>JYMV01003032.1_pt1 | contig 12520 bp, 9 predicted proteins | sample 338911 | NCBI WGS metagenome assembly JYMV01 (sample SAMN03354496, study PRJNA234377) | hydrothermal vent metagenome | biome: Deep sea; feature: Hydrothermal plumes at the Eastern Lau Spreading Center, Western Pacific Ocean; material: Seawater | place: Tonga | collected 2009 | depth 2000 m m | reverse complement strand
GATGGCAGAAATTCGTAACTATACGCTTAACTTTGGTCCGCAACATCCTGCGGCTCATGGTGTATTGCGCCTAATTCTAGAAATTGACGGTGAGGTGATTGAGCGTGCTGATCCGCATATCGGTCTATTGCATCGTGGCACTGAAAAACTTGTAGAGTCAAAGCCATACAATCACTCGATTGGCTATATGGACCGATTAGACTATGTTTCAATGATGAGTAATGAACATGCTTATGTAATGGCAATTGAGACAATGCTTGAACTGGAAGTTCCTGAACGTGCACAATACATCCGCGTCATGTTTGATGAAATAACGCGTATCTTGAATCATCTTATGTGGCTGGGAACACACGCATTAGATGTGGGCGCGATGAGTATTTTCTTATATGCATTCCGAGAGCGTGAAAAGCTAATTGACTGCTATGAAGCAGTATCAGGATCGCGCATGCATGCGACTTATTATCGTCCAGGCGGCGTTTATCGCGATTTACCAGATAACATGCCAAAATATTTAAAAACAGATACTCGTACTGATAAAGAAATAGAGGTCATGAATAAAAATCGTCAAGGCTCATTACTAGACTTTATTGAAGATTTTGTTAAAGAATTCCCTCGCCATGTTAAGCAATACGACGATCTATTGACAGAAAATAGAATTTGGAAGCAGCGCCTAGTTAATATTGGCATTGTTTCTGCTAAGCGTGCCAAACAATTAGGCTTTACCGGCCCAATGTTGCGTGGATCTGGTGTTGCGTGGGATCTTAGAAAAAATCAACCATACGCAGTTTATGATCAATTAGAGTTTGATATTCCAATTGGTGTAACTGGCGATAGCTATGATCGTTATTTGGTGCGCATGGAAGAGATGCGCCAATCAAATAAGATTATCGGCCAATGTGTGACTTGGCTTAAGGCCAATCCTGGTCCGGTGATGAGTGATGATAAAAAAGTAGCACCACCTAAACGTATTGACATGAAAGACGACATGGAATCACTCATTCATCATTTCAAGCTATTTACGGAAGGCTATTCATTGCCAGAGGGTGAGGTGTATAGAGCTGTTGAGCACCCTAAAGGTGAATTTGGAATTTATTTAATTTCAGACGGCGCTAATAAACCATATAGAGTTAAGATTAGAGCGCCAGGTTTTGCCCATTTAGCCTCAATGAATGAAATGACTAAAGGGCACATGTTGTCCGACGTAGTGACCATTATTGGTACACAAGATATTGTATTTGGTGAGATTGACAGATAAAAAAATGATTTCAGATAACGCAAAAAAACAAATTAATAGCTGGATTGAAAAATATCCACAGGGTAAGCAGAGTTCTGCTGTCATGGAAGCTTTAAAGGTTGTTCAGGCAGAAAATAACAATCAGCTTAATCATGATTTAATTCAGGCAGTTGCTGATTATTTAGATATGCCAGGTATTGCTGCAGCAGAAGTGGCTACTTTTTATGAAAATTATAATCATAAGCCAGTTGGTAAGCACATCATACGTTTTTGCCACAACATTTCATGTATGTTGACAGGCGCTGATGATTTAATTTCTCATCTTGAGACTAAGCTAGGCGTTAAGACCGGCGAAGTGACCAAAGATGGACTGATCAGCGTTAAAAAAGTAGAGTGTTTAGGCGCATGTGTAGGTGCACCAATGTTTCAAATTGGCGACCAATATTACGAAAATTTAACCACTGATAAAGTTGATGAAATTGTGGACGGTTTAAAATGAATGAAGTTTGTTTTAAAAATATAGACAAAGATCAATGTTGGTCATTAGCGAATTACGAGGCGAGTGGTGGTTACAGCGTATGGCGCAAAATTCTAAAAGGCGAATACACACCTGAGCAAATTATAGCTGAATTAAAAACATCAGGCCTAAGAGGGCGTGGTGGCGCAGGCTTTCCAACAGGGCTTAAGTGGAGCTTTATGCCACGCAATGCGCCAGGTCAAAAATACATTGTTTGTAATTCTGATGAAGGCGAACCAGGTACTTGTAAAGATAGGGACATTCTACGGTTCAACCCGCATGCAGTGATTGAAGGTATGGCGATTGGTAGTTTTGTTATGAATGCAACGGTTGGTTACAACTATATTCGTGGTGAATTTATAGAGCCATTTAATCGTTTTGAAGGCGCTTTAAAAGAGGCTTATGAAGCAGGGTTGCTAGGCAAAGGTATTAATGACTCAGATATTGATTTTGATCTATATTCTCATTTAGGTGCGGGTGCTTATATTTGTGGTGAAGAAACTGCATTATTAGAATCTATTGAAGGCAAAAAAGGCCAGCCAAGATTTAAGCCGCCATTTCCAGCAAACGTAGGCTTGTATGGCAAGCCTACGACTATTAACAACACTGAGAGTTTTGCTTCAGTGCCTGATATCATGCTAAATGGCGGTCAATGGTTTGCCGATCTTGGTGTGGCAAATTCGGGTGGTACCAAACTGTTTTCAGTATCCGGCCACGTAACTAGTCCAGCGAACTTTGAAGTATCAATGGGTATGCCGTTTAAAGAATTATTAGAGCTTGCTGGTGGTATGCGTAATGGCGCTAAATTAAAGGCCGTTATTCCGGGTGGCTCTTCAACGCCAGTATTAACAGCAGAAGTTGCTATGGCTATGACCATGGATTATGACGGTATTGATAAAGCAGGCTCTATGCTAGGTGCAGGCTCAGTAATTATCATGGATGATTCGACTTGTATGGTAGAGGCGTTAACACGTTTGGCTCATTTTTATTACGATGAATCTTGCGGGCAATGTACGCCATGTCGTGAAGGAACGGGTTGGTTATATCGAGTTTTGAAGCGCATTATGGATGGCCAAGGCAAAGCTGACGATATTGATTTATTATTAGGTGTGCAAGAAAAAATTATGGGCAATACGATTTGCGCATTAGGCGATGCAGCAGCAATGCCAGTTGAAAGTTTCTTAAGAAATTTCCGTGAAGAGTTTGAATACTACATTGAGCATGGAAAAAGCATGGTGAAAGGATGATAGTAGAGATTGAAATTGACGGAAAACTAATTAACGCCAACACGGGTGAAATGGTTATTGCTGTTACCGATAGAGAAGGAATTAGCGTTCCAAGATTTTGTTACCATAAAAAATTATCAATCTCGGCTTCTTGTCGTATGTGTCTAGTTGATGTAGAGGGTGCACCAAAGCCTCAACCAGCATGTTCAACGCCAGTTGCTGAAGGTATGAAAATCCACACTCAAAATGAAAAGGCCATTGCTTCACAAAAAGCAGTGATGGAATTTTTGCTTATTAATCATCCGTTAGATTGTCCAATTTGCGACCAGGGTGGCGAGTGTGAACTACAAGATGTGGCGATAGAATACGGCTCTGATGTTTCTCGTTTCAGTGAGGGTAAGCGTATTGTTGCCCCAAGCGATATCGGACCACTTATTCAAACGGACATGACTCGCTGTATTCACTGTACGCGATGTGTACGTTTTGGCAGCGAGATTGCTGGCATCATGGAAATGGGCGCTACTGGTCGTGGTGAAGAATTAAAAATTGAGCCATTTTTAGCAGAAGGTATTACTTCTGAACTTTCTGGAAATATGATCGATGTATGTCCTGTGGGCGCTTTAACTTCTAAGCCATTTAGATATGAGTTAAGATCATGGCAAATGAGCTCCGTAGAGAGCATTGCTCGTCATGATTTGGTTGGTTCAAATTTATATGCTCAAACCTATAAAGGTAATGTTAAGCGTGTTGTATCGGGCGATAATGATGCAGTTAACGAAACTTGGATTTCAGATCGAGATCGATTTTCTTATGAAGGATTAACTCATGAGAATAGATTGCTTTCTCCTCAAATTAAAGTAGAGGGTCAATGGAAAGAAGTAGAGTGGGATGTTGCGCTTGATTTTGCCATTAAGGGCTTAAATAACAATATTCTTAACAGTCGTAACCTTGCAAAATTAGGTGGCTTGGCCTCAAATACAGCAACTATTGAAGAATTACATTTAATGCAAAAACTGTTGCGAGAGATAGGCTGTGAAAATATTGACCATCGTTTGAATGTCAAGGATTTAAACAACACCATACATCTAAAGTCTACGATCAAGTTAATCGAACTTGAGACTATTGATCAAGCACTTGTTATTGGTGCAAATCTACGTTTAGAGCAACCAATGATTAACCACAGATTGCGTAAGGCGCAATTATCTGGTGCTAATATAACAACATTAAACGTCAAGAATTTCAACTTCAATTATAAAGTTGATAGTCATATTACGTCGCCAAATGAAATTGCCAATACATTGGCTGGCGTGTTAAAAGTCCTGATAGACAAGACGAAGCAAGAGTTGCCTGAATATTTGTCAGCAGTCATGCCAAGCGAGCAATCTGTTGCGATGGCAAACAATTTACTAGAGGCTAACAATTCAGTGTTAATATTGGGTGAGCATTTAATTAATAATGCACAGGCCAGTAGTATTTCAAACCTAACAGCTGAAATCGCCAAATTAACAAACAGCTCAACTTTAAATTTGACAGCTACTGCTAATTCACTCGGCGCTCAGCTGGTTAACTTTATGCCAAATAGTAAAGGCATGAATACGAATGAAATGCTTGATGCTGATATGCGTGCATTTATATTATTAGATGTTTATCCTGAGTATGACTTCCATCATTCAGCAACTGCATTAAATGCTTTATCGAGTGATGATATGTTTGTCATTTCGTTAAATAGTTTTGGCAGTGAATTAATCTCCCAATATTCTGATGTTATGCTGCCAATGGCAGCTATGTTTGAAACGTCAGGAACCCACATGAATGTTAATGGCAAGGCACAATCATTCCGCGCTTCAGTAGGCGCACCTGGTGAAGCTAAGCCAGCCTGGAAAATATTGAAAGTGTTAGCTGATTTGTTAGAATTGCCAGGTTTTCATTACGAAAATTCAGCTCAAGTTATGAGTGAAGTTGCTCACCAATCAACCCAGACTCATGAATATGATACAAGTATTGATTTAAGCAAACAAACAGCAATGCTTGAAACCATATGGATGCACTCTCCATATCAGTCGGATGTATTGCTAAGACACGCTAAATCACTCAGTGCTAGTCAAATTGGGCATATGAATACAGCCTCAATGAATGCATCAACAGCACAGGCTTTGTCATTGAATAATAAAGACACTTATCTGGGTGTTCCAGTTGAAATAGATAGTATCATGGCAGATCAATGTGTGTTTGTTAATAGCAATCAAGCTACCAACACAGGAGGCTTGCAATGATGGCATTATGGCAATCTTTTGTATTGGGTGTGCATGAGCTGATACCATGGCTTGATGGTAATGTTGCCACCATTATTATTATCTTAATCAAAGCAATGGCACTAATTATGCCATTACTATTAACAGTTGCCTACTTTACCTATATTGAGCGTAAAGTGATCGGTTACATGCAGCTTAGAATCGGACCGAACCGGGTTGGCCCTAAAGGCTGGTTGCAACCAATAGCAGATGCATTAAAGCTAATGACCAAGGAAATTATTTTCCCAAGCAAGGCGAATATATATTTATTTTTATTAGCGCCAATTTTGGCGATTGCACCAGCGATTGCAGTGTGGGCAGTTATTCCATTTGATGAAGGTATTTACATTACTAATCTTGATGTAAGTTTATTGTATGTGCTAGCGATTGGTTCAATTGGTGTGTACGGTATTATCTTGGCAGGTTGGGCGTCTAATTCAAAATACCCGTTGTTAGGCGCACTAAGAAGTGCCTCTTTATTGGTATCTTATGAGATTGTTATTGGTTTTGCTTTGGTGACTGTTGTTATGATTGCTGGCAGTGTTAATCTAAATACCATTGTTGCAGGTCAACAAGGCGGCGTTATTAATTGGTACTTTATTCCACTATTCCCAATGATGATCATTTTCTTTATTTCTGCCCTGGTGGAAACCAACCGTGCGCCATTCGATGTTGTTGAAGGAGAGTCAGAAATTGTAGGCGGCACCCATGTTGAGTATTCTGGCATGACATTTGCAGTATTTTTCTTAGCAGAGTACGCCAACATGATCCTAATGGCTGTGTTGGCAGTTATTCTGTTTTTTGGAGGCTGGCATTCGCCATTTGAAGGGCTTGGAATGCTAGAAGCTGCTTTTGCTTGGGTTTGGGTATTGGCTAAATCTACCTTCTTTATGTTCTTGTATCTATGGGTAAGGGCAACTTTCCCACGTTTTAGATATGATCAAATTATGCGTTTAAGCTGGAAAGTATTTTTACCAATTACAATTGTCTGGATTTTTGTTGTTGCACTGATGACGCAATTACAAATTGGACCATGGTTTTCATAAAGGAATGATTAAATGTTTAATGGCATAAAAAAAATAGTAAACATGCTAACACTGAGTGAATTACGCTCAGGTATGAAGATTACCGCCAAAGAGCTTGTAAACACTAAGATTACTGTCCAATACCCTGAAGAGAAAACACCAATTTCACCAAGGTTTAGAGGATTGCATGCATTGCGTCGCTATCCAAATGGAGAGGAGCGCTGTATTGCATGTAAGTTATGTGAAGCAGTATGTCCAGCAAATGCTATTACCATCGAATCAGAAATGAGAGAGGATGGTACGCGTCGTACAACTCAATACGATATTGATTTATTTAAATGTATTTTTTGCGGATTTTGTGAAGAATCATGCCCAGTTGATGCAATTGTTGAGACACACATTTTTGAATATGCATTCGAGTCAAGAGATGGCAGTATTATGACAAAGGATCGCCTGCTAGAGGTGGGTGATAACAATGAACAGGCTATTAGCAAGGCCAGATCTGAAGATTCAAAATATCGATAAGGATAGAAGTAATGAGCTCTGAACAAATAATTTTTTATATTTTATCATTTTGGTTTATCGCCTCATCACTGGCAATGATTTTTGCTCGTAATGCAGCAAAAGCAGTGCTATTTTTAGTTTTAGGTTTCTTTTCTGCGGCTAGTATTTGGATATTACTAGAGGCTGAATTTTTAGCAATTACACTTATATTAGTTTATGTGGGCGCTGTCATGGTGTTATTTTTGTTTGTGATCAAAATGCTCAATATTGATAAATCAACCATGCGTGCAAAGTTTGCAGAATATTTACCATTGGGGTTGATCGTGGCACTGATTATTATTGCTGAAATGATCTTAGTGCTTGGTAGTGCGCAGTTTGGATTAGAAGTGATGCCATCACCAGCAAGACATGGTGCAGATTATAGCAATATCACAGTGTTGGCGATGCAGCTATATACGACTTATGTTTATCCATTTGAATTAGCAGCAGTGATATTGTTAATTGCCATTATTGCTGCCATTACCTTGGTGCATAAAAAAGAGACAACCCATAAAAAACAAAACGTTTCAGAGCAGGTGAATGTGCGCGCAAAGGATAGAGTCCGTCTTGTGTCAATTATCTCGCCAACTAAGGAGGAAAAGTAATGGTCAGCTTAAGTGATTACTTAATATTAAGCAGTATTATTTTTTGTATTGGCTTAGCAGGCATCTTTATTAACCGAACCAATATCATTACATTGCTAATGTGCGTGGAGTTAATTTTGGTAGCGGTTAATACCAATTTTATTGCTTTTTCACATTTTTTAGGCAACGAAGCAGGTCAAATATTTGTCTTTTTCATTCTAACTGTTGCAGCAGCAGAAGTTGCAATTGGCCTTGCCATCTTGACATTATTGTTCAGAGTGCGTGGATCGATTGATGTGGATGTTACTAATAGCTTGAAGGGGTAGTCAATGGAACAAATATATTTAATCATTGCCTTAGCACCTTTGGTTGGTGCAATTTTTGCTGGATTTTTAGGCTCGCTATTAGGAAGGATGGCCACTAATGTAGTAACTATTCTAGGCGTGCTGGTATCAACAGTTTTATCCATGTATGTGTTTAATTATCATGTGCTTGAAGGTGGTGATGCGTTCAATGAAAATATTTATACATGGATGCAAATTGGAAATCTAAATATAAGCGTTGGATTTTTGATTGATAATTTAACCTCAGTGATGCTCGTGATTGTTTCGTTTGTGTCTCTAATGGTGCACGTCTACACTATTGGCTATATGCATGATGATCCTGGCTATACTAAATTCTTTAGTTATATTTCACTGTTCACTTTTTCAATGTTTATCTTGGTTATGTCGAATAACTTTATGCAGTTATTCTTCGGCTGGGAAGCGGTAGGCTTAGTATCGTATCTATTGATTGGATTTTGGCATCATAAAGAGAGTGCGGTTGAAGCAAACTTTAAGGCCTTTATAGTTAACCGTGTGGGTGACTTTGGCTTTTTGCTAGGTATTGCACTAGTGTTAATGTACTTTGGCTCACTAGATTATGCAGAAGTATTTGCTAGTCTAAATAATGTTACTGGTGTAACAATGCTTGATGGCGCTATTTGTATTTTGTTGTTTATTGGTGCAATGGGTAAATCAGCGCAAGTACCTTTACACGTTTGGCTTCCGGGCTCTATGGAAGGTCCAACACCAATCTCAGCATTGATTCACGCAGCAACAATGGTAACCGCCGGTATCTTTATGGTGTCACGCATGTCACCTATGTTTGAGCTAAGTGAAACAGCACTGATAGTGGTGATGGTAGTGGGTGCCATTACTGCGCTATTTATGGGCCTGTTGGGCATCATACAAAATGATATTAAAAAAGTGGTCGCTTATTCAACCCTTTCCCAGCTAGGTTATATGACCGTTGCACTTGGTGTTAGTGCCTATTCAGCAGCAATCTTTCATTTAATGACACACGCATTCTTTAAGGCGCTGTTATTCTTAGCAGCGGGCTCGGTGATTGTTGCACTGCATCATCAGCAAGATATTCGAAAAATGGGTGGTTTACGCAAAAAAATGCCAATCACTTATTGGACGGCACTAATCGGAACACTAGCATTGATAGGTTTCCCAGGATTTTCAGGCTTCTATTCAAAAGATATGATTATCGAAGCAGTGCATTTCTCAAGCTTGCCATTTTCCGACTGGGTATATGTTGCTGTTATAGCAGGCGTCTTTATTACTGCCTTCTATTCGCTAAGAATGTTTTTCTTAGTATTTCATGGTGAATCAAGAATGGACGAACATACATCTTCACATGTTAAAGAGTCATCGATGAGCATCACTTTGCCATTGATTGCATTGGCGATTCCTTCATTGGCTATTGGTTATTTCACCATTGACCCAATGTTATTTAATGGCTGGCTAGATGATGCTATTACTGTCGCTGCAAACCATACATCAATGGCAAGCTTAAAGCAAGAATTCCATGGTGCTGGTAGTATGATTCCACATGCGCTACAAACATTACCATTCTGGATGATGGTTGGTGGTATTGCTAGTGCTTGGGTATTGACCTTGTACAGAGCTCAATGGGCCACTTGGATTCAGAAGAAATTTCATCGTACGAATTACGTACTTGAAAGTTTGTATGGATTTGATCGATTCAATGATATTGTTTTTGTTAAGGGTGTTAAGGGCTTAGGGAACTTCCTATGGAAGGTTTCAGATTCCGGCCTTATTGACAAAATAGCTGTTAATGGTAGTGCTAGATTTATTGGCTTTATTGGCTCAGTTATTCGACCAATTCAAACAGGCTATGTTTATCATTACGCGTTTTTCATGATTGTTAGTTTGTTGATTATTTTAACTTGGGTGCTGTTTGCAGGTGAGCGCCCATTACTTGAGCTATAACGATGGATAATTCATTATTAAGTCTACTTATTTGGCTGCCAATTTTTGCTGGTATATTCGTTATATTTATCGGTAATGAGCGTGCAAATACAGCGCGTTGGATTAGTGTTGCCACTTCATTTTTGGTGTTTATCATATCGCTAAGCTTATACACTGAGTTTGATTCAAATACGCATTTGATGCAGTTTGAAGAAAAAACCTCGTGGATTTCTCAATTTAATATCTACTATCATCTAGGTGTTGACGGTATTTCTATGCCATTGATTATCCTCACGACATTCTCAACTATTTTGGTGATTATTGCTGGCTGGGAAGTAATACAAACGCGACCAGCCCACTATATGGCAGCATTCTTAATAATGGAAGGCTTAATTATTGGTGTATTTTCGTCACTTGATGCAATTCTATTTTATGCATTTTGGGAGGCTTCGCTTATTCCAATGTTGTTAATCATTGGTGTTTGGGGTGGTGATAATCGAGTTTATGCCGCTATTAAGTTCTTCTTGTATACATTCTTGGGTTCGGTATTCATGCTGGTTTCGCTAATTTACATGTATAACAAAGGTGGTTCATTTTCAATATTAGCCATGCATGATTTAAGCTTGACAGCAACAGAACAAGCTTGGATATTTTGGGCATTCTTTATGGCATTTGCGGTTAAAGTGCCAATGTTCCCAGTACATACATGGCTGCCAGATGCGCACGTACAAGCGCCTACAGGCGGTTCAGTAATACTAGCAGCCATCATGTTGAAAATGGGTGGCTATGGCTTCTTCCGATTTTCATTACCAATTACACCTGATGCTTCTTATGAATTTTCAGAAGTTGTTATCATCTTATCGCTAATAGCCATCGTTTATATTGGCTTTGTGGCACTTGTTCAGCGTGATATGAAAAAATTAATTGCGTATTCTTCAATCTCACACATGGGATTTGTAACATTAGGTGTGTTTGCTTTATTTTTAGCTTACAAACCAGGTGCTGCAGAAGCGGCTTTACTTGGTCTTGAAGGTGCAATGGTGCAAATGATTTCACACGGCTTTATTTCAGCAGCTATGTTCTTGGTAGTAGGTGTGTTGTACGATCGATTACATTCTAGAGAAATTTCAACCTATGGCGGTGTGATTAATTCAATGCCTAAATTTACTGGTTTTGCTGTGTTGTTTGCAATGGCCAATGCAGGTTTACCAGGTACATCCGGTTTCGTTGGTGAGTTTATGGTGATTTTAGGCGCTGTTCAGGCAAATATTTGGTACGGTGTATTAGCTGGTAGTACGTTAATTGTTGGTGCTGCTTATACGCTATGGATGGTGAAACGAGTTTTCTGGGGTGCGATTACTAATCCAGATGTTGAAACATTATCAGATATCAATGCTAGAGAATTTAGTATTCTAGCTGTATTGGCAATTGCTGTATTGGCAATGGGGCTTTACCCTCAACCAGTTATCGATGTTATGCATGTAACCATTGAGCATTTATTAAACCAAGCCCTAACTTCTAAACTTTAAGTCTTAGCATTATGAATAATATGTACACATTTGATACATCGACATTATGGGCAGCTTTGCCTGAAATATTTTTATTAAGCGCGATTGTTGTTGTGCTTTTATTAGATTTATTTTTAACCAAGCCATTCAAGCAAGTTACGTACTATTTAACGCAATTAAGCTTATTAATTACGGCAATATTAGCGTTTAACCTAATAGGTGAGCCAAAGATTATTATCTTTAGTGGTTCATTTATTTTGGATAATATGGCGTCAATATTTAAAGTCTTTATGGCTGGATCAACCATGGTGGCGCTAGTCTACACACGTCACTATTTAACAGAACACAAACTTTTCAGAGGTGAGTATTTTGTTTTAGTAATGCTCTCAATGCTAGGCATGATGGTGATGGTTTCAGGCTATAGTTTGCTAACTTTATACCTTGGTCTAGAGATTCTATCTTTATCTTTATACACATTAATTGCCATTGCACGTGAGCGTGCTGGCGCCATAGAGGCGGCGCTTAAGTATTTTGTATTGGGTGCAATTGCTTCAGGCTTGTTGTTATATGGCATGAGCATGATTTACGGAATTAGTGGTAGTATCAATATTACTGATATAGCGACTTTTGCAGCTAACTCAACACTTGCATCGAGAGAGATGCTAATTCTTAATTTTGGCTTGGTATTTTTGGTTATTGGTATTGCTTTCAAACTTGGTGCAGTGCCATTCCACATGTGGGTACCAGATGTTTATCAAGGTGCGCCGACTTCAGTTACCATGTTTTTGTCAACCGTACCTAAAATAGCAGCGGTTGCAATGCTAGTTCGTATTTTGGTTGACGGCATGGGTGCTATGCATGATTACTGGTCAGATCTATTTATGGTTATGGCTTTGTTATCTATTGCACTAGGATCTGTAGTGGCGTTAATGCAAACTAATATTAAGCGCATGCTTGCTTACTCAACCATTTCACACATTGGTTTTATTTTATTAGGATTTGTAACCGGCGTTGTTGAGGGTTATGGTGCGGCTGTATTTTACGTACTAGTTTATATATTGATGAGTATGGCTGCATTTGGCATGATCATTTTATTAAACAAGGAAGGTTTTGAAGCTGACAAAATTTCTGATTTTAAAGGGTTTAGTAAGCACTCACCTTGGTTTGCCTTGATGATGTTGGCTATCATGTTGTCAATGGCAGGCGTACCACCATTTATTGGTTTTTACGCTAAGCTATTCATTCTTCAACAAGTTATTTCTGCAGGATTTATAACCATTGCTGTGATTGCGGTTGTATTTGCAGTTATTAGCTCTTACTATTACCTTCAAGTT
>JYMV01046768.1_pt1 | contig 12528 bp, 9 predicted proteins | sample 338911 | NCBI WGS metagenome assembly JYMV01 (sample SAMN03354496, study PRJNA234377) | hydrothermal vent metagenome | biome: Deep sea; feature: Hydrothermal plumes at the Eastern Lau Spreading Center, Western Pacific Ocean; material: Seawater | place: Tonga | collected 2009 | depth 2000 m m | reverse complement strand
AGAGTGGCTCGACCATCTCAGCATTCAATTCCCGCCAAGCGGAAAGGAGCTCTTCACGCTTGGCCTTATTTTTGGTGGCCAAGTTGTTTTGTTCGGCGATGTCGTTGGCCAGGTTGTAAAGTTGCCATTCGTCGGATTGGCCACGGCGCGGGTTTCTCAACAGCTTCCAGTTGCCCATTCGCAGAGCCGCCCGGCGGTCCTGGCGCCAGAACAATTTTTCATGCGGCGCTGCTTTGGTTTTGTGTGTCAAAAAAGGGATGAGGTTGACACCGTCGAGTTTACGTTGGGGCTTGGCGATCGAGCCCCCTCCGGCGGCAACTGATGCTGTGGCAAAGATGTCCAATGAGATGACAGGTTGTTCGTAAACCTTGCCCTTGGCCAAGCGGCCCGGCCACTGTGCCATGAACGGCACCCGCAAGCCTCCCTCGTAAACACTCCCCTTTCCGTCACGCAACGGTTTGTTACTGGAGGTGAGTTCCCTGGTTGGGCCGCCATTGTCGCTGAGGAAAAAGATGAGCGTGTTTTGCTCCAGCTGTTCCCTGCGCAACTTGGCCAGCACGGCACCTACGCCGTTGTCCATGTTGGACAACATTGCAGCGAAGATGCGCCGGTGAATGTCCTGGATGTGCGCAAACTTTTCCATGTAGGCATCGGCACCCTGCATCGGGCTGTGCACGGCGTTGTAGGCGAGCAGCAGGAAAAACGGCTTGTCCTTGTTGCGGCCGATAAAGTCCACCGCCTCCCGGGTGAAGGCATCGGTGAGGTAGGCTTCCTCCACCACCGGCTGGCCGCCACGAACGATCGGGTTGTTGGCGTCATAAGCCGGCTCAGTCCCATTCATGTGGGTGGAGTAGATGACCCTGCCGTCGGCACTCGTGAATCGCCCCCTGCCGCCCCCTGGCAACACGCTGCGGCGCAGCCAGGTCGTCACACCGTCCCACGGCGGAGGCACGAAGTAGTGCCCCTCATGGGTGAAACCGAAAAACTCATCGAAGCCATGCCGGAATGGATGAAACTCGGCGTGCCCGCCCAGGTGCCATTTGCCAATCAAGCCGCTGACATATCCAGCCTGCCGCAACCGCTCCGCCAGTGTCTCCTCGCCCTGCGGCAACCCGACACCGGGAAGCTCGTTGTGATGACCAATGGGGTTGAACTCATAGCCGAAGCGGGTCTGGTAGCGTCCCGTTATCAGGCCCGCCCTTGAGGCGCTGCAAAACGGCGCCGTGACGTAGCCGTTGGTGAATCGCACGCCATTGCCCGCAATCGAGTCGATGTGCGGAGTGGGAATCTCCGTGTTCCCCTGACAACCCAGTTCCCCATAACCCAGGTCATCCGCCAACAGGATGACTATATTTGGCTTGGCCAAGCTACGATCCGCGGCTCGCGTTTGGCCAAGCGCCGTTAATCCGAGCGCAAACAGACAAATCAGCTTGGCCAAGCGGCGTCGCATGACTTAGCCCTCGGGGTACTCCACGTCGAACCAGGTTTTCTCGGCAGCCGCCTTGAGCGCAAGGTCCATCACGGTTTGGGCGCGTGCGCCCTGGAGGAAGGACGGATCGCACTCTCGCTGGTTTTGAATGGCGTCGATGAACTCAAAATCCTGATCCCAGCGAAAGACGATGCCGGGATCGCCCTGCGAAGGATCCCGGCTGCTTCCCGGCCAAGTAAGGAACTCACGGGGAACATCGACTGTCTCCAGGCCGGCCTGGCCCCTGCGCGCGATCTGAAATTGGTTGGGGTTTGCGAGCTGGAACACCATCGATGCCTCGCTGCCGTTGATCTCGCAATAATCCTGGCTGCGAGCACCCTCACCACGACCCGTGGCCAGCTTGCTGCTCTCGAGCACGCCGGTTGCCTGGTTTTCAAACTCGGCGATCACGGTGACCCAGTCCTCGAGATCGGACTCGAGCCCCTGCCTGTCGTCGATGAATCGGCGTGTGTCGGCGGTGAGACGTTTCATGTCGCCAATGAGAAAATGCGCATAGTCGAGCCGGTGCGAAAGCATGTCGCCCAGTTCGCCCGAGCCGGCCATGTGGCTGAACTGCCGCCAGCCGATGCTGCGGTCGCCCCAGTCCTGCAGACGGCAGGTGCGGATGTGATACGGCTGACCTATATCGCCGTTCTCGACGAGGTGTTTCATGTAGCGCATCGCCGGCACAAAGCGATAGGTGAACGCGGTCATGTGGCGGACGTTGTTCTCGCTGGCGCAACGGAACATGTCGAGCGTCTCCTGCCGGTTCATGCCAAGCGGTTTTTCGCAGAGGACGTGCTTGCCGTTTTTGGCGGCGGCAATCGCCATCGGCGCGTGGGTGAAGTTCGGCGTGGCGATGATGACGGCGTGAATGTCGTCGCGCTGAACGAGTTCGTTGTAATCCTGCGTGTGCACCGGGACGCCGGTTTGCTGGACGGCGCGTTCGAGTACTTCGGCACTATTGTCGCACAACCCCACCAGCCTTGTGTCCGGACAGAGTTCCAGTCCCGGAAGATGATTCTGCAACGCAATGCCGCCGCAGCCGATGATCCCTACTCCAATGGTTGCCATGTCAAACAAGCGCTTGGCCAAGCGGCGGCACTCGCCACCGAAATCACCCCAGCTTGGTCCAGCGGGCGTTGTTTTTGGACGACTTCACGACGGCCTCAATGAAGGCCATGCCTCGTATGCCGTCCTTGATTTTTGGGTAGTCCAGCGCGGGGTCGTCCTTGGCCAGTTTGCGGCGGTCGAGCTTGGCGCGGATGTGGTTGGCAAAGTTTACGTAGATATTTGCGAATGCCTCGAGGTAACCCTCGGGGTGCGACGGCGGGGTGCGGGCGGCGTTGGCGGCGGCAGCGCCAAGGTAGCCGTTGCCGGTGCGGTAAACCTGCATCGGCTGGTCGGGCCACTTGAGGAGCATGGTGTTCGGCTCGTTCTGGTGCCACTCGAGGCTGCCGCGTTCGCCGTACACGCGGATGTTGAGATTGTTCTCCTCGCCCACGGAAATCTGCGAGCTGTGCAGCACGCCCTTGGCACCGCCGCGGAATCGCAGCAGCACATTGCCGTCGTCATCGAGTTTGCGGCCGCTGACAAATGCGGTGAGGTCGGCGGCGAGTTCCTTGATTTTCAGGCCGGTGATGTATTCAGCGAGGTTTTCCGCGTGCGTACCGATGTCGCCGATGCAGCCGGCGGCACCGCTGCGCTTGGGGTCGGTGCGCCAGCCGGCCTGTTTCTGGCCGGTCAATTCCAGCCGCGTGGCGAGCCAGCCCTGCGGGTACTCGACGACCACTTTGCGAATCTTGCCCAGCTTGCCGGCGGCGACCATGTCACGCGCCTCCTTCACGAGCGGGTAGCCGGTGTAGTTGTGCGTGAGGCCATAGAGGCAGCGGGTTTTCTTCACGAGTTTCTCGATGGCCTTGGCCTCCTTGAGATTGAACGTGGCCGGCTTGTCGCTCAGCACGTGGAAGCCATTTTCCAGCGCCATCTTGGCCGGGGGAAAATGCATGTGGTTGGGCGTGACGATGGACACAAAATCCATGCGCTCCTCCGCCGGCAACGCCGCCTCCCTGGCGATCATCTCCTCAAACGTGCCGTAACAGCGCCTGGCAGGCAGGAAGAGGTCGCGGCCGCTGACCTTGGACTTGCGTGGACTGGATGAGAACGCGCCACACACCAGCTCGATTTGGCCGTCCATGTTCGCGGCGATACGGTGCACTGCGCCGATGAACGCACCCCGGCCACCGCCAACCATTCCGTAACGAATTTTTCTGCTCATGTTCTGTGTTTGATACGAATTGATTTCCGAAAGATGTTTGCCTCAAGGCGAACCGGCTTTATAGTTCGGGCCGTGCGACAAGTCAATCGTGACTTGCCATCCAAGGCGGCCAGACCCGGTTGACTTCATTTATCGGGTGAACTCACGAACCCAATTTGCCCGGTCAAAACGACCGGCGGCTTGCGTGCCAAGTTAGCGACAAATGCAGATTCATCTGCTCAAGGGAAAAATACACCGGGCATTGGTGACTGATAGCAACATCGAGTACGAGGGCAGCCTCACCATCGACCATGACTTGATGGACAAGGTGCGTCTGTTTCCGTACGAGCGCGTTGTCTGCGGCAACCTGGCCAACGGCAACCGGTTCGAGACCTACGCAATCCCCGGCAAACGCGGCTCCGGCGACATCATCCTCAACGGTGCCACAGCGCACCTTGGCCAGGCGGGCGACCGGCTGACCATCTTGGTCTTCGGCCTGCTCGACGAGAAAACCGTGCCGGGCCACCACCCGCGCGTCATTGTCCTCGGCGAACACAACGCCATCATTGAGGAGCGAAACATCTAAACCCCATGAGTTTCACCGCCTGCGAGATCGCCGAACGCATCGGGGGAGAAGTCGTTGGCGACGGTGGCATCGAGCTTGGCGGCTTCGCCCAGGCCGACGCGGCCAGGCCCGGTGACCTCACCTTCGCCGAGAACGAGGAATTCTTCCGCTTGGCAGAGCAAAGTAAAGCGAGCGCCATCCTTGCCCCCGGCAAATTCACCTCCGAAACCAAGACGATCATCCGTGTGAAGGATGCCCGCATCGCCTTCGCCCGGGTACTTCCGCTGCTCTTCCCGGAGAAACAGTTCGCCCCCGGCATCCACCCGAGCGCCGTTATCGCAGAGAGCGCCCAAGTCACCGACACCGCTACCATCGGCCCAAACTGCGTCATCGGTGAAGGTGCCGCCATCGGCGAGCAAACGGTGCTCGAGGCCAACTGCACTGTCGGCGACCACTCGACGCTTGGCCAAGCGGTGCGCCTGTTCGCCAACGTATCCGTTTACTCGCAGTGCAAACTGGGCGACCGAGTCCGGGTGCACTCCGGCACAGTGATTGGCTCCGATGGCTACGGCTACGTTTTTGATCAGGATCACCATCGCAAAATCCCGCAAGTCGGCGGCGTAGTGATCGAGAACGACGTCGAGATCGGGGCCAACTGCACTGTTGATCGCGGCGCACTCGGCGACACCCTCATCGGCGAGGGCACCAAGATCGACAACCTCGTGCAGATCGCCCACAACGTCATCATTGGCAAACACTGCATTATCGTCGCCCAAAATGGTATCGGCGGCAGCACCCAAATCGGCGAATATTCGACGCTCGGCGGCCAAGTTGGGGTCATCGGGCACATCACAATCGGACCGAAAGTCATGATCGCTGCCAGGTCCACGGTGCTGAATAATCTCGAGGGCGGCAAGCAGTACATGGGCTTCCCCGCGATCCCCAATTTTCAAGCCAAGCGCCAACTCATCGCCACCCAGCAACTCCCCGAGTTGATCAAGCGCGTTCGCGAACTGGAAAAACAGCTCGCCAATAAAGACAAACCGGCGGCTGACGACGCCTAAAGTTTTCTTCACTCCACCCGCCATCCACCCTACTCTATCGGCCATTCAGGCATGAAATGGTACCGGAAACTCCACTGGCAGATCATCCTAGGGATGATCCTCGGACTGATCTACGGCATTGCCGCCGCGCAATTCCAATGGACCGGGTTCGCAACGAACTGGGTTGTCCCGTTCGGCGACATCTTCATGAACCTGCTCAAGCTCATTGCCGTACCGCTGGTCCTCACCTCCCTCGTCGCCGGCGTGGCGTCACTGTCCGATTTCAAAAAACTGTCGCGGATGGGCAGCAAAACCATCGGCCTCTACATCGCCACCACCGCCGTCGCCGTGACCATCGGCCTGCTGGTTGTCAACACCCTCCAACCCGGAGCCAAGCTTCCAGACGCAACCAAGGCCAAGCTCGAGGCACAATTCCAAGCCAACGCCGCCGACAAGGCCAAGGGCGACACCACCGAAGCCGCCCGTCAACGCGGTCCGCTGCAGCCGTTGGTGGACATGGTGCCGGACAACTTTTTCGGCTCGGCATCGAGCAACCGCAACATGCTGCAACTCGTCTTCGTTTCGTTACTGATCGGCATTGCGCTGGTGCAGGTGAGCAGCAAGCATCGGCAGCCGGTGCTGTCGATCTTCGAGGGCATGCAGGCGGTGGTCATCAAGCTGGTGAACATGATCATGCTCATGGCCCCCATCGGGGTTTTTGCGCTCATCACAAAAACCATCACCACCCTGGCCGTGGGCGAGGACGGCCAAGCCAACCTGGGCCAGATCGGAGCGGTACTCGGCGCGCTAGGCTACTACTGCATCGCGGTGGTCATCGGGCTGCTGTTGCACATCACCATCGTTTACCTTGGGCTGCTGAAACTTTGGACACCATTGAAGATTCCGCAATTCTTCAAGGCGATCGCGCCGGCGCAACTGCTCGCCTTCTCCACAAGCTCCAGTGGCGCCACGCTGCCGGTCACCATGCGCCAGTGCAAAGAGAAACTGGGCGCCTCAAAGGAAACCACCTCCTTCGTTCTCCCGCTTGGCGCCACGATCAACATGGACGGCACGGCGCTTTACCAGGCTGTCGCGGCGGTGTTCATCGCCCAAGCCTCCGGCATGTCATTGGACATGGGCGACCAACTCACCATCGTCATCACCGCCGTGCTGGCCTCCATCGGCACCGCCGCTGTACCCGGGGCCGGGATCATCATGCTGGTCATCATCCTTGAGGCCGTGGGTATTCCCGGGGAAGGCATCGCCCTCATCCTCGGCGTGGATCGCATCCTCGACATGCTGCGAACCACCACCAACGTCACCGGCGATGCCGCCGTCTGCGCCGTCATCGCCCACTCTGAAAAACAGCTAAATCCACCCGGCGAATAAACCAAGCGCTTGGCCAAGCGGCAGTTGTCAGCAGAAAGGAAGCTTGGTCACCGTGGCTTGACCGGTGGCGGGTTCCAGCGCGGTCAATTGCCGACCGGGGAATTCGCTGCCGCGCTTGGCCATGCCGAGAGCGATCAGGCCGAATTTGGGTGAGTTGACAATGCTGGTGAGAGTGCCAAGCGTTTTGCCAGAGTCGTCGGTGAGCTTGGTGCCGGTTGTGGCGGTCTTGGCCAAGTTGGCGTCCGGGCGGTAGCCGACGAGGGTTCGGTTGACGCGGCCGTAGGTGCGGATGCGCGCGATGATCTCCTGCCCAATATAGCAGCCCTTGGTGTAGCTGATGGCGCGTATATCCAACCCGGCCTCGGGGGGCAGCGTGTTGTTGCCCATGTCGATGCCGAATCGCGGGATGCCGGCCTCGACCCGGGCAACCTCGGTGGCCTGCCAACCGGCCAAGCGGCCTCCCTGCTCTGCAACGGCCTTGGCCAAGCGCTCGGCGGCTTTGGCTAGACTGACAGTGGGAATGTAGAGATCGCAACCGGCAGTGCCGTATCTGTCGTTGTTCATCAGGTAAACTTCGCCCAAGTCGTTGAGCGGCGACTTGGCGTGCGCGAACGGTTCCCCGGGCAATGCCAAGCCAAGCGCCGCCAACGCGTCGGCCGTCTTCGGGCCTTGCAAACTGAGCAGGCCGAAGTGTGGCGAGGCGTCGATGAGTTCGACTTGATCGGCGATGAGGTGACTCTCGAGTCGCTGCGTGACGGCCTCAAGCAGACCGGGCTCGAAGTCAAGGATTAGTTCGTCGTCGAGGCGGTACACGTGCAGGTCGGCCTGCATCTTGGCCTTGGCGTTGACGAGCGCAGCGTAGCAGCCCTCCCCAGGCTTGAGTCCAGCGACCTCGTTGGTGACCTGGCCGTTGATGAACTTAACGCGGTCGTCGCCCAGCACGGCCAAGCATCCGCGAAAGGATAAATCGACCAAGGCGACGGACTCGGTCAACGCCCGGTACTCGGCGTTCGTGTCGCCGTAGTTTTGGGCGACCTGTTCGCCGACGACGTCGCCGTACTGCGCGCCTTGTTGGCTTAGAAAATCGTGAAGTGGTTCAGATGGCATTTGGTTCAGAGTTGGTTGAAACGGGCACGGGCCGCCTCGAGGGAATCAGAAGGATATGGATCGAACGTTGTGGTCTCGAATGAATTGCGAACGATCTGTCGAGCCTCATCGAGATCCTTGACAGCGGCGGCGGCGATGGCCTGCACGAGGACGTTGCCGGAGGCGGTGGCCTCGGTCGGGCCGGCGACCACTTGGATGTTCGCGGCATCGGCGGTGAGTTGGTTGAGTAATTCGTTGCGGCTGCCGCCACCGACGATGTGCACGGTCGCGGCCCGCCAGCCGACAAGCTTTTCCGACTCGCGAAGGGTGCGAGCGTAAAGCAGCGAGAGGCTCTCCAAAGCACAGCGGACGACAGCGCCTGGAGTCCCGGGAACCGGTTGGCCGGTTTCGCGACAGGCGTCGGCGATGCGCTGCGGCATGTCGTCCGGCGCGAGGAACCGCGGATCGGACGGGTTGAGAACGGAAACGTACGGCTCGGCCGCGGAGGCCTGTTCGGCCAGGTCGGCGTAGCTGTGTTCGTTGCCTTGCGCGGCCCAGGTGCGCCGGCATTCCTGCACGAGCCAGAGGCCGATGATATTTTTGAGCAGACGAATGGAGCCGCCATGGCCGATCTCGTTGGTGAAGTTCAGTTCACGGCAGGCGTCGTTGACGATCGGTGCGGAGAGCTCGAGCCCCAGCAACGACCAGGTGCCGGAGCTGATGTAGGCCCAGCGTTCGCCCTCGGCCGGCACGGCGGCGATGGCGCTCGCGGTGTCGTGCGAGAGCGACGCGACAACGTTGAGCTTGGCCAGGCCGGTTTCGGCGGCCAAGCCGGGCTTGAGCGGGCCAAGCGTTGTCGCTGAGTCCACCACGTCGGGGAACAGTGATCGCGGCAGGTCCAGCGCGTCGATGAGCCGGTCGCTCCAGTTGGCCAGGCGCGGGTTGTAAAGCTGGGTGGTGCTGGCCATCGACACCTCGATCCTGGCCACGCCGCAGAGGAGGTAGTTGACCGCGTCGGCGATCGTGAGCAGTTGAGCGGCCTTGGCCAAGCGCCCGGGCGCTTCGGCGCCCAACTGGATGCTGGTGTTGAGCAGCATGTACTGGATGCCAGTCTCCTCGAACAGCGTCGGCCAGTCGACCCTGGCTAGGACATTTTTCTCGCCCTCGGCAGTGCGAGGATCGCGGTAGTGAAAAACTGGCTCCATGATTTCGCCCGCATCATCGATCAACACATAGTCCACGCCCCAGGCATCGGTGCTGACGCTGGTGATCGCTTGCCCAAGCGCACCGGCCTTGGCCAAACCGGCGTGGATGCCGTCGAACAGCGCCGGGATGTTCCAGTACATCCGCTCACCGTCGCGGATCGGCGTGTTGCTGAAGCGGGAAAGTTCCTCGAGGGCGATGCGGCCGTCCTCGAGCGTGCCGAGCATCACCCGGCCACTCTCGGCGCCGAGGTCGATGGCCAAGTAACGAGACGTCATTTGTGAAGCGGAATTGAAACGGAATCCCCCCGTCCAGCCAAGCCGCATTTGCGGCGATCCGACCGACACAAAAAAATGGTGGCCAATCGACCGCCGTCCAAAAATGGTTTGCGATCGGTTACTGCCCGTCGGGGAACTGTTGAACCAGTTCCGCAGCCGTCCAGGGGGCGGAGCGATCGGCAATGGCTTCGCGGACGGCTTTCACCTGGTCGGTCGTCACCAGTGGCAGGTTGTGGGCATCGCCCCAGTCGCTGTTGCGGCGGATGTAGCTGATGACATTGGCGATGTCCTCGTCGGTCAACGCGGCGCCCTGTGTCGGCATCGCCACCTTGTTATAGATTTGCCCGGCCACCTCGATGGGGCCCTGAAGACCCTTGGAGACGATCGCAATGGCACGACTCGGCGAATCGTTCAGTACCCACTCGGAACCGACCAACGGCGGATAACCGGCGTTGGCGTTGCCCAGGCCGTTTGGCTGGTGACAGGCGGCGCAAATGCCCCGAAAAATCCGGGCGCCACTCTCGAAAGCCTGTTCCTCCGGGGTTTTTTGCACCTTGAGACTGGCGACCACGGTGGCGTCCTTGTGGGGCGCATACACCTTTGCGTTAAAGCCGCCACCGTGACCGTCCAGATAATTGATGGCCCAGTACAGGGTCAGCACCATCAGGACAAACACCCACGGCGTTGGCCCGCTCACGCTCGCGCTGGCTCGTTCGGTTTCCTCGTTCTTGTTTTTGGCCGCCATCTTTGCTCGTGAAATTCGGGGTTACTTGCCGGCTTCGTCGGCCTTGGTTTTCTGTTTGCCCACGCCGCCTTGGGCCCCGGCATCGGCAGGAGTGGCGTCTGGAGCCGGCTTTGGCATTGAAGACGTGAACGGCTGATAAATCGGCGCCTCTTCCAGCGGGTAGCTCGCGCCCTTGAGGCTTAGCAGATAATCTACCAGTACCTCGGCGTCCCGGGTGGGCTTGTACGTCTCCTCGCCGTCATGAATGATGTGCTGCCCCGCCTCGCCATCAGCCGCTTTCCCAAATAGGAACCGGTGCTGCGGCATCTTGCTGTCCTTTCTGATTAGCCTCGGGTTCAATAAGATTCGCATCAGGACTGCGCGGGAATGGCGGGCGCCGACATTGGCCAAGTCGGGACCGATACGAACCGAACCCAGCATGGGCGGCTCGGCAAACAGGTAATCCTGCGCCACTGAACGGCGTTTGCCCCAGTCCCGTCCCTCGGGGTTCAGGAGTTCGTCCTGCATCAGGTCCTCACCACGGAAACGCACCTGCACGTCCACCGAGGCGCCGGCCGCCGCCAGGAAGTTGCGAGCCTTCGAGGCATCCATCGAGTTGGCACCTGTCATGACAGTTTCCCATTCGCCGATCGGCAAACCAGCAGCAGCGCCACCGGCATGTTCACGGCCGGTCACCTGGTACAGGCGACGCACCGCCCCCTGGACCGTGGCGTGGTTTTTCTCACCGGCCAACGCCTTGACGTCGAACTCGACCCCCTCGTGGGTCACCTGCTGGGTGTGGCAGGCGGCGCAGCCGCTGGCCTTGTACACGGCCTCACCATAGCGGGCATTGCCCAGCAGTGGCACGGGATAGCGAAACTCGGTCCCGTCCACGTCCTGGGTGTCAGCGTACTGCAAGCCACTCAACTGGTCGCTGGCCCGGAGCACCATCGCGGAAAGCGACACGCAGAAAACCAAAAGCATCCCGCCCAGCAGGGTGAATGTGCTGTCCATCTTCACGTCAAGCAGGCCAAAGGCGAGCCAAGCAAACAACCCCACCAGCACGGCGACCGGCCACCACAGGCCGAGCATGAAGTGGGCAACCGAACTGGCCAACAGGCCCAATAGAAAACTCAATCCAATCGTCATGCGCCGGCCTCCTTCGTTTTACCGCTGCCATAAAAACCGGCAAGGCATTCGCAGTTTTTCATCGCGAACAGGATGGCTCCCAGAAAGTTCAGGAACAGGATCAAGCTCCCCACGAACAGGAACACGTCGCCCAAGCTGGCGAAGTAAAAACCGGAGCCCAGCACCGCATCGCCGGACATCAGTCCACCCAGGGCGCTCGGCAGTGTGGCTCCAAAAAAACCGAGGACAATGGCCCCGGTTTGAATCCGGGTCATCTTCGGGCAGAAGTCCATCCCGGCCAGGCGCGGGAAAACATGGTAGAGCGCGGCGATCAGTGTCAGGCCCACGAAGCCCAGGTTGAAAAGCAACTCCATCGCCGGGCCGTAGATCGTGAACTCCGCCACGCTTCCCGGGCCGGGAAACGCGAAGAACACATTGAGCACGCTGGTCGAAATAAAAACCAAGGCAGCCAGGCGCATCAGGTTGTAGGCCAAGCTGTCTGCGGAATCTGCAGCGGAGGCGCCGTTGATCGTCCGCTTGAGACTCACCCAGACCGCAATCACGCCGAAGAAATAAAAGACAGCCGTCACTGTGCTCAACGCCGGCAGCCAAGCGGGCACCGGTGCGCCCGGCCCCACGCCTCCCACCGAGCCGGCCATCAACAGCACCCAGAAGGCAAACTGCGCATAGCCGCGTCCCACCAATTGGCGACCGCTCAAGGCCGACAGAAAGTGAAACAGTGTGCCCAGCCCGACGAATGTCAGGTAGACCCTGGCGAAGTTGTGGATGAACCACCAGTCGACAATGTTGGCCACCACCCCCCTGGCGTTGAAGAAATGAATCAACAAATACGAACCGGCAAGCACCCACGGCAGCCAGAGCGTGGCCGCAAACAGGAACCACTGTGCCGGGCTCATTTCCTCGTCGGTGCGGCGGTTGTTCGTCTGCACCAGACTCAGACCCACGAGCACAAAGCCGAAGAACAGCAGCGGCAACACCCAACCCGGCATCTGCAATCCCTCAAGGCCGCTGGCGTTGCCGGCCAGAATGCCGAGGAAGCCAAGCGTGACGCCGGCGTTCCAGAGCATCCCGCCAAAAACCAGATAACCACCATCCACCAAGACCGTCTTGCCGCGATGACTTAGAATCCAGGCCGAGACGGCCAGGCCCAGTTGCACCAGGAAGCCAAACTGCAACGCCAGTTGCGAGGCGGGCTGGATGCGGCCGTAGGCCAGCCAGGCGCTGTCGGCCATCATGCCGGAGGCGTGGACCTTGACGCCGGCCAGCAGCGCGAAGAGGCTGTACACCAGCAGCCAGGCGACGGCGCTGAAAGCCAGAAACAACACCGGACCACGGCAGGAGCGATCCACCGCCTCGCGCGGGTCCA
>JYMV01016869.1_pt1 | contig 12530 bp, 4 predicted proteins | sample 338911 | NCBI WGS metagenome assembly JYMV01 (sample SAMN03354496, study PRJNA234377) | hydrothermal vent metagenome | biome: Deep sea; feature: Hydrothermal plumes at the Eastern Lau Spreading Center, Western Pacific Ocean; material: Seawater | place: Tonga | collected 2009 | depth 2000 m m | reverse complement strand
TTCAGAACCACAGGCAAAATTAGTAAGAATTGATTTTGATGAAATCAGATATGATTTTCCTGCTGGTAAGGGAGGCACATCAGCAAAACTTAGAGAAGATGCTGCACACAACATGCTTAAAATTAAGGAAACAGTTAATGCGCTCGGCGGCATCCTTTGTCACATCGGCACGTTGAGAAATTTGAACAAGGCGTGTACTAGCCAAAACTGTAGTGCCACTTCTTTTCACTATACGGGAATGGCAATGGATCTTTATACTCATGCAGGAAGCATTCATTCAACTGCCGATGTTGAGAAGTGTGAATATATTATTGAATATGATAACGCACAAGTGAGTCGAAAGGGCGATCCATACTTTATTGTTTGGGCACGGTCTGATAAGCCGGGGGCAGAACATGGGGGATTCAAGACTGAAAAACGAACTTTAAATGCAGTGCAGGCACGAAGAGGCAAACCACCGGGTATAATTCCAGTGACGGGATATTTTATGAACCTTACAGCAATTTTTGCGGCTTATGGTTATAAAAGAGTTAACGGTCGCAAAACATTTTACACTAAGAGTGGACCCGGTGCATCTGAATGGTGGCATTTTGAAACTCATTTAGGCTTGAGTGCTAGGAAAACAACCTATGGCGAAACAATGGAAAAAATTTATTCTGTATCAAAACTAACAGGTAAGCCTCCTTATAACCACAAACGACGAAGGTGGACAGGTGGATATTTTGCGAAACCAGATTAAGGGGGTTAAATAGTGAGTGGTACATTTGATAAAATTGCACATTGGTTAGGTGAATGGTTTGGTCCGGTTGTAAGACCAACTGAGCCCGGTGGTGGCAGTGATCCGTCTGGTGGTGGCATTGACCCGGTAGTACAACGCAAGAGAGACAATTCTAAGGATAGTCTTTCAATTACTACCCGTGGGCAATTTAATGATGCCCTCAGAGAGCCAGTGCCAGCCTTTAAAGATACACAGGCTGAGCGTGTTTATAAAAATGCTAGCAATGCTTGGATTGTTCTTGGTCGGGATCGACCGGGAAGCAGAGCCAGCGGTTATGGTGGTAAGGGACACACACAAGCCGGAACTATTGATTTGTGTGTCGGCAGGATGGCACACAAGCCAAAGGAATTTGAAAACACCGGAACCAAAATGGAGCGGGTGTATGTTGATAACAACTTTACAATTGACTCTGCAAGAGTTTATATTAGCCAAAAAACTGATATAGATAAAAACTTTAATTTATGTGCTGGTCAGGTTGGAATAGCAAATACTAAATCTGCTGTAGGTATTAAAGCAGACCACATTAGATTAGTTGCTAGAGAGGGAATTAAACTTATAACGAGAACCGATAGGTCAAATTCTCAAGGTGGAGAGATTGCAGAAGTAAACGGGATTGATTTAATTGCTGGTAATGATGATTCAGATTTACAGCCGTTGGCTAAGGGTGATAACCTTGTTGAAGCACTTCAAAGGTTAACTCACCATTTAAACAAGTTGAATGGTATCGTGGACAACATGTTGATGATTCAGATGATGTTTAATAATGTTCTTACTAGCCATTTCCACCAGTCTCCGTTTTTTGGGATTTGTACATCACCTTCAATTCCAGTAGTGCCAATGGGTATCATTACAATGATGAGACACTACATGCAAACGAAGCGGTCACTGATGACTCATAAAGCAAATTTGGAAACTTATAAAGCAACATACTTGACTATCTCAGGTGATAAATGGATTCTGAGTAGATACAATAATGTTAACTAGGATAATTTAATGGCAAGCAGTATTAAAAAATTTACAGCAAAAGGCAAGGACGTAAGCAAAGCTGACGATCTGGACTCTAAGATGCTTTCAGCTAGTCTTGCTGCGCTTTCAAATGCTGTGCTAATTGCATCGCTGGATAATTCCGTAACGAAGGGTGTTAATTCACCCGGCGTAGAGTTGGGCGACGTTTATAAAAAGACCGGAGTGTTTGCAAAATCAAGTAAATTTATAGTAGGAAGCAGGCTTGTTCAAACTCACGCAGAAAGCCCTTTTGCTTTAACGCTTGAGTTTAAAATCGACACAGAAAAATTTAGAGAAATTTTAATAGGCATGGGTGCCATCGCTGGCGATCCACCTGAATGTCCAGAGTTTCAAGAGTGGAATGGATCAGAGTGTGTGCCTGTTCCCGGCGCAGAACCAGAGCCAGATCCAGAGCCAGAGCCCGAAGAAGAATCGGCACCGACACAAATTCCTGAGACTCCACAGATTACATTATCACAACCAGAGGCTTCATCTACTCCGACTCATAAAATTTCTACGAAAGGTAGTAGATTGGCGTTGAGAGCAAAGCCTGCTGCTGTAAAAGTTTCTGAGTCTGCGAGTGAAGATAATGATGTTAAGGGCGACCTTGTTAAAATGATCAACAACGGAACTCATGTTTTTGTTCTTGATGAGGGGCAAGGACATGAGTGTGAATGGTCTTTTGTTGAGCTACAGGTTAAAGGAGAAATGTACCTTGGTTGGGCATATAATAAATTTCTCCAGAAGCTATCAGGAACACCAGACTCGCTAGAGATAAAATGTACAAATAAAAATTTAAATTCTTTATTTGCCTCTGACTGGACTCAACAAGAAATTGATAAGCCTTATGAGGATACGGCAGCGGTGGAGTGGAGAGTCCCATATGAAACAGAGTGGGAATCAACTGGCGGCAATGAATTAGAATCGAGAATGTTAGAAGTTCGTGAAGGCGGTCTTAGGTTAATACTAGAGCATTTGTCAAAAGATGATTCCGATGAAGAAGTTGAAAGAATATTAAATGCTTTTATTGGAGTCAAGAGTTTAGAATATTATGTTGACCCTAGACCAAAATCTTTAATGAGGGTCTTGGTTACTATTGACAGCAAGTATATTGGACTGCTTAAGGAAAAGGTTCCTGTTATTGACGAAGATTATGTTGATGCCACTTCAGGAAAGGTTAGTACAAAAACATATGAGATTGTACCAGCCGACGCAAAGGAAGATGTAGTTTATAGTGTAAGCTTGAGAGGCGACACATGGGAAAATCAAATAAAATCTGCCGCCAGTACAATGCGTCTTCACGCCACAGAGATTGATTCTTTTGATGGTACGGTTGAAACTCTTGATTTAAGAAAAGAAGCAGAGAGATTAGAAAACCTTCGTCCAAAAATCCTCAACCTCGTAGCAGCCAACGGCAGTGTGTTTGGTCCAGATGACTCACTAGAAGTTGCGGCTGACGAAAATCATGTACCTGTTTATGTGGCTTTATCTTCTAGCGGCGGCGAATTCAAGCGGTTTAAAAAAGGGATGGATGCGTTTAAAGATAGTGAGGGTGTAGATTCCAAAAGAACTATGAATTATTTTTTCTTTCATTTTGAGATCGCATCTTCGACAGCAAAGCCACACAAAATGCCGTGGACAAACTTTCTGGGAAACTTTACAGTTCCGCTTCCTGACGTTTATCCATCTAAGCCTAAAGAAGAAACTCCCGCTGATATTTCAGATGCATCTGTAGATAAAAATTCATCTACCACTGGAAACACGACTGCTGATAAAGTTGATAAAGAGATTAGTGGACAAAAAGATGAGGAAGGCTGTTTGCCTATTCTTGAAGGTAATTTGCCAAGCTTAGATATTAAAGCTTTTGTGGGTCTTGAAGGTAAGCTAGCAGAAGATGCCATGTTGAAGGGCAACGAATTGTTGACGAAGGTGTGGGATGAATCTAAAGATGCAAAAGATTATATTGGTGACACTGTTACTTCTGACATTCAAGCATTGCAAGATAAAATCACAACACTAGACGATGTGTTTATGGAATGCCTGAACAAGATTAGCATTGGCGATCTTATGGCAGCAGCAGCAAAATGTTTCGATCTTGGAAAGTTTGATTTCCTGCTCGACTTCCCTGATTTAACATTACCGTGTTTAGAGCTACCACCAATCCCTACTATTGGACTTCCAGATAGTTTACCCACTGATGATATTATGGCAGACCTGTCAGAAGCTATTGCAGGGATGATTATGGATTTACTGACTCAAGTATTTGTTGAGATGATAAAAGATATTCTTGATCAACTTCTAGATTTCTGCGATGCGATGAAAGACGATGATTTTGGCAAAGAAGATATTAATGAAAAGCTAGAAGATTCTGTACCGAAGGGACCGCTATCACATGAGGCGGCAAACAATTTAAAGCTTGGCATCATGGCGGCAGCAGGTTTGTTTCCTGATAGAAAAACACCATCGCACCCTGACGAACAACAAGAAGCTATAGATTGTATTACTGGATTATTTGAGGACGTTTCAGCTTTACTAACTCCAAGCGAATTGTGCAGACTATTAAAAGGTAGAGCGTCAGGTCAGACCTTGGCTTTGATTCGTTCTTTAATTAAAAGAAAGCATCCATGTGTGGCAGACCGACTCAAAACAAAAACCGCAATCGCAGATTTATTTATTTTGATTGGAAATGTTGTTGATAGTAGTTGGTGCGAAGACTTGTCTAGGCGGGGTCCAAGAATGATTCCGATTGGTGGAAAGATTCCTTGCGATGATGATGGCGTGGTTGGAAGCTTAAGGGAAGAACTACTGAGAGCAAAGGGTGACGGTGACGGCTCAGGCGATGCTGCTGGTTCTGGTGGAATATCCGACGAACAAGTTCAAGAGCTTCTTGACAAGGCAAGGGACAGAAGAAAGCAACAAGCGAAGAAGCTAGCAGACAACATGGGCAAGATAAAAGACTTGATGGATGGAAAAGAGAATCCTTTTGCTGCTCCACCATTGTTCTGTGGTAAGGGACCAACAGGAGAACCGATCCCCGGCTTGATTGAACTCACGCACCCATCGGCAGACTTTATGCTTGATAAAGTTATGCACACAATGTATGAGCCAGTTTACATGGCGTTTAACAGAGATGCAAAAGATTTTGCGCCAACAATTATTCAAAACACAAATGAGAAAGTAGCAATCCCTCTTAAGCTAGATCATAATGGCACGGAAGTTTGGCATCCCGAAATTTTAAAAATGGAAGGGCACGGTGTTGATCGTGATATGATTGAGGCTAATGCTATTCCTAATTTGTATGCGAGGACTGATAACGAAATGGTGCCGGGGGTGTGGGTTGACATGGCTCAGCGTCAAGTTTCTCCACAGCTTCGTGGGCTTTTGAGACAGATGGAAATAAATGGTAGTTTTAATACAAAATTAGATATTGAAGGAATGTATTTTGAATTAGTTCTTCCACAGGAGAGTACCGTTCTAGATGGTGTCGATGAGTTGAAAAAACAGTTCGACCAAGTTTATGAAATGCTTCCAAGTGATAGTGAATTTGTAGATGAAACTCATCCCAACTATCAACCGTTTCCTGACTTTACGTTGTTGTCAACGATTGTTCCTGAATGGAAAGTTAGATATAAAGTTCCGTGGCAGCACCGAGATAAGAACTCAACGGTTCAAGATATAGATGATGAATACATTGTTGAGATTTTTCCTAACGATGAATATGATTCAGAGAATGGATTTAAGACTCTCGTTGAGGAAGAAATTACTCAGCCCGTTAAAGATTACATTCAAAGCCCGTGGGGAGGCGTAGACCTTTGGGGAACTTCTGCTGGCGGTCTTGGAATGACAATAGACTTTGGCGAGGAAGATGATGACACGGACGAGGAAGGAATTGATTTTCAAATTGCCGCTGATATAACAAGTGCTGCTGAAGAATTTAATGACGACATTGAAGCTGCCAACGCAGCCAAGGATCTTCTTAAAAGAGCGTCACAAGAATGTATTGTGCTGGTGCCCGCCTTCAATGATTATTATGCAGCCCATTACGGATACATAGTGTTTGACGTTTGCCCGTGCTTATACGATGATTGTGAACCACCTAATATTATTGGACATGGTACTTCCCGTGGCAGAGTTACCTTGCCTTACGATTTGTGGGAGCTATTACAGAGCGCAAATTCTGCCGATGAAATTTATAATGCAATTATGAATATGAGCGACGAGGAACGATGCGTTGCAATCAGATTGGTTTTATCGGGAGAGGTCGGGAATCTATTCCCAGAGTTAATTGAAAGGCTTGAGCCGTTCCTTGAGGGTTGTGAACTGGTGATTGAAGACCTTGCAGATTCTCCCAGTTATATGCCGCCTCCACCCCATGCAGTTTTTGGAAAGCATGTAGCAAACGTGTGGACAGATAGTATTAAAGAGGTTCCTCAATATTCGGTTTCGCCGGGTTCATATTTGGCTACCAATCAATCAAACGATCAGGATGAATTAGCAAACCTTGGAACGTTGCAGTCAGAGCTTGAAAATTATTATACTCATTATGTTCACCCGCAAATCTCTAAAGACTTGTTGTCTCTCTTAGCATATCAGGTTTCAGATAGTATTCTTTTTGGAAACAAGGAATTCTCCATTCAAGGAGATAAGTCTGGTGGTGCGGCTATGATTCAATCGAGACAACCATATCTTGAAATGTTGAAATTCTCAATTAACCCGACACCAACACAATTGGCTTGTGGAGTTTGGCCACACCTTTTAAATATTGATGAATTTAAAGAACAAGCAAAACAAAACTTTAAAGATAGTGGCGGCTTGTGTGGTGATCTATCTAAGGTAAAGACAGACGGTTCTAAAAATGAAGAACAAAATGCTCTAGAAGATTCTGTGCTCGACACGCTGGTATTGATTACAATTCGTGCCTATATGATTGACTTTTTCTTGAGAGGCATTTTCCCGTTTACTGAATTTAAAATTGAAGAAACGCTCGATGGTTATCTTGTAGAGTTTATTACAGAAAAGATTTACAGCGAGCTTGCTTCGTTTAGCGCATTGTATCTTGAGCAATTTACAGACCGTGCAAACAAAGTGTATGTTGATCTGGTTAATTCTGGAGAGATTGATTGGGCACCTATTAAAGAGATGGAGCAGGTTGGAGCAGACGAGGGCTTTGATGGCGCAGTAGAAGAAAAAGAAATGCAGAAGAAAGGCTTGAGAGAGTTGTGCAAGTATCAATTGTTCAGCGTTGCTCACGACATTTCAGAAATTGTAAAAAGAGATTTGCCCGGTATTAGTCCGAACAATAAGAATATTCACGAATGGTTTTTAGAAGATTGGCTTGCCCTTATCGACATTGCTGATTATGAAGTGGTTGAAAGTGGCGAGGATGTTGCAGACGGTACTTCAGATAAGCGGGTTTGGTCAACTAGATTCTCAGAACCAGAGTCAACGCTGACAACACTTAAAGCACTTGAAGAAAAAACGGCTGCGAGAATTGCGGCAGAATATGGAGCGGGTAGCGCATTCAATGCACTTTTTGAGAACATCGAGTCGGGTTCAACTCTTGACGCAACGCCTGAAGGTGGGGATCATTTTACAACAGCACAGGATGCAAGAAAAGATTATAACTACAAAACATGGAATGACTATCTAGATCAGGTTACATCCGGTGATGCTTCCGGTCGCCAAAAGATTACTCTTAAAACTCAGTTTAGCAACAACGGGCGACCATTTAGTTTAGAGAATGGAAACTTGTTTCTTGAGAAGTATGTGAGAATTGTTAGGAGATCCGAGGAAGACATTAGAAATAGATTAGGAAATCCACAGACAACTGAGGATGATGACGGAAACACAATAACGTTACAAGCTATTCTATCTGATGGTGAGGTAGGTAGATATGAATATGTCTACGATCAATATGGTAACGTTGTTGAAAACATAGCTGAATTAAACCAACAAAGGGATTTAGATGGCGGCGGCGAGGAAGGTATCGGGTGGCAACAAGAATGGGTTGTCTCCGCAGAGCTAGACGAAATAATAGAATTGTTTTATAGTCTACTGCCAAATCCAACTCAAGGTGGTGAAGACGCAATTTTGACTTCCGGCGATGTACGAACTTCTGTAGAAGATTATGTTACGAAAGATAAGGCTCACAAATGGTTAGCCAATTTTAAATCAGAACTTGAGAACCATCGTGTGCTGAGGGGCAAGGCAGATGTATTGGAGAGCATAACCTATAACGAATTTTTTGAGGAAATTTCTGTGGGGATGAGGTTGGTTCATGTCACGCCGATTACAAATGAACAGTTTGTAGATTCCTCCGACAACAATGGTAAAGAATTCGTTGGTTTAACAGGCGCAGACCTATCCGCATTTTATAATACTGGATTGGATTCATTTGGTAAGGAAAAAAACAATGCCGATATGGATTGGTCTGTCTTACAGAAACAAGGAATTAAAGACAGGGTTGTGGATGCAAGAAATAGAAAGAAAGCATTTTCAGTACCAGAACAGTTGCTAAATATTGAATCCGTTTCAAGCACCATTGGCGAGGGAACCATCGAGAACAGTGATTTAGTTCGTGAGCTTCATCTTACCCCGTTGGTTGATACTGCGTGGAGTAGGGAAATTGGCGACGACCAAAGCTGGCGTGTTTATTCTACAAAATCTATTGCGAATTATCTTCCTACAATGGAAATGACTTCCAATAGAGCAAGCACATTAAAGAAAAAAATGCGGAGCAGTCGAGAATACCAAACGCTGTTTTATTTCTGTTTCCCATTGGAAAGATACTTGGGACTGATAACTGTATATAACATCATGGGCGTATCTGCGATGCCTAACGTTCCATTGATTTTTGCAAATACAAAATCTGAACTTCACAGGTTGTGGTGGATTCTTATGTCCGGTGGAGATTATACATATGAAGATCCGGTTATGAAAATGGTCGGACAGAACCAAGGTACACAAAGTATGTTGGACGGAATTGGTTCAGCACTAGAAAAGTGTTTGGGTTTCAGTTTTGGATTGCCAGATTTCTCGTTGCCCGGTATTGATATTATTGTTAAGTTTTCAATCAAGACTCCACCTTTGATTTTCAAGGGCATTGTTGAGTTTATTGATCCGAACATTAAACTTGCGAAGTGGATTTGCGATTTGGGTAAGTTGCTTGGAATGTGTTTGCCAATACCGTTAATATCGTTTGGCTTGTTGCCAATTAATATTTTTGGTCAATCACCGATTGGTATTGGTATTGGTCCACCGATTACTCCACTAGGTTTTATTTATCTAGCGATGGGCTTTGGGTCATTTGAATTTAACTCAGATGATCTCCTAGCCGAAGAAGACGACGACACGAATTTCTTGGCATCTGTTGGGGCGGTTGACCTTCAAAGTTGTGCGGAAGACAAGACAGAAGAGGAAGAGGCAATTCAGGCTATGAAGGACAAGTTAGATATGCAAAAAGGCAAGGAACAAGATACTTAGTATGTGGGAGAATATTTTGAATGGGACACATTAGAGGACTAGCACCGAAACTACCTTTGTCTTTAAACGATGCAGATGGTTATACTTTAATAAAAACATATAAAGAGATGGTAGCACAGAATCTTAAAATGTTGGTTTTAACTGTGCCCGGTGAGAGAATTATGGACCCGGTGTTTGGGGTCGGGATAAAAAGATATTTATTTGAAATGAATATTGCCGCAACACATGGAGCAATTTCTTCTAAGATACATGAGCAGGTTAATAGGTATTTGCCGTTTATCGAAATAGAAGATATTATTTTTATAACATCAGAAACACATCCTGAACTTGGGGATAATTATTTGCATATTAGAATAGAGTACCGTATTATTCCGCTTGATCAAGTTGACCTATTAGATTTAGATTTAGCTGCGCTTGAACTAATTAGAGATGCGGAATGTGCATAATCTGGAGAATTTAAAATGCCGAAGAAGATAGTTCCAATTAAATATACGAGCCGTGAATTTGATAGCATCCGGCAAGATTTAATTGAATACACTAAAAGATATTATCCTGAGATTTTTCGGGATTTCAATGAAGCCAGTTTTGGTGCCCTCATGCTTGACACGGTTGCGTATGTTGGAGATATTCTTTCTTTCTATCTGGACTATCAGGCAAACGAAGCTTATTTAGAAACTGCGGTAGAATACAATAATATTCTCAAGCTGGGTCGCCAACTTGGTTATCACTTTAGAGGAAACCCGTCGTCTTATGGCATTGCAACTTTTTATGTTTTATGTCCTACTGACTCAACAGGGCTTGGTCCTGACATGAGATACCTCCCGGTGCTAAAAAAGAAAAGCCAATTTACAGCTACATCAGGCGCAGCTTATATGTTAGATGAAGACGTACACTTCGATCATCCGAATAACGAGATTCGTGTTGCGAGAGTGGATGACAATTCTGGCATTCCCACGGCGTATGCTGTTAAGGCATTTGGCAGAGTTGTTTCTGGTAGGCTAGTTGAAGAATATATTCAGCTTGGAGATTTTAAAAAGTTTGCCAAGATTGAGTTGGCGCAGTCAGATATTGCAGAAATTATGTCAGTGGTGGATGACGAAGGACACGAATATGTTGAGGTGGAATATTTATCTCAAGACGTGGTGTATCGAGCATTAACAAATAGAAACTCTGATAGATATGATGCCCCCGAAATTTTAAAACCATTTATGACTCCACGAAGATTCGTTATTGAACGAACGTCAACTACAACCTTTTTGCAGTTTGGTGCCAGTTCAGATTTAGAAGTTGATATTGATAACAATGTTAATCCAAGCATAGTCGATCCAGCTAATATTATTCTAGAGAGGCACGGCGCACCGTATATTTCGGATCGTTCATTTGACCCATATAAGTTAATCGAATCAGATAAATTTGGAGTTGCACCATCACAAACAACGCTTAATATTGTTTATAGATTGAATACGGTTTCCGATGTTAATGCTCAGACAGCTACACTGACAGGTGTTACAAAGGGATTGTTTGAGTTTAGAAATCAACGTGAGTTGGATTCAAAGGCATTGTTTGATGTTAAAAAGTCTTTAGAGGTAACGAATGAAGAACCCATTGTTGGTGATGTTAGTTTGCCCTCTGGTGACGAATTAAAAAGAAGAATTTTGGATGTATTTGCAACACAGAATAGAGCAGTCACTAGCAAAGATTATGCATCTATGGCTTATTCCATGCCGCCGAAATTCGGTGCGCTTAAGCGTGTTACGGTTATGCGTGATCACGACTCGCTGAAAAGAAATTTAAACATGTATGTTATTTCGGAAGATGGCGCAACGAAACTGACACCCACTAATGATACTATTAAGAATAACTTAAAAACGTGGATGTTGAAAAACAAGATGATAAACGACACTATTGATATTCTGCCTGCTAAAATTATTAATGTTGGTATTGAATGGTCAGCAGTTGGAAGAATGGATATGTCGAAGTATGATGTTTTAGTAGATGCAAATAGAGCACTTAATAAACATTTTGCTAGAAAGCTAGATATTGGCGAGCCGTTTTGGATCACTGATGTTTATAAAGTCCTTAAAGGTGTGGAAGGAATTGTAGACGTGACAGGGGTTGATATTAATCAGAAGAATGGTGGACGCTATTCAGATATAAGAATTGATCTGATTGAAAGAACTTCAGCAGATGGAAGATATGTTAACACTCCCAAAAATTGTATTTTTGAAGTGAAGTATCCAAATGAAGATATTAAAGGGGTTATAACTTAATGGCGATTAAAAGATTTATAGCCGACGCAGACACGGTAATTACAAATGCTTATTTGGGAAACTTGCAAACAGTAGCAACGGGTTCTAACATGGGTCTTGCTGATTCGTTAGAAGTGTTTCATATTTACGCTCAGGCAAATGCGCTTTCAGAAGAGGTGGCTCGTACACTGATTCGATTTCCTGTTACTGACATTACTACAGCTATAGCTGCGAATGAAATGCCCGCTGCGGGTGTTTCTTATATTTTAAGACTTTATAATTCTCCACACCCGTGGACATTGCCAACAAATTATAGCATGGTTGTTCATCCTATGACAACGGCGTGGGATGAAGGACACGGCTTGGATATGGAAGATTACAAAGATGATGGTGCCAGCGGTGTTGATCCAGATAATCAATTTGGTGGGACAGGTGCAAGTTGGAACGTTGCAGCGGCAGGAGTAGATTGGACAACCCCCGGTGGTGATTTTAATGCTGGTATAACTTTTACAGCTACGTTCGATGAAGATGGTACAGAAGATATTGAACTTGATATTACAGCACAGGTCGCTGCTTGGCTTGCTGGCGGTGCAAATAATGGTTTGGTGATTAAACTATTAACCTCACATGAAGATGGAAGCGAACAACGTTCATACTACACGAAAAAGTTTTTTGCAAGAGGAAGTGAATATTTCTACCGACGACCTATGATAGAAGCTAGGTGGGATTCTACCGACGCAGGTGACGACCGAAATAACTTTTATGCAGAGAGCAACCTTCGTGCGACTGCTGATAACCAGAATTTAATTTCAATCAGAAATAATGTTGGTGGAGTGCCAACAAACATACCAACGATCAATGGAGCGATGGATATAAAGTTTTATCCTACCGAAGAAGATGCCGAAGCTTTAACAAACGAAATCGTTGGAGCGACCGTTGTAATGGACAATACGGCAACGGGCGTCTATGCGGCAACTGTAGTGTTACCAACAGACCTAGATAATGTGCAGGCTGTG
>JYMV01001626.1_pt1 | contig 12531 bp, 11 predicted proteins | sample 338911 | NCBI WGS metagenome assembly JYMV01 (sample SAMN03354496, study PRJNA234377) | hydrothermal vent metagenome | biome: Deep sea; feature: Hydrothermal plumes at the Eastern Lau Spreading Center, Western Pacific Ocean; material: Seawater | place: Tonga | collected 2009 | depth 2000 m m | reverse complement strand
GGGTGTGTCGTTTTCTCCACGTTCTTCCGAAAATGTGCCACGTATCATGGTGTTCGATGACGAGAATTCCCCGTGTTCCTGTAATTTTGTTGCAACTGTAGGTAAATTAAAACCATCAATACTTGGCAGTTGGACAGCGAGTCTGCCACATAATACCATCGGTTCTACGACCTGTTTATTTAGAAATTCATAATCATGTTTTGAGCAACAAATACAATCCGAGTCAGGGTTACCAATCTCATGGCGATTGCTTACTGAATTCCAAAGGTCAAACGTGAGGAGAGTTGGTGAAATTTTGTCTTGATTTCCCGAAATGTATTTTAAGACGTCCATGGTTTGGCACGAAGCAGCAATGCCAATTGCTGGAGCAAGAACACCAGCGGTGTCGCAAGTTTCTTGCACACCAGTAGTTGGTGGCTCTGGAAAGAGGCAACGCAGGCAAGGTGTTACAGACGGTAAGACTGTCATGGCATTTCCCTGCCCAGCAATGACACCTGCGAACATATACGGAACGTCGTTTTTAATTGCGTAATCATTCAACAGATAACGCGTATGAAAATTATCAAGTCCGTCGACGATGACAGAGGTATCACCGAGAAGTCGATCAATATTTCTTGCTGTCAAATCTTCAACATACGAGTGTATTTGAATTTCACTATTTATTTTTCGTAAATGCTCAGCAGCAGCAGTTGCTTTTGGTTGTTGAGATTTTGCATCCGCTTCTGTAAAAAGAAGTTGTCGTTGCAGGTTTGTTGTTTCAACAATGTCTCGATCTATAAGAGTAAGACTTCCAACGCCAGCGCGGGTTAACATTGTTGCACTTAAGCAACCAAGAGCACCAACGCCCACAATGGTGATGTTTGCTTTAGAAATAGCCTCTTGTCCACTATCGCCAATACCCTCGACAAGTCGCTGGCGGTGGTAGCGGTCTGAAACAACCATTGATTAATTCGCCCAATTAAAACGCAAAGTGAGAGAATGCCTTGTTCGCTTCTGCCATTCTGTGTGTTTGCTCACGAGTATTGACGGCCTTGCCTTCACCCCTAGATGCATCCCACAGTTCTCTAGAAAGGCATTGTGCAAATGGTTTCCCTTTTTCAGCACGACATGCGGTGATAATCCAGCGAAAAGTCAAACTTTGACGCCGGCGTGCGTTCACGGGCATCGGAACTTGGTAGTTTGCACCACCAACTCGTTTCGATCGAACTTCTACGTTTGGACGAACATTCTCGAGTGCTTTGTGAAAGACTTCCAAAGCATTTTTTGGAGCGTCTTCTTTTTTACTACTTTCTTTTTTGAGGCGAGTTTCAATTCGATCAAATGCGTCATACATGACTCGCTCTGCGACGGCTTTTTTACCGTCCTTCATAAAGCAGTTGATAAATTTAGCGGATCTGGTTTCAATTGCTCTTCTGATTTTGTAATTCTTCCAGCCATTTGTATCCTTTCAGCTCATCTGTTGCCCATTGATTCAAATGGTTCAACTTTGTTCACCGCAGCCAAGGCTTAGTTGGCTGAGATTACTTGCATTTACTTACTTCCCTTTTTCGTTCCGTATTTAGAACGACCTTGCTTGCGGTCATCGACTCCAAGAGTATCGAGAGAACCACGAACGACGTGGTATCGAACACCCGGAAGGTCACGAACTCGACCACCACGTACTAGAACGATGGAGTGTTCTTGAAGGTTGTGACCCTCACCACCGATATACGCTGTTATTTCTTTACCATTTGACAATCGAACACGAGCAACCTTACGAAGAGCAGAGTTCGGCTTCTTTGGTGTCACTGTTCGCACTTGAAGACAGACACCACGCTTTTGTGGACATCCTTCAATATCACGCACCTTTGACTTGACCTTAGGCGTCTTTCTTGGCTTTCGAACGAGTTGGTTGATTGTTGGCATAAGTAATTCCGAGACAATGATTTGTTCGCCTTCCATCGGGCGAGCCACACATCATACCAATACTAGCGTACGGAGCAACCCCCAGCCCCTGTAGCGTCCAATAACGCTCATTGACTCAGAGCAAATGTAATAATTGGCTCTGAGGTAACCGGAAGAATAAAAGCACTCTTGGGCTTGGAGTCGAATTGCGTAAAATACCCGTTGTCTAGTCCAAGAATAATTCTGCTTCTCTTGAGGCGAGTTCGTCACAACGTTCATTTTCTGGGTGACCAGCATGACCTCTCACCCAATGTGTTGTGAGTTGATGCTTTTCTCGTAATTGTGAAAGAGGCTGCCACAAATCTTGGTTCTTTACTGGTTTCTTCGCTGCGTTCTTCCAACCCTTTGCAATCCAACCATCCATCCATTCAGTTAATCCTTTGGTGACATATTGACTGTCTGCGTGAATCTCGACCCTAGACGGTTGCTCAAGAGATTCCAATGCACGGAGTACAGCCGTTACTTCCATACGTTGATTGGTTGTTTCCGATTCGCCGCCACTACACTCAACCTCACCATTCCCATTTCTCAAAATGTACGCCCATCCACCCGGACCCGGATTGCCTAAACACGCGCCGTCGGTAAACAAAATAAAAGTTGGAAGATTGGTCATTGCACACATGGTATCGACACTTCCGGCTCTGATACCCTACACGTATTATGACGGTCTTTCGCATAGAAGTTCGTACCCCAGGGGGTGGTTTTGACCCGCGTGGAGGTGCGGCTCTGAAGCAAGCAAGAGCAGCAGGATTCAATCCAACCTCTATCGATACGGCAGCTATTTACCTTGTTGAAGCTGAACTTGACGATGAGTCGGTCACGAGAATAGCGAGTGAATTACTTTGTGACCCTGTTACAGAAGAATCAACGATTGGAACCTTTTCACAACGTGCAGATGCAATGATTGAGGTTCACCCACTTCCAGGTGTGATGGATCCCGAAGCAGAAGCTGTCGAACTTGCTATCAGACATCTTCTTGGTAAAGATGTGCGAGTACAAACAGGTACCCGATTTGATTTTCATGGAATTGATGCTGTTGAAGCAGTGGAATTAACGAACCGCTGTTATGCAAACACAATTGTTCACGAAATCCACACCTCGCCGTACCACCCAACAGAATTTCCTCGTGGGCATGTCCATGACATGACTGTACCTGAAATACCGATTACAACCCTTTCTGATCAAGAACTGGAATCGATGTCTCGAGAAGCACATCTTTTTCTCGAACTTGAAGAAATGAAGGGGATTCAACGCCACTACGAGCAACTCGGTAGAGAACCAAATGAAATCGAACTTGAGACGCTCGCTCAAACGTGGTCAGAACACTGTGTTCATAAAACACTCAAAGCCACCATCAGATACACCGGTCCTGATGCAACGAAACGACCGAACCATGAAGAACATGACGATGGTTCCGTCACAATACACAATCTATTAAAAAGCACGGTTGTAGCAGCTACGTTTGAACTCATGGAAAAAGGTGTTGATTGGTGTTTGAGTGTCTTCGTTGACAACGCAGGTATTGTGAAATTTGATGACAAGCATGCAGTGTGTTTCAAAGTTGAAACACACAATCATCCCTCTGCTCTCGAACCATACGGCGGAGCAGCGACAGGAATTGGTGGATGCATTCGCGACATCATGGGTACAGGACTTGCGGCGCGACCCATCGCAGCAACAGATACGTTTTGCGTTGCGAATTTTGACAACAAACCCCCAGAAGGATGTTTACCTTCGCGTCGTATACTCAGTGAAGTCGTTCGCGGTGTTCGAGATTATGGAAACCGCATGGGTATCCCAACACTTAATGGAAGCGTTTGGTTTGACAACCACTATGCAGGAAACCCCTTGGTGTATTGCGGGTGTGTTGGTGTTATGCCAATTGACCGTATTGAAGGCGAAGCGCAACAAGGCGACAGAATCATTGTCATCGGCGGTCAAACGGGTCGCGATGGCATACATGGTGCAACGTTCTCCTCCGCTGAACTTACGGATACGCATGCAGACGAATTTTCACATGCCGTACAAATTGGAAATCCAATCACCGAAAAAAAAGCCCTCGACGCAATTCTTGAAGCGCGTGATCACGAAAGCGGGTGTTTATTCAGTGCAATTACCGATTGTGGTGCTGGTGGTTTCTCAAGTGCAGTAGGCGAGATGGGCGAAAAGATTGGCGCAACAGTCAACCTTGAACAAGCACCGCTGAAATACGCCGGACTTACTCCATCTGAAATTTGGATTAGCGAAGCACAAGAACGAATGGTGCTCTCTGTTCCCCAAGAAAAAGTTGACACGATTCGAGATATTTGCCGGAGGCACGATGCTGAACTCTGCGACCTCGGTGAATTCGGCACACCCGAATGCGAGTTAATTCTTAAATATGACGGCGAGACTGTCGGTCAAATCGACATGCACTTCCTTCATGAGGGATACCACGGTGCGACACGTACCGCGGTTTGGAATCCCCCATCCCAGAAAGTTGCGGGTACTCACCCAATCGACATTCAATCGATGTTGCCTAAACTTCTTTCTCATCCAAACATTGCTTCAAAACAATCAATTGTTGAGCAGTATGACCATGAAGTACAAGGCCGAAGTGTTATAAGACCATTTGTTGGACCAACCGGCGAGGCACCATCGGATGCGGCTGTCATCACCCCAGTTCGTGGTTCATCCAAAGGACTTGCAATCGGAAGCGGTTTAGCAACAGGACTTGCAGATGATCCATACCTCATCGCAACCGCAGCAATTGACGAATGTGTTCGTAATATTGTGTGTGTCGGTGGTGACCCATCGACAATTGCAATCCTCGATAACTTCTGTTGGCCCAGTGTTAAAGATGAAGAAAGTTTAGGACGACTCGTTCGGTGTGCTCATGGTTGCTACGACGCAGCCAAAGCATTTGGCACGCCGTTTATCTCAGGAAAAGATTCACTTAACAATCAATTTACAACTGAGCAAGGCGAAACCATTTGCATTCCACCAACGTTACTTATCTCAGGTTTTGGAATGGTAGAGGATATTGCAACGTGTTTGACGATGGATGCGAAAGCCCCCGGAAATATTTTAGTGCTCGTAGGTGAAACAAAACCACAGATGGGTGGCTCGCATCTTTTGATGATTGACCCCGAAGCAGATTGCGACAATTCGCTGCCCACAGTTTCACTGACTGGCGGTCCTCAGAATGCCCGACTTGTACATCAGGCAATCCTACAAGGACTTGTCATTTCTGCACACGATTGTAGTGAAGGAGGATTGCTTCTTGCAGCAGCAGAGATGGCATTTGGTGGCGGGTTCGGTGTCGAGTTACAACTTGAAGATGAAGCCCTGTGTTTCTCTGAAACTCCCTCAAGGTACATCCTCGAAGTTCAGAAAGACAAACTCGATCAATTGCAACAACTTTTAGGTGACATACACCACGAAGTGATTGGCACATTCAACGAAACAAACAATGTTACCCTTGGTGAATCAAGTTGGACAATTGAAGACCTACGTCAAGCGTGGGCGGAGGGGATGGTCATTTAATGTTGCAAGCATTAATCATTACTGCACCAGGAATCAATTGTGATCTTGAACTCGCAGAGGCATTTTCGCTTGCAGGAGCAGAACCCAGATACGTTCATTTGAATGCACTGCTCGGCAACCCATCTATCATTGATGAAGCTGATCTGATTGGCTTGCCAGGTGGATTCAGTTACGGCGATGCAGTTGCTGCGGGTCGAATAATGGCGTATCTAATGCGCGAGAAGTTGTACCCAAAATTCGTGGAAGCATTACGACGAGGCGTGCCAATGATTGCTCCTTGCAACGGATTACAAATTGCAGTGCAACTTGGATTGTTGCCTGGCCCAACTCCCGGAAGTGATTGGTCCGAAACGCCACCAATTCCTTGTGTTGCTCTTGCCCAAAATAGTTCCGCAAGGTTTATTGATACATGGGTGGAGTTTTGTGTCCCCAGTGAGACTCGTTGTATATGGACAAAAAATCTTACTTCTACTCCAGAATCTTCTGTTATTCCAATCGCACATGGCGAAGGACGCTTTGTACCAGCATCATCCGAAGTACTGCAATCCCTAGAAGAAAACGGTCAAGTTGCATGTCGATATGGTGCAAACGATAATCCAAATGGTTCGATTGGAGATGTGATGGGTATTTGCGATGCAAGCGGTTTGGTGTTTGGTCTCATGCCTCATCCAGAACGATTCCTTCGTTGGACACAACACCCAACGTGGACCAGGCTATCTGACGAAGAAACACAAGGCAATACAATTGGTCTGCAAATGTTTATCAATGCAGTCACGTATGCGAATCAAAACAAAGCAACATCTAATTGTGTTGAGCAATCGGTATGACCGAGACGAAACCACAATGACGAGTGATGCAAACTAACGAATCAATATATTGCACAAATTGCGGGTATGACCTGCAGGGTTTACCAACTCGTGCAATTTGTCCAGAATGTGGTGGTGAAAGCCGTCATCGGGTTCAAAAGGAGGCACCCTCTACTGATGGTAAGATCATGCAAATCATCGACGCGAACCTTGTCGTCAAGGGTCTAGCGCCACTTCCAGACATCAGAGTTAGAATGAAGTACTGGATGAAACTCGGTGGCATCTTTGTCACGGTACTTTTCTTTTTACAATTGCTTGTGACGTTTGCAATCATTCCAATTGGTTTATATCGACTTGCTTTGTTTGCGTTATCAATTTTTTGGCCGACAGTTGTTATTGGCATGATGCCTTCAAAAGTAGATGCATCTATGCCTCCAATGTATCAATGGATTCGTAAGACTGTTCCATACACGCAGTGGTGTTGGGTCATCGGGTATGGGTTGTGGTTTGTCTTGCATGTTCCTCAAGCGGATTTTACGCTTGGTGGAAACCTTAAATATTTTCCCATCATTCTGATTTTGCACGCAATCGCTGGCATTGGATTGGCAGGCATTGTTTTTTGGTTGCATGACCTTGCACTACGTCTCGACTTAACAACCGTCGCAAATCGTTGCAATTATTTTACAGTCGCTATTCTGACGTGGGGTGTTCTTGTGTTCGTATTGCCGTGGAAACATTTTGCGGCGGTCAATTTAGGAGGAGTGAGTTTTCTCTTTTATGGCTATATCATGATGCTCATGATGCCCTGGTTATGGTTAGTTTCGCTTTTTGCTCGTGCCCTCTTCGAGTTTTCTGCGGATGCGAGTTGGTCGCTGAAATACGATGATGGACTTGAGGGTCGTCAGAATCGTATTAGCGAAAAACGTAAAGAGTATGAACGAGAGCGGGGTTGGTGATGGTATATATTCCACCCAACAAATTTTCTAGTTCTTCAACTACGACCCCAAGTGTTTGCCCACATTGTGACTATAACCTTCATGGGTTGTCTGGAGATGTTGCATGTCCTGAATGTGGCAAACACACATCGCCTACAAGACGAACATACTCCCCAGATATTCCACTTTCTCAAATGTCAGAATCATTTGTAAAACGACTCGCAATTTGTTGCATCACAACTGTCATTGTGTTTCCAGCATTTGCAGCAAGAGAATTCATGCCATTCTTTCAATTTCAGAGCAAACATACTGAATTTGTAGTTGATTTTACAATTGCACTCATTTGGATTGTTGGTGTGATGTTGTTAACTACTCCCCTGAAGAATCCAGAAGCAAAACGATATGGTCTTGGAGCAAACGGAATACTTCGTCGACTTGCAAGGTGGTGTTCTTTGGCAACGGGTGGGATTGTCCTTGCCCAATACATAAATGTTAGACCACTCTCCCTCGTTGCAAGTGTTGTGTTTTCATTTGGCTTGATTTGTTTATTTTTACTTCTTGCAAACGTCGCAGACTGGGTTCGTGATGAAAAAGCAAAAAAATGGTTGGAATACGCAGCATGGGGTGCGCCATTTTTTTACATCGTCTCCCAAGTGGCTTACCTCCTTCCAATCTCATCCGTGATTGGTTTTGGAATTAGTTTGGTGGTATACATTCTCTTACTTTTCGGAATATTTGGAATGTTCATGCTTACTTCATCAGTTTTACAAGCAATTACCCACGCAAGGCACTATCAAGAATATCAAGAGCGACGGTTGAAATCAAAAGAGACCACAAACTTCCCCTCGCGCTAGTAAAGGAGTAAAATACGCACATGAATGATTTAAAAACATTGCGATGCGCGGTAGTCGGTGTTGGTCGAATGGGCGCACACCATGCACGCATCTATTCTGGGCTCGAAGGTGTTGAGTTTGTGGGCGTTGTTGATCAAAATGAAGAACGACGAAACGATATTGTTGAGGAGTGGGGTGGTAAGGCGTTTGCAACTGTCGAAGAACTCGTTGATGCAGGTGTCGATGCAGTAACCATAGCGACTCCCACGATTTACCATTTTGAAGCAGCGGAGCCTCTTCTTGACCGTGGTATTGGTTGCCTCATTGAAAAACCACTTGCCCCAACCGCTGAAGTTGCCACAGCAATCGCTGAATCTGCAGAAAGAGGCAGCGCTGTCTTGCAAGTCGGCCACGTTGTCCGGTATGACCCCGTGATGCGAGCAATTGCTTCAATTGAAAATTTGCAACCACGTTTTATTGAAATGGTACGCATCAGCCCAATGACATTTCGTTCCACAGATGTTGGTGTTGTGCTTGACATGATGATTCATGATCTTGATTTGCTCACGATGCTTACCGGTCAGGAACCAAGTGAAATTCGCGCAAACGCTGTAAGTGTGATGGGTGAAGCAGAAGACATGTGCAACGCACGACTTGAATTTGTTGACTGTACAGCAAACGTCACAGCAAGTAGACTTGGTCTGAAAACCGAACGCAAACTTCGCATCATCAGCGAAGACTCCTACGTTTCTGCAGACTTCGTCAAAAAATCTGTCACGCTTGTTCGCAAGATTGCAAACGAAGAACAGTTACTCGACTTACGTACTCGCCTCGCTGCCGGTGAAGATTTGTCTTCGATTGATTACGTTGATTTAGTTGAAGTCGAGGAGCCAACCGTTGGTGACGAAGACGCGTTGACATTGCAAGCAAATGACTTCTTACACTGCGTCCGCACCGGCGAAAAACCATTCGTCGATGCCGAAGCGGGTTCGATGGCGATTCGTACTGCAGAGCGCATCATGGAACACGCGAGCGCTGCCGGTGCTCGGATGTTTTAAAAACGATCCCACGGATTGTTTTTCATAAATAACAAACCGCGGGGTCGTTTTTACCCCTCATGCCGATCCAAACACACAACAAACATTTCGGTTGAAATTGCCCGTGAAGCCTTTGGTTTAAAGCCCTTTGCTTGCTCAAACATTTGAGAGCATCGTTCAAGCAACTCAGGGTATGCTTCGCCTTCCAACACCTTCATCACAAGGTTTCCATGTGGTTTCAACAATGTGGTTGCAAGGTCCAGGGCTGTATGACAAAGGTTCACCGATCCATGGTGGTCAATCGTTCGCGTACCCGTTGTATTTGGTGCCATGTCACTCAAAATCACGTCGAATAGTTGGTTATCAAAACTTTCTGGTGTTAATTTCATAACATCATCCACCATTGTCACTACATTCTCAGGAAGATTCGTTTGGTCAATCACTTTCAAATCAACACCAATAACTTTTCCATGCGGACCAACTCGTTTCGACGCGACTTGTAGCCAACTTCCGGGAGCAGCACCTAAATCAAGAACGACATCTTTTTTTGAGAGTAAGTTCCGTTTGTCATCAATCTCCGTCAACTTGTACGCAGCTCGACTCCGAAAACCGTTGCGCTTCGCTTCCTTAAAAAAGAAATCTTGAAGTTCGCGCTGCGCAGCCATACCGATTTACCAAGAAATCCAATCCGTTTCAAAGAGTGGCTCGCTGCCAATTGGATCAGGAACAACGAAAATTCGAACATTGCCATCAACGGTTCGCATTGTGATTGGATTGAGCCCGTCGTTAAACCTTGCGGCAAGGTGGTCGCCTGTTGAGCCGGGTAAGATGACCGCGTTTCCATACCGCAAGTCAAGGGTTGCTTCGCCGTTAATTGCTGTTGCGTCGATAAGACCGGTAGACTCGCTCCGAACGCGGTAGACAATATTACCGCGTCGGTTTTCAACAGTGACTTGATCATTCATGACAAGCGCAGTCACAATTCGGACATCTCCATCGCGTGTTTGAATATCAATGGGTCCTGTGATGCCTTTTACAACCACGTCACCACGGTCGTTATGTACCCTAACGCCATGAATGTCTCTTGCTCGAATAACTATATTCGCGGTCACCGTATGAAGCGGGTCATTTTCGCAAGTAGCCACAACGCGTACCGTTTCACCTAGAGGTCCATGTTCGATGTAAGTCGTCACATCCATATAAAGCCTTGCTATTGGTACAGTTCCCAGCCCCTCTTCATACTGATTTGCTGAAACTATTGTGCCTGCGACCTCTGGGTCAGCGACAATCGTGACAGTACCCCCAAACGACTGCACATCAATAGCAACGGGACCACTGGTCTTCAAAGTAACGCTATTCAGGTCAACCACCTGAGTCGACCGGCAACCCACTAAAAGGAATATTACGATGAAAGAGATGCGAAACATGGTCAATGTCGATTGTAGCGAAGGTAGAATGCTGAGGATGAACGATACCCAGATAAATATTGGACTTGGGGAACATAAACTACCACTTCAAGGAGCAGAGAACCCTTCAACTGAGATGCAAGGCACGTCGCCCGGAAGTTTCGCCCTACGCGCTACCATCGGTGGGTCGACAACATTCAGTTCACCCGATACACCCGGAATGCCGGCCCCATCTAGTAAAACCGCACATGATTTCAACCCAACGCCAAATGCGAATCCTGTAACGCAACTTGAATACGCCCGTCTTGGCACGATTACCACTGAAATGAAAAGAGTTGCACAGCGCGAACCGCACTTAACTGCTGAGCAAGTCCGAGATGAAGTTGCGACAGGTCGAATGATTATTCCTGCAAACAGAGTGCACCTTGCAATGGGTCTTGACCCAATGGCAATCGGTAGAGCGTCGCTTACAAAAGTAAATGCAAACATGGGCGCATCACCTGTCTCTTCTGGCATCGAAGAAGAACTTGAAAAGTTGCATTGGTCTGTGAAGTGGGGTGCAGATACTGTGATGGATCTTTCAACCGGAGGTGACCTTAACGCATGTCGCACAGCGATACTCCGAGAGTCAACTGTTCCAATTGGGACAGTCCCAATTTATTCGATGATTATGGATAAAAAAATCGAAGACCTCACTCCCGGAATGATTTTTGATGAATTAGAAAATCAAGCGAAGCAAGGCGTCGATTACTTTACGATTCATGCTGGTGTGCTGCACGAACATATTCCATATATCAAAGATCGATTGATTGGCATTGTTTCAAGGGGCGGTTCGTTGCTTGCAAAATGGATGATTCACCACAACAAGCAAAACCCCATGTATGACTGCTTCGATGACATTTGCGATGTCATGCGAGAATACGATGTTTCATTTTCACTGGGTGATGGCTTGCGACCAGGTGGACTAGCAGACGCAACTGATGAAGCGCAAATTCGTGAACTCGAAGTGCTCGGTGAATTGACTGAACGAGCATGGGCAAAGGGTGTGCAAGTGATGGTCGAAGGTCCCGGTCACGTTCCATTTGACCAAATTGAATACAACATGAAATTGCAACGCTCTCTTTGCCACGGCGCACCATTTTATGTTTTAGGACCACTTGTCACTGACATGTTCCCCGGGTACGACCATATTACAAGTTGTATAGGCGCAACTGCAGCTGCATACCACGGTGCTTCGATGCTTTGTTACGTCACTCCGAAGGAACATCTGGGTCTTCCAAAGAAAGATGACGTCAAGCAAGGGTGTGTCGCGTACAAAATTGCAGCGCACAGTGCAGATATTGCTTTGGGAATTCCAGGGGCGAGAGACAGTGATGACGAACTGACAAAAGCGCGTGCTGCACTCAATTGGCAAAAACATTTTGATTTAAGTTTCGATCCAGACTTTGCAAGGGCGATGCACGATGAGGATTTAGATGTAGATACAGATTTCTGCGCGATGTGCGGACACGATTGGTGCTCGGTTCGCATCAGCAAGGAAATTCAAGAGTTTGCATCTGGTAAAGATGAAAACTATGCGTGGGACAAACCTAAAGTTTCCGCAGCACTCACCGTCGAACAAAAAGAAATTCTTGAACAACGAGGTGTGCTGACTCCTGAAGAAGTCCACAAACTCGCTACTAAAGTGAAAGGCAAGATGGCGATTACCACCGAGGGTAAAGCGTCTTGTCATAGCGATGCTGTAGATTCAGAAACAGCGAAGGCGTTGCAAGAATCCTGAATCTCCACCCCCAAAAAAAGGTAAATTCTTGGTTGTCAGTGTATTCAGAAACGAGATGAGCAACTTAATATTCGGTTAACGGTGTTAGAAAAACTGCAGTTAGAAGTTGCTGCAGTGCAAGGTGGGTTTGCAAGTGTTTCGGACTATGTACGGTTCAAAGCGATACAAAAGACAGAAAAATTCACTTAAAAACACCATTGTTCTGCGAATGCTTGATTTACGCTCAATTTTCATTACACTCAACGTATGAAAAGTAGAATTATTT
>JYMV01021510.1_pt1 | contig 12534 bp, 10 predicted proteins | sample 338911 | NCBI WGS metagenome assembly JYMV01 (sample SAMN03354496, study PRJNA234377) | hydrothermal vent metagenome | biome: Deep sea; feature: Hydrothermal plumes at the Eastern Lau Spreading Center, Western Pacific Ocean; material: Seawater | place: Tonga | collected 2009 | depth 2000 m m | reverse complement strand
CTGCATCGGGCAGGGACGATCATACGGTGACATCGAAAGGCGATGGTGACCCCGATTCTTTTTACGGATTTACTCTGGGTTTAGGTCTGCTCGTCCATCAACGTGCCAATTTCGATATTGCTTATCAGTTGCGAAAAGGGGACGGTGTTAATATTGACCTTGTGCAGGGTATCCCGGGGTTCGAGGAAGACGTGCTGCAACATCGAATTCTGCTATCGGCGGTCATATACTTTAATTGATACGTGTTTAGTTCTTGGGGAAAAGGGTGCTGTTTCGTAGAAGTTGTATCCGGACGAGTGTCGGGCAGTGATAGCGCAAAGTCCGGTTCTGAGAGTGTTATCTTGAAGAGCAGTCCTGAAAACGTTTCAATCCAGTCATCGCGCGTCGGCGACAAATTACAAGAATGTTGCGAATTCCTCCAGGGGTACGCGGTCGCTGACAAGAGTATTAACGGGCTGATCGGGATCTTTGTATCCGATTGCCAGCCCACAGAACATCATTAGTTCGTCGGGGGCTTTGACGAAATCTCTGACTGTGGTGTGCCATCTTGCCCAGGACTCCTGTGCGCAGGTGTCTATTCCGACCTCCTGGAAGAGGAGCATGGCGGTTTGTAGAAACATGCCGAGGTCTGACCATTGGGGAGGCCCCATGATGCGATCCACGTAACAGAACAGAGCGGCGGGTGCTCCGAAGAAGCGTTGATTGTTTTTCAGCCATTCGAGGCGTTTGGGTTTTTCTTCGCGTTGGATATCGAGCAGCGTATACATGTCTTCGCCTACTTTGAAGCGTGTATCGCGATAGGGCGCCTTGAGGCGGGGAGGATAGATGTCGTATTCCGGTGCGTCGGGCGCATCGTTGGCATCGAGGCGTTTATCCATGATGGTTCGAAAGTGTGCCTGTGATTTTCCGTTGAGTACGTAGATTCTCCAAGGTTGGACGTTGCCGCCTGAAGGGGCACGGGATGCTTTGGAGAGGACATCTCGAATGAGTTGATCTTCCACGGGCTTAACCAGGAAGGCGCGGATCGATTTTCGGTTTTGAACTGCTTCGGTAACGCTCAGTGGTGAATTCATTTATGGCTCCGTTGGTTTTCTGTTGTTTATGTATGTCGATGTCCGAATCTGGAATTCCTTGTGATGTACAGATTGTATCCTACAGAGCAGAAGTGGTCCGGCCCGGCGTACTTTGTGAATACGATATCGAAGACCCCATCCCCGCTGTCGTTTCCGAGAAATACAAGACTTGGCTCAGGACAGGTCGGAAAGATGCTCAAGTCGCCCCGTGCTGTCGCCGAGTAGGTCTGTCCGCCTTGACTGGAGTATGATAGACACTTTACCGCATTCGGTCAAATTGTGTTGCACTTGATACTTGATTCCAGCTACCGAAGTTCGACACCAGCAACACTACATCGCATAAATAAATGGAGAGAGTACGCCAGCATTCGCGCCGAGCACAATGATGACACCAAGTATCAATAGCACGAGGATGATTGGCAGTAGGACGTATTTTTTTCGAACGCGAATGAATTCCCAGAGTTCTTTGAGTATGCCCATCGGTGTCTAGCTCCTGCGTTGCATGATGCGTTGTTCAATACTGTTTTGTGTAGCCTTCGGGATCGTCGGCGGGTGTATCGGCGTCTTGCCAGTAGCTCTCGGCATCTGCGTCAAGTGCGCGATCCAAGGGGTCGTTTCCGGTAAGCCTCATCAGTATACCAATTGGGAGGACCGTGAGGAAAAAAGCGATGGAGAGTACGACATGGGTCACGATGAAATTGAGCACCTGGGCGATTTTGATCCATACGTCGAATATGGGCTTGAGCGCTTTGGGAGCCGCAAGGCCTAGTATGCCAAAGACCAATGCCGCGGCGAAGAAGCCGTAGGGTAGGGGGGGCATTTCTTCCGCGCCACGCCAGTGCAGTCCAAATCGCATAAATCCAAGAACGATAAACGCCCCGGCCATGACCAAGCCGAAGTTCCGTTGCTCTTTTTTATCTGATGTGTCGATATCAATCATGATTTACTATAGTCCAGCGGAGCTTAGTCCAGTTCAAACTCTTCCATCCACTCTTCGTTGATGTCTTCCCAATCCTTCTGGTCTTCTTTGGTCAGGATACAGGTGCCCAATACCAGGTTATCCATCCGTGTGCGCATGAAGCAGGTAAAGGCTTCTTCGGGAGTCGCGACAATGGGCTCACCGCGCACGTTGAATGACGTGTTTATGATTGTCGGGCATCCGGTTTTTTCGTGGAAAGCTTTAATCAGGCGGTAGTACCTGGGATTGTCACGTTCTTCGACGGTTTGAATCCGGGCTGAATTGTCGACGTGTGTAATCGCCGGAAGATCGGATCGAATTTGCGTCAGTTTGTCGAAGCCTTTGACTTTGGCATCTTCATCGGACAAGGTGTTGAGGCGATCTTTATTCACGTCTGCCACGACCAACATATAGGGACTTTCTTCGTCCAATTCGAAGCAGTCCGTCACATGCTCACGCAAAACACTGGGCGCAAAAGGTCGGAATGATTCGCGGAATTTAATCTTTAAGTTGAGCGTCGTTTGCATGTCACGCGATCGAGCATCACCGAGGATACTGCGACCGCCCAGAGCGCGGGGTCCGAATTCCATGCGCCCTTGAAACCAACCCACAACGCGTTCGCTGTTCAGAATATCTGCCACTCGGTCGTATAATTGTTCCTCTGGAACGCGCTCGTATGGAACATCCTTTTCTTTCAAGTAGGCTTCGATCTCATCGTCGGTATATTCGGCACCCAGGTAGCTTGCTTTTTGGCGACGCGGATCAACCGTACGCTGGTTGCCCAGCATGTGATGCCAGATCGAGAGCGCTGAGCCGAGGGCTGTCCCGGCATCTCCGGCGGCAGGCTGAATCCAGACTTTTTCGAAAGGCCCTTCGCGCATCAGGCGTCCATTGGCGACGCAATTCAGTGCCACGCCGCCAGCGAGGCAAATATTTTTCATACCCGTGGTTTCGTGTACGTGTTTCGCCATCAGTAGGATGACCTCTTCGGTGACCACCTGAACCGATTTTGCCAGGTCCATTTCGCGCTGGGTCGTTTTGGATTCCGGTTTCCGAGCGGGTCCACCGAATAAGCTTGCGAATTTATCGTTCGTCATTTGCAAGCCAGAGCAATAATCGAAGTAGTCCATGTTTAAGCGATATGAGCCGTCGGGCTTGATGTCGATTAGGTGCTCTTTAATGATATCGACATACTTGGGTTCACCATAGGGTGAGAGTCCCATCAATTTGTACTCACCACTATTTACTTTGAAGCCGGTGAAATAGGTGAACGCGGAATACAGTAAGCCCAACGAATGGGGAAAATTGATCTCTTTGAGCATCTCGATCCTGTTCCCGCTCCCGACGCTGAAGGTCGTGGACTGCCACTCCCCGACACCGTCCAGCGTAATAATGGCGGCCTCTTCAAAGGGTGACGGAAAAAATGCCGAGGCAGCGTGTGCTTCGTGGTGAGTGGTAAACAGCACCTCCCCCGTGTACCCCAATTCCTTGCGTACAGTGGTGCGCATAGATAACTTCTCTTTGAGCCAGGGCGGGATTTGTTGGTAAAACGCGCGGAGTCCCTTGGGGGCTACGGCGAGAAAGGTCATTAGAAGGCGTTCGAATTTAACGAAGGGCTTGTCGTAGAAGGTGACGTAGTCGCAGTCATTGATGTCGAGTCCCGCGGACTCAAGGCACCAACGCGCGGCATTCACAGGAAATCGAGGGTCATGTTTCTTGCGTGTGAATCGTTCTTCCTGAGCAGCAGCTATGATTTTCCCGTCAATGATGAGCGCGGCGGCACTATCATGGTAAAAACCGGAGATCCCCAAAATAGTCAATTTATCGCCGCTCCCTCGTAGGTTCGCGTTGGGTCAATGCATCGATCTAACTAACCCATCGTCTCGACTTCCCAGCGTCAATCCGCCTTTGAATACTCCGATACGGCCTGCCGTCCGATCGAAAAATAATCGAATCCATTGCGTTCCATCACCGACGGATCATAAATGTTTCGTCCATCAAAAATCACCGACGCCTTCATGCTCTCCGTCATGCGTTCAAAATCGGGATTCAAAAAGAGCGACCACTCCGTAGCAATGATCAGCGCGTCGCACCCTTCCAGCGCAACGTAATACGAATCAAAGTAGCTGACTCCATCAATCTCACCAATCGTACGCCGCGTCTCATCAATCGCCTTCGGATCATATGCACGCACCGCCGCTCCTGCTTCTGCCAACGCTTCTATCATCACCAGCGCCGGTGCCTCACGCACATCATCCGTCTCCGGCTTAAACGACAGCCCCCACACCGCAAAAGTCTTCCCCTCCAAATCATCTCTATAGTAAGTTCGAATCTTCTCCAGCAGAATACTCTTCTGCGTCTCATTCACATCATCCACCGCCCCCAGCAGTCTCGGCTCAATACCCGCCTCCCGCGCAGTGTTCCGCAGCGCCTTCACGTCCTTCGGAAAACAAGACCCCCCATACCCGATACCCGGATAAATAAAACGATACCCGATTCGACTGTCCGAGCCAATCCCCCGTCGCACCTCATCGATATTCGCACCCACGCGCTCGCAGATGCCCGCAATCTCATTGATAAACGATATCTTCGTAGCAAGCATCGCATTGGCGGCATACTTCGTCATCTCCGCGGATTCAGTAGACATACAAATGATCGGCCGATTGTTCTTCGCAAAGTGACTGTACAGCTCCTTCATCAAAGCAAACGTCCACTCATCATCACTCCCCAGCACTACGCGATCCGGGGCCATAAAATCATCAATCGCCGCCCCCTCTTTCAAAAACTCCGGATTCGACACCACGTTAAACTCAAACTTCTCCCCCCGCTCATCCAATGCCTCCTGCACCCGCTCCTGCACCTTCCGCGCCGTACCCACCGGCACCGTAGACTTGTCAACGATCACCCGATACCCGTCCATATATTCCCCAATCGTCTCCGCAACCGAAAGCACATACTGCAGATCCGCCGTACCGTCCTCCAGCGCAGGCGTCCCCACAGCAATAAATATCACCAGCGAACTCTCAATCGCCGTCTTCGCATCAGTCGTAAACCTCAAACGACCCTGCTCCCGATTCGTCGACACTAGCTCCTTCAATCCCGGCTCAAATATCGGCACCTCGCCGCCGTTCAGCGAATCGATTTTCTCCTCATCAATATCAACGCAAATCACATCATGGCCCAGCTCGCTGAAACACGTCCCCGTCACAAGCCCGACATACCCCGTTCCAAACACCGCCAATCGCATACTCCACTCCCTCCTCGATAGACGACAGTCGCCTATCAAATAACTGTCTCAACGCTGAATCTCAATTAAATGCACGATACCAAACAAACTTGCACCTCGCAATTATATAGATCGTGTAGCATTTATGCGGCTTCGCTCCATCGTATCGATGGTGAAGTCCCGTAGGGTCAAAAAACTCAGCCTAAATCTCTGTACCCTGTGAATAAAGAGTATATTAGGGCGGAGCTTTACTAGATGGACACCGAAGTGTAGACTATTGTACAAGAATGCTCCGATTACGGAAGGATTGCACAATAATAAAATATTTAAAAGAACTTGCGCTCGCTAGCTTCGCTACTAAGAAGGCCGGAACATCGCTAAAGCTGAAAATGGCTGAAGAAATCGTTACATTGAGCGAAGATGATCATGATATTAAAGTACAAGCTGCCCTTGATTCAGAGGTCATAATATTGGAGATATTGAGAGAGAGTGACTTTCCAATCCTTGCGAGACACAACCCAGAAAACACGGTCTCTATCTTTCAAAGCTAGTCGTTTTTGATTTCGTTTGAGCACGGCTAGCTGGTGATGAAGTGCCACGTTCTCGGCAGAAAGATTGGCGAGCAAATTGAGGCTCTTAAAGACCCAACTGAGGCATTTTTGGATGAATTTTGACATCAGAGGAGCCTACATGACAAAAGCAGAAACTTCAATGATATCACTGCGGACGATTAATTGCGAGGCACACATTTCCCCTGATTTTGCGACATCGTGGAAGGAACTCCTTGGATTTTTCAGGTAAAAAAGTGCTCATAACGGGCGCAACGAGAGGAATTGGAGCGGCTATTGCCGACGCCTTTGCCGATTCCGGGGCAGAGCTTATCCTTACAGGCACGCAGCAGCACGTTATCGATGATATGAATGCCCAAAATAACGAAAGAAGCGAGTATTGGTGCGTGGATTTCAATGACCGCAAGTCTCTGGATACTTTTTGTGCTCGATTAGACGGTCTGGATCGCCTCGATGTGTGCGTCAACAATGCCGGAATCAATCGCCTCAATCCCATCGACAAAATCGTCACAGAGGACCTCGATGCGGTACTCGACATTAATTTACGGGCGCCTTTTCTGGTATGCCGCAGCGCAAGCCGACTCATGAAACGGCAGCAGTACGGGCGTATCGTAAATATTGCTTCTATCTGGAGTGTTATTTCCAAGCCCGGACGGGCTGCTTACTCCGCGAGTAAATTCGGCATTACGGGCATGACAAAAACACTTGCAGTAGAATTGGGGCGCGATGGAATTCTCGTCAATGCCGTATCTCCCGGTTTTATTATGACGGATCTTACAGCCCAATCACTTTCGCCGGCCGAACAAACAGAACTATCAAACGAAGTTCCGCTTGGGCGTTTTGGTCAGCCCGATGAAATCGCACAGGTCGTTTTATTCCTTTCCAGCGATTTGAACACCTACATTACCGCCCAGAATATTGTTGCCGACGGAGGCTTTACCAGTGTCTGACACACTATCCATACAATCCCACAAGCATACCTATCAGGTATGCTTTGAAAATGATTTCGCCAAACAATTAACCGCCGAGATACAGCCGGGAGATCATGTTGCGGTAGATGCAAGTATACTGGAGCTGTACGCCGAAAAGCTCGAGCCAATATTAAGGGATGTCTCACACACCGTGATAACACCTTCTGAAGAGCAGAAGAGTTATCAGGCCATTACCGGATTTATAGACACGCTATTGGAGACAGGCTTTCGTAAAAACAATCGTCTCATTGCGATTGGCGGCGGGATCACTCAGGATATTGTAGCATTTACGGCCTCCATATTATTCCGCGGAGTCAGCTGGATATTCTATCCCACGACACTCCTCGCCCAATGCGACAGTTGCATCGGGAGTAAAACCTCTATTAATTTCGGAAGCTACAAAAATCAATTAGGCGGCTTCTATCCTCCCGTCAAAATCATAAACGACCTCTCCTTTCTTGATACATTATCCCCACTTGATTTCCGATCGGGCATGGGAGAAATGCTGCATTACTACTTAGTCTCTGGCGAAGAAGATTTTCAGCGTATTAACAGAGAATACGATGACGCAATGAATGACGAAGATGTACTCCGTGGCCTTGTCCATCATAGCTTAGATTTTAAGCGCGGCTATGTAGAAAAAGATGAATTTGATCAAGGCCCGCGAAATGTTTTCAACTACGGGCATTCCTTTGGCCACGCCATCGAATCAATCTCCCAATATCGAATACCTCACGGTATTGCTGTTTCGTTTGGTATGGACATAGCCAATTCTATTTCCGCCAAACTGGGGCTCATCAGTGAACAAGAGAGACAGCGCATACGTCCAATCCTGGAAAAGAACTGGGGCGATATGCGGCTTGATGAAGTAAATGAAGAAAACTTAATCGCCACGCTGAGAAAAGACAAAAAGAACGTCGGCGCTCAAATTAACGTTATTCTGACTCGCGGTCTTGGAGATATGTTCAAATCGCCTCTGGAAATCAATGACGAAACACGGCAATGGATTGTCGAAGTTCTAGATACAATGAAATAAACAGGAGTTTCGAAAATGGCTTCAGTTGCTGCCATGATTCCCGTGCTGCTCGGTAGTACGCGAGTGCCCGACAAAAATATCATACTCGTCGACGGTCGAGTGCTCTGTTCCTACAGCATTGAAGCCTGTAAAGCTTCCGGCGTATTCAATGAAGTCTATCTGAATTCGGAAGACGGCGTATTCGCAGAAATCGCCAAAAAAGAAGGCGCCCTCTTTCACCGTCGTCCTCCGCAATTCGGCGGACGTCAATGCCGACAAAAAACGAAATCACGCGACTGCGCAGGCAATCGTTGTGTGACGAACGAGCATTATTTGTATCACTTTATGACCACGGGTACCGATGAGGATTATGTGTGCCAAGTCAATGCCACATCACCACTTCTAAAACAAGAAACGATAACCGCCTTCGTGGAAGCGATGATCAAAGGAGACTACGATAGTTTCTTTGCAACAGAAGAAGTGCGCGCCGAAAGCTTCTATAATGGCGAGCCCGTTACCCATTCGTGCAAATACAAACAGCCTTCCGATGAAATCGATCCCCTCCACGTTGTCTGCTGGTCTATTGCCGGCTGGAAGCGTGAATCCTATATCGCATCTTACGAAGAAGACGATATCGATAAAGACGGCCCTGTTTTTGTAGGAAAACGAGGTGTATTTCCCATCGACGAACGCGAAGCACTTGACATTGATACTTGGCCGACACTCGGCGTGATCGAAAAATACCTCATTGCACGCCGAACTGAAGAATCACGCGAGTGGACCTATATAGATGGACGTATCATTATCGGGGGATAGTGCGAGCGCATTCCGTTTCGTAAGAAAGAGGGCGGAATCGCCTTTTTGAGACGATCCCCGAATGGTCGTTTTTCCTAAATCCCGATTTTGGTCGCATACGTGAAGGCTTAAAGGAGCCAGTCATTTTTGATGGCCGAAATATTTACATTCCAGACGGTATGCAGCGAAAAGGATTTGATTATTTTTCCATAGGTCGACAATCGGCTCTGGGGCTATCGAATTTGAGTGAGGATGACGAATAGGAACATTGTGTTAAGTAATAGTCCAATTTTTACACCTTTACCGATAGAACACGATCAAAGGACGGTCGATAGAACAGGCAAAGCAATTCAGCACGTAAACATGAACCCGGAATAGTAACTCGACGACCTTAATTTTGGAACCGCCTGTATGTTTATTGCGGAATGATTCTGTGCTTTCTATTTACAGCTATAGCCCATGCAGCATCACCCCCCCCCAAATCTCATCAGGTTGCAGATGATTTTGAACATCCGGACTCTATTTACCAAGGTGTTTCATGGAAAACCTTAGATCCAGGTTACTGGCAGATTAAAAGCGATCAATTGCGTAAGCGCTGGGGCCACTACGGTGAGCGCGCTCGCGCCACCGGATATCCTTGGCACTGGAAAACTCAATTCGATATGCCCATGCGCTATGACTGTGCGTCCCGAAAACTGATCCGCTTTTGTTTTCAGGCACCATGCTACTCGCCTCTCGTAGTGATGATGTAGTCCGCCGACGCGGGGAACGGCAACCACATCGCCTTCTTCAATGGTTTGATTCCTCCTGCCAGCTGGCGCGTCCATCTTCAAGGACTGATGGACGCGATAGCGATTGTGGTACTCGAAGTATTCTTTGAACCCGCCGCAGATGTCGCTCATTGAAGACAATGACCCTACCTAGGCACTCTCGGTGAATGCTGCCGTTGAGTCTTTCAGAATATGCGTTCTGCCAGGGCTTCGATAAGCTGTAACCACCTCTTCTGTTCCCATGTTTTTCACTAGTCGCTTGAAATAACTTCCGAAAATAGGATCCCGATCTCGAAGTAAATACTTAGGTGCCGTGTCCCACGGAAAAGCTTCTATAGCCTGTTGTGCCGACCACTCGGCAGTAGGATGTTCTCTTACGTTGAAATGAATTACACTTCGCCTATTAACTGACAAGGATATCAACACGTAAAGCATCGTGAATCGTATGGTCGGTACGACAACGAAATCGATTACGAGTTTTCGGGACGGACAATCGGTACGCGGCGCTCCGACGTTCAGCGCCGGAAATAGGAAGAGTGAAGCAATACGATATTACCTTTGAACCTTGACGCCCAAAGGTCATTTGTGTCGAAGGTCATTTTTTGACTTTGCTCTGCCTATAGAATATGTTACGCTGTTTCTACGCTAACGCTTTCGGAGCCGAAGGTGGGCAATCGAGGGACTGACGCAAGCGGTACAAGAGATCTAGCGAAGGCGCGTCAGATAATATTGACAATGTAGCTCGACTTCGACGCAAGAAGCGTCTTCAGATGCTCTAAGAAACGGAAATACATGAAAATAAGCGACTCAAGTGAAAATATGAAAATCGCCAGACTGCGAATTCGTGTCATCGCCCAGAGGCAGGTTCAGCTGTGAAGTTTCTGGGGGATAAACAGCTCGCACGGCGCGACAGGTAGCGGCGGAGGCGATCGTGTAATATGCTTTTCAACTCAGTCGCTTTTGTGCTCTTTGCCCTCGTTGTTTACTCCATCTATTCGGTTCTTAAACACAGGCCACAGAACATTTTCCTCCTCATCGCCAGCTACTTCTTCTACGGTTGCTGGGACTGGCGCTTTCTCGCCCTCATCTTTGTCACAACGCTCGTCGACTTCCTATGCTCTGGGAAGATCTATTCTGTGGGCAGCGGCACGCGCCAAGCAAAAGTATTCGTTCTCATTAGCCTCTGCGTGAATTTAGGAATACTCGGCTTTTTCAAATACTTTAACTTCTTCGAGGACAGCGCCATCCGTCTGCTTTCGCTGCTGGGCATGGAAGCGAACGGCGTCACCTTGAAAATTATCTTGCCCGTAGGCATATCCTTTTACACCTTCCAATCACTCAGTTATACCATCGACGTGTACCGGGGCAAACTCAAGCCCACACGAAATTTCTTCGACTACGCACTCTTTGTGAGTTTCTTCCCCCAACTAGTCGCTGGCCCCATCGAACGCGCAACCCACCTCTTGCCGCAAGTCGAAAACCCCCGCACCGTTACCTACCACAACATACGCGAGGGCGCCTGGCTCATACTTTTGGGCTACTTTAAGAAAGTGGTAATTGCCGACAACTTCGCGGACATCGCCACGGTTGTCTTTAACAATCCGGGCGATTACCACGGTCTGGCCGTTCTGATCGGCGTATACGCATTTGCATTTCAGATCTACGGAGATTTTTCAGGGTACTCGGACATCGCCCGCGGCCTCGCCAAACTTATGGGCTTCGACCTGATGTTGAATTTCCGGATGCCTTACTTTGCGACGAATCCGCAAGATTTTTGGCGTCGATGGCACATAAGCCTTTCCACTTGGCTGCGCGATTACCTATATATATCCCTGGGAGGCAACAAAGGCAAGCTTTATAAGACGTATCGTAACCTTTTCTTGACCATGCTCCTCGGCGGACTCTGGCATGGCGCAGCATGGAATTTCGTACTCTGGGGCGCATTTCACGGCACCCTCCTCATCGCACACCGTCGCTTTGTCGGAGAATCAAAAGGCAAGATCGACGACACCCTCGACGTCCGGCTCTTCAAAATGTTCGTCATGTTTCACCTTACCTGTTTTGGCTGGATTTTATTTCGCATCAACAACCTCAGTGACCTTTCCACGCTCGTCCAAAACCTCCTCGTTTGGGGCGGAGCACCTTCACACTGGCTGCTTGCCATGCCGTTGTTGCTGTGGCCCTTGTTTATACTGCACTATCTCCAAGAACGCGCGAACGACATGCTCGTGATCAAGGAAATGAACGTAGTATTCCGCTGGGCAGCCTATTCGGTCATGCTCAGCTATATCATGTTTTTAGGAAAGGTCGACGGCTATGACTTTATTTATTTTCAGTTTTGATAAGCTGCGCGCGGCAATGCGCCTACCCCTACGAAAACATCTATGGCACGTCTGGCTCGCCATCACCCTCATAGCCATAATGACATGCGCCTCTAGCGTTATCTCCACGTTCGATACCTCCACCCCCCCCACATACAGACACCATGACAACCTAGAACAAAAAGAAATCGTCCTACTCGGTGATTCGCAATTGGCCAGTATTCGGGAAAGCGCCCTGGTATTCCCGGCGAAGAACATGGCCGGAGGCGGAACGGCCTATCCCATTCAATATGCCCTCCTCAAGCACTTTGGGCCACAGATGCCCAAACTTCGCACCGTACTCATTGGGTATAACAACATCATGCTCCGCAATCCCGACATCGACCGGAGAAAGGGTGACTATCGCACTATCCTTGCCCTCGGATTACCCTGGTACGACATCCCCGTTTCCTGGCGCGAGAGAATCGAGTATGCCATTTCCTATCAGGACTACTTCAAGCCGTTGCTCGTAGGTCCCCGCCCCGCTATCAAGCACCTCGAAGAATGGTCCTTCTTGAAAAAGGCCGACGCCGCCGAGAAAGAATCCAATGTAGAGGCGCGCGCCTCTCTGAACGTGTACGAAGTAAATACCGTTTTCTCCTATGCGCCTGTAAACGGCTCCGGAAAAGTTCGCGGTTACATGAACGGGTACAGCGATGATGAGATCGATCGAAAGAACCGTCAGGCTTTTTTCGGCATCCTAAAGTACTGCTCCGAAAATAACATCGAAGCCGTACTGCTGAGAAACCCGACCACCCAGGGCTACCGCGGCGCGCGAAGCGAAGCGTGGAATCAGG
>JYMV01005623.1_pt1 | contig 12537 bp, 10 predicted proteins | sample 338911 | NCBI WGS metagenome assembly JYMV01 (sample SAMN03354496, study PRJNA234377) | hydrothermal vent metagenome | biome: Deep sea; feature: Hydrothermal plumes at the Eastern Lau Spreading Center, Western Pacific Ocean; material: Seawater | place: Tonga | collected 2009 | depth 2000 m m | reverse complement strand
ACGATTTTTTCCTATTGGTTATCATAACGATTCCTGACCATATTTTTCTATCATCAGCATCAAATCTCAGCAACCATAACATTGTAAAAAAAGATAATAATCCAACAAGTGTAATGATGATCAATGAAGTAATTGTATGCAGTGGCAATACCACAGGTTTGATATAAATCAATACTGCTGTCATTATTACTCCAGCTATAATTGGTTTCATTAACTTTAAACTGAATGGTGTGATTTTAATTAAATGATTAACCTCTACAATCCGCAAAAGCCCTAATAATGCCATCGATATCAATGTTGCGTATGCTGCACCAATAATTCCGTATTGTGGGATCCATAAAAGATTCAAGGTGATATTGATTAAAACAACTATAATTGAATTAAATAAATTTACTTTCGTGAAGCCTGTCATGGTCAATGTTTGCCCACCACCGCCAAACAATGTTTGTATAAAAGCTGCAGTTGTTAAAACCATTAATACATTTGACGCACTCAAATATTCCACACCAAATAACAGCATGATCTTTTTTGAATAGATGATTATAATGATAGCTAGCGGTAACGACAGGCTCACGATCCATCTGACAATCAATTTATACAGTTTACCCATCTCACCAACATCACCCTGTCGATGATAGTCGGACATCATGGGTGCGAATATGCCCATGAATGCTAATAACACAGTACGCAGTAATCCAGCCGTCCGGGCTGCGGGATGATATAAACCAACTGTGGTTGTATCTGTGAAATAACCCAGCATCAGAATATCCATCCAATGCATGAGTGTCCCGAGGATTGTTACAAACATAAGTGGATAGGAAAACCGCAGTAATTCTTTATCAATAACACCCGAAAAGATTTGACTTATTTTGATATTTGTTAATTTGTTTAAAAATATAATAGCTGCAAACGAACTGAACACTGCTGAAATCAATAATGGATATTTGACGGCAGCATCTATCGTAAAAAAACTGATGCTGACCAGCACGCAGACTAACATGATCGCCGGACGGATGATATTTAATACCATTACTTTATATTTAAGAAGTTTATATCCTTGGGTGGCAAAAGCTGAAATGGCCATTATTGTCGCAAATGGTAACGAAACAGCGCTGATGATCAATACAGTTTTCAGCAGATCTGAACCATTAAAAAGTTCGAATGCCAGCCAATCTGCTAGTGCGATTTGAAGGATCATGATCACTATACCAAACAGCAACCCAAGCTTTAATCCCGACAGGATCCGCTGTCTGACTGTTTCAATTTCTGTTTCTTTATCCAAGCGGCTAACAAAGCGCATCACGCCACTGTGCAGTCCTGCTCTTCCAAACACCTCTCCTATTCGAGTTACTGAGCTTGCTAAAGAATAAATCCCCAAAAATTCTACTCCTGCAAACCTTGCTAATATTGCAGTAAATAAATAACGTGCACCATCACCAAAACCCATGCCCATAAATGAAATGGTGGCTTCTTTGGCGATTTTACCGGAATGATTAGGAGTTTTTTTAGACATTATTTGAACTAATATTTTTCATTATAAATAGCAGAAAAAACTCTTTGACAATTATTTGAATCAATATATTTATTAAATCTTCTCATGACATTAAGTCTTTCCTTTTCATAAAGTTTTGGATTATGAATAAACTTTTCAATATAAACCAGTAATTCATCCCAATCTTTAACCTTTGGCCCGGGTGTTACATCATCATAGTTAAAGTAAAATTCCCTATCATTCATTATATATTTTTCTTTATCAAATGGAGCAAAAATGATTGGTCTTTTTGTAAGAAGAAAATCAAAGTGTACACTTGAAAAATCAGTAATCATCATGTCAAACATAGTTAAAATTGTATATATATCTTGATCAATGTCGGCGTCGGTGATAAAATATATATGACTTAAGTTTTTGTAGTTGTGTTTTTTTAAATGGAAATAATGGAGCTTAATAAAGAGTTTGGTATTCAGAGATATCAAAGATTGATTTAACTTATTAAGATCTATATTAAGAAGTTCTGATATTTCACCCTTTCCTTCTTTTCTATGAGTAGGCATATAAATCACCGTAGTAGTATCAGTTTTTTTTAACGATTCAATCTCTGCTAAAATAGGAGCATTTTGATCCATATCAAAAAATGTATCATTCCTGGGATAACCAGTAAGTAAAATTTGTTTCTCATTTGCTCGAAAAGCACTTTTAAAAATTATTGATGCTTCCTCTGATCCTGATATAACTACTCCATTAAATCTTGTAGTCCCAAGGAAAGGAAATAAAAAATAAAGAAATTTTTCTAAAAATAATTGATTTTTACGAGTAATAGTGTCATCGAATACAATCTTTTTAATGGGAGTATTTCCGTGCCACATCATAATAACATCTTTTCTATTAATTGCATATCTATTCACATCCTTAATTCCGACAGTAATAAATATTTTTTCAGCTATCATTGAAATTAAGAATCCTTTTAAACTGTAAGTCCAATATACTTCATAGCCTTTTAAACGAATCAAATCAAATGCTTGTTGATTTCTGGTTAACCAAACCGGTCTAATTTCTGGTACATTTTTGTTGATATACTCAAATAAATATTTAGTATTATCTCCATATTTTTCTCCGTACCACGCTCCGAAAATCCATAATCCTTTCTTTTTAGGAATAAGACGTGAAAACCAGTACACAACAAACATTATAATAGAAACAATTGTAGTATTAATTATTCTCATTGTTTCCATTATATAAAAAAATGGGTAATCACTTATATCCCCATTTAATTAATTTATCCGAAATTGTTTCATTAAGTTCTATCAATTCTTGTTTTTTATAAAAATCTTTATAGTCCATTGGTTTCTTCAGGATACCCATTTGATTCGATGAAAATTTAAAGTCTAATTTAAAATGCTTGTAAATCTTCTCCATTTCTTCATAAGGTTTTGATAAAAAATCCTCATAACGAATAAATTTATAGTCATTTTCCGGTAGTTGTTCTAACTGATTTTCCATGTCATTTAAAAGTCCCTCCCACTGTTTTCCACAGGAAAGATGAGGGGGTAATAATTTACTTTCTTCCCAATTAGATGGTTTTACGCCCCACCATTTTTGCGAACTCCCTTGGATATCAATACGAGCTGTAATTAATGATTTTGTCACTGATCTACCATCTCGAATAATCCCAATAAATTTTGCTGTCGGGAATAGTTGTTTTAAATCCAAAATTTGTATTGTGTTATGCACAGATTTATTTATCAAAAGTTTACTATCCATTAACAAACATTGTTTTCTTAAAACTTTATGTAAAAAGTAATAAACAGCAGGGGTGATACATTTTTCCTTTTGATAGTCTGTCCTATCAAATAAATAACGAGAATTATATTTTTCAATCCCTTCTAAACTTTCCTCACACCATGGCCAAAGCCTGTTCCCCTCCGACAAAGCTGTAAAGCCTTTGACCTGTCCATACGTATGTGGTGATTGAATTTCTAGTTTTTTACCATATATTTTTAATCCAATCCAATTTAACAAAAATGCTCCATCCGGATATAAGTCTGCCAAACGAGTTATGTATGCTATTTTTTCATTTAGGTAATAACTAAACCAGCGATAAATGACTGTTGTGCCTGACCTTGGGGGACCTACTAAAAATATAGGATTTATATTTACAGACCGTAGATCAAGAAATGGTTCGACAAAAACACTTTCAAAAGAACCTAAAAATGAATTGACCAGTCTTCTTTGTGTATGAGTTAACATGTATATTTGAATAAATTAATCTTTATGTAGTAATTCTATATTCTTACTTTCTCAACTACTTAAATTTATAAATCAATTTGGTATACAACTAAATGAATGATACACTTATTTTTCTACACCTACCCCGTACGGGCGGTACCACATTAAGAGATATACTATCGAAACAGTATTCTGATAAAGTGACATTTGAAAATAAAACTCTATTGGATACTGATCAAAATTTCAATGCGGAAAACAAATCCGAAAAAAGAAAACATAAGTTAATAAAAGGACATGTGTATTTCGGGATTCATGAACATATTACTCAAAATTGCACATATTTTTCTATGATGAGGAATCCAATAGAACGAGTTACATCATTATATAATTACATCAAAAATCGTTCTAAACACAAAGACTATGAGTATATAAAAAATAAAAGTATTACTCATTATATTGAAAGTAAACGTAATCTATTTATGGATAATGGACAAACACGATTACTTGCAGGTAGACATACTTCTTTGGAAGTGCCTTTTAGAAGAATAAATGAAGGACATCTTGAGCAAGCAAAAGAAAACATTAAAAGCCATTTTATTTTAGTTGGACTAACTGAAAGATATGATGAAACCTTGTTATTACTGCAAAGAATGTTGCAGTGGAAAACACCTACTTACTCAATAGCAAATGCTGCAAAAAGAGAAAAAAAAACAAAACAACATGCACCTAAAATAAGGGAGTTGATTGCAGAATATAATCAGTTGGATTTTCTGTTATATGATTATGTTTCTGCATTATTCGATGAGCAAATTAAAAAGTATCCAATGGTACTTGAAGAGTTGGAAAAATTTGAATTAAAAAACAGATTTGCTGGGAAATTTCATGTTGGTTCTCGTATAAAGCGGAAAATTAGTAAATGGACTAAATATTAGTTCTTTCAAATACAATTTTTAAATGAATAATTCACCAATTTTAGTTACAGGGTCACATCGTTCAGGAACAACATGGGTCGGTAAAATGCTGGCCCTCACAGATGAAGTTCAATACGTATACGAATGTTTTCATCCCAATGGCATTCTACGAAAGAAAAGAATATTCGATATTTGGTTCAAATATCTTACAACCGAAACAGAACCATTTGCCAGTGAACTGAAGCGGATCTTCAATTACAACTACACATTTGCGGAAGCCTACAGCCTCATGGATAAAGATGGAAAATTCAACCTCCGCAATACCCCGGTTAGAATAGAGTTCTATCAGGCCTGCAAACGAATTCAGTGTAAAGGCATTGCTCCCATCCCGCTGATGAAAGATCCTATTGCAATATTATCTGTTCCGTGGCTGGTGAGACATTTCAGCATCAGACCTGTTATCCTCATCCGCCATCCAGCCGCTTTTGTCAGCAGCCTAGTGCGCCTAAACTGGCGCTTTGACTTTTCCAATTTTCTGGAACAGGAACCATTGATGAAAGACCATTTACACACGTTCGCCGATGAAATGAAATCCGGCTATAAAGATAATCCCGTTAAAGAAGCTGCCTTGCTTTGGAATTGCCTGCATCATGTGATTTATTCTTATAAAAATTCACATAAGGAATGGATATTTAAACGGCATGAAGATCTATCTTCTGATCCGGTTCGAGAATTCAATGGATTGTATGATTCTCTAGGATTAACATTTTCGACAAAGATTGAACAAAAGATTACTGTTTTTACATCATCAGAAAATACAGGTGAGGTCATGAATCAAAAACAAATACATCAATTACAACGGGATAGCAGAGCCAATATCAAAAATTGGAAAAAGAGACTTTCAGCAGATCAAATAGCTGTTATTCAGGACATGACCTCTGATATAGCAGTTAATTTTTATTCTGACGAAGACTGGTGAAATTTTAACACAAGCAGCCGCAATAGATTTACCAGAATCAATACCGGGCTTAATAACAAAATGGAAAGCCATTCAAACAGATTGGCATGTTTCACATAGATCCGCAACAAACCGCCAAATTTTCGCCTCAATTTTTTTAATGAGAATTCACCTCCAATAGAAGATGAAACCTTATGCCACACCTTGGCACCCGGCGCCATGAATATTTCCTTGCCGGTTTCTTTAACCCGTAGGGACAAGTCTACATCTTCAGCATACATAAAAAAAGCTTCATCAAATCCATTGATGTTAGAAAATATCTTTGACTTGATCGCCAGACAGCAGCCCGTTGCGTAATCAGACATTTCCATTGTAACCAACCTTGCAGAATCCATTTCACGAATATTACGATGCTCGATCTTACCTGTGGCCAAATGAATATCCGCACCATTAAACCAGATTCGTTCCGATTCATGAGCATAATATATTTTCGGTGCTGAAATCCCTGCATCAGGATCGTCTAGTTTCTTGACCAATGCAGAAATAAAATGCGCATCTACAATTGTATCATTGTTCAGAAAAACAACTATTTCTGGATCATATTTCAACAACACGTGTTCGAATCCGGCGTTATTTCCACCAGCATAACCTAGATTGTTATCCAGTTCCAGAACATCCACAGCAGAGAAATTTGATTTAATATATTGAACTGAATCATCTGTTGAACCATTGTCCACAACTAAAATATTATAGTTATTATATTCTACTTTTTCCAAAGTACCCAAGCAATCTTCAAGGAGTACCTTTCCGTTCCAATTGAGGACAATCACGGTTACTGACGCTTCAACCGGCATAAGCCAATTCCTCGACTGTTTTTACCATCACATCCCAGGAAAATCGTTTTTTATACTCGGCAATGTTGCTCCTAAATGATTCTTTATCTTGAATGGAGTAAAATAATCGGATCGCGTCAGCGAATGAGCTTGGATTTGGTTCGACACAAAAACCCGTCTTTCCATCATCTACAATTTCCGGTAAACCGCCTACATTACTGACGATCACTGGTGTGTCATAATGATATGCGATCTGAACTATACCGCTTTGTGAAGCTGTCTTATAAGGCAACACCACAACATCGGTTGTAGCAAAAAATTTGCCAACCTCTTCATCGGGCACAAATGAAAAATGAGTTTGCACATCATCTACCAACCCACATTGTTGGATCAGTTCTACATATTTTTGTTCATCTTCATAACATTCACCAACTATTAGCAATATAAAATCATCTAACTCATCTTTTAGTTTGCCTACTGCTTTAATCAGAATATCCAATCCTTTATACTCCCTGATTAACCCGAAGAACATCAACACATTTTTCGCCGATATGTTCAATTGCTTTTTTGCCTCATCTTGTGCAGGTGCTTCCATGAAAATACTGTAGATCGGATGGGGACTGTATTTGTAATTAGCATCTGGTAGGATACTTAACAATTCTTCTTCCACTTTTTTCGAAAGAACGATGAATGAATCAATATAATTAAAAAATCGTGTTGACAGCTGCTGATCCAAAGCCCGTTGTTCATGGGGAATGATATTATCGCACAGGGCGATAATGTTTATATTTGTTTGTTTTTTAATACGTTTTGCTACACCTGAAAATGCTGGAGCAAAGAACGGCATCCAATATCTGAATAGAACAAGATCCGGTTTCAATTCAATGATCAGGTTGGCTGTCTGTTTCCAGGTCAGTGGATTTATAGAACTTAAACATCGGATATTCTGAAAGTCCTGAGCGGCACCACCGCTTTTATACTGTGTTTTACCGGGAAAAAATGCCTTCGGATATTGCGTTGTAAAATTAAATGCGTGGACTTCATGCATTTTTGATAAATGGTAGGCAAGAGCTGAATTTAAATCGGCGATTCCTCCTCTGAAAGGAGGAAAAGGACCAACAATAGCGATACGCATATTGATTTAGTCGGCAGAATTACCGATGATACGCTTCACCCTGTCTTCTTTGCCCTGCTGATTGGCTGTGATCATTTCTGCAATTAACCCAATTGAAAAGAACCACAAACCCAGAACAAAAACCATGGCACCAAAAACGATTAGAGCAAAATGTTTCTGAAATGGGTGGTCTAATAATAATTTGTAATATACTGCTGTACTCTCAAGCACAATCGCAGATAACACACACAATAAACCAAAAAATCCAAATAAGTGTAATGGTCTTTGAGTATACCTGTTTAAAAATAGAATTGTTATAAGATCAAAGAAACCGTGAAATATTCTGCTGCCGCCGTATTTGGTCACCCCAAATTTGCGGTGACGGTGGTTGACAGCAACTTCGCTAACCTTGAACTTTTTCTGTCCTGCTAGAGCAGGGATATAGCGGTGACGCCCACCATATACATCCAACGATTTGACCACAGATTGCTTGTAGATTTTCAATCCGCAATTCATATCGTGGATCTTAACTCCCGTCATTAATCGAGTGATAATATTGGCAAACTTCGAAGGCCAACGTTTTGTCCAAGGATCATGACGTGTTTTTTTCCAGCCCGATACAAGATCATACCCCTCTTCCAATTTTGCAACGAGATTAGGTATTTCGGCAGGATCATCCTGTAAATCAGCATCCATCGTTACAACATAATCTCCTGAGGAAACTTTAAACCCTTCAGCCAATGCTGCTGCTTTTCCATAATTACGGTAAAATTGAATTACTTTTGTGTGGTAATCAGAATTTGATAATTCATTCAAAGTATTTATAGAGCCATCAGAGCTGCCATCATCAATGAACAATAGCTCATAATTATCATTTCCTGATAGAACAGCTGTTAATTCTTTATGCAGCTCTTTAAGCGACTCAACTTCATTATAAACCGGTATGATAACTGTAATTGATTTCATGATTGTGCGTGTGGGGTCGATTCAGGTATTTGTTTAATCAAATGGGGATAAGCACTGCCAAATTCTCTTTCATTAAACGTCATTTCAATCGATTGCTTTTCATCATCCATTTTTATATAGACAGTCTGCAAGCCCCGCCCGTCGCTTGAAAATCTAATTTCAATTGCTGATTCAGTTATGAGTTTATTTGTTTGAGTCTTGTGTAAATCTTCAGGCTCGATGCCCCAAAAGATGGATACAAGATCCTTTGGTTTAATCACTTCAAAAAAAGGAAAACGTAAATAAATGCTTTCAGTGGAAAATCGAATATTATGCATCATATCCCAAGCTTCAACAGAATTTGGCCGTACGATCATCATCATGGTTTTTCTGCCTAGCATATCTTTGAAATGGATAAATACATCCTCTCCAGCACAGGTATAACTGAAAGATAATCTGCCGCTCACTGGTCCAGTAGATACCAATTTTCCTTTACCTCTGCAGACATTGTATTCCTCTATCCATTGTCCAACATCAATTTTTGGTAAATATTGTTGTTCTGATGACGCACAATTATTCAGCATAAACATCAAAATAAATCCGCAGTAAATAAATTTATTCTGGAAATGCTTTATTCTTGAGTGTGTCATTACTGCTGTCAAATTCGTATGCCTTGCGATAAAATTTTAAAGCATCTGTTTTACGATTCACTCGCATCAAAACATCCCCTAAATGTTCAAGTACTATAACGTTTGTGTTTTCCAATTCGATGGAATGTTGAATATAATTCAAGGCTTCATCATGTTTTCCCAGTTTAAATAAAATCCAACCGTAGGTATCTAAATATGCTGCATTTTTTGGAACAAGAGTAATTGCTTTCGTTGATATTTGCAGGGCAAAATCTAACCGTTCATTCCTTTCGACAAGGCTGTAAGCATAATTATTATATGCTTGTACATCCGTACTATCACTGCTGATAAGATTTTCATAAAGTGAATCTGATGCAGTCCATAACTGCATAGAATCGTTTATAATAGCCAGAACATGCAAAACATTTCTTGATTTGGGTGAAATTTTTAAAGCACGATTTAGGTACACCAGCGCTTCTTCATACTTTTTTTCCTGATAATAGGCATTGCCCAAAAGATATTGAATTGCATATTCTTGATTATATGTTTCAACTACAGGTAATAATATTTCAACTGCTTTCAGAAACTGATTCTTATTCATTTCTGCCAAAGCACTGTTTACATAGCCGCGATGGTCTTTTGGATCCAATTGTAACTGTTTAGCAGCATACACTTTGCTCGAATCAGGTTGATCTAGTTCAAGAAACACGGTGGCGATGAAATGCAAAACATTCGCGTCCTGTTTATCAAATTCATAGGCTTTTTTGAAAAAATCCAATGCTTGTGGCATTTGATTCTTCTGATAAAAAATTATACCTGATTGGAACAACCTGTCTTTGCTATGCCCTTCAACATCCATGATCTTATTGATGATTTCAGTGGCTTCATCATAGCGTTCTTCCATTATAATCAAATCAGCATAGGCTGATAAATATTCAACATTACGGCCATCAATTTTTACCAATTGTGCATATATTTCCCAAGCAGTCTGCAATTTATTTGAACGCAATGATATTTCAGCTGCTTTTTCCAACGCATAGATCATTGCTTTATCGAGATCATAGGCTTCACGATAGAGTTTAATTGCTTTGTCCCATTGCATGCGGGCAGCCGCTAATTCAGCTTGAGCAATAACATGTTCTGCCTTGTCGGGTTCTATTATGTGGAGTGCATTAAATTGTTCATCAGCTTTATCATATTGATGGCGAATTATATATTGGTCAGCAAGTATTTTTCTTGCATCAACATCATTATCATTCAAAGATAAGGCAGATTTCAAATGAGCCTCTGCCCTCTCTATTTTGCCAAGTTTCCAAAACGATTCAGCTAACGAAACATGGATATAACCTTCTGTGGGATCCAACCGCAGTGCATCTTGCAGTTCAATAATCGCCATTGGGAAATTGTTTTGACTTATATACAATTGTGCATCCATAAAATGCTTTAAAGCTTCCGGGTTGGGCTCTTGTTTACTTTCAACTGTTTCCGTCACAGATTGATCAGCAGCAGGTACCGGCAGTTGAGAGCAACCTGTAATCATGAATATTGCGAATAGGGTGTAAAATTTATATTTATTTATAAGCATGGTTATTAAATACCATTAAGTAGTGGTTTCCATCCCATTTATCCTTGAACCTATATCAGAGTATTTAGAAACCAAATTTCCTCCCCTACTTTTGGCTTTATACATTGCTTCATCGGCTTTGACTATCAATTCGTTGACTTGATCTGCGTCTTTTGGATATTCAGCTAATCCACAGCTTATGGTTATGCGGACATCAACATTTTTCAAACTAAAAGAAAAATTTGCAATTCCATCAATGATTCTTTGTGCTACCGGAATAATTTTATCGATGTCAGTATTAATGAGTAAAATTGCGTATTCCTCACCGCCATAACGTCCAACGATATCAATATTCCTGACCCTTTCTTTGATAATATTCGCTACTTCCCGAATAACATAATCACCGTATAAATGTCCGTATGTATCATTGATAAGTTTAAAATTATCCAAATCCAAAATAGCTAAGACAATGCTGTGCTGATGACGTTTTGCTCGGCTTATTTCTTCATTAAATCTGTCCATGAATGCCTTGTGGTTTAGTAATTCCGTCAAGCCGTCATGCATGGCATTTTCATGCATTTTCCAATATTGCTGCTGCCAAGATACTATTGAACCGAATGTCAAGGCCAGTAACTCTAACAAATTTCTATCAGAAACTATAAAATTATAGGATTGCTGTTTTTCTATAGCAATACAGTAATGGACATTATCATTGATTAAAACAGGCACAGCCAAAATAGAATTGAATTTATGTTCTTCTAAATCGCCTTCTTCGAATCGGCCTGTTTCATAATAATCTGCGGTGCTGTCACTGGATTCCACAGTTTCATCTGAACGGAATCCGCGGCCGTGAATACTTTTAGAAATTGAATATAATTTTTCAGGGTCAACATCTCCACTATACCCGTCTTCCAGGACAACTTTATAGTGTTCACCATCTGTTTGAATTACGGAGATCGTCAGTTTATCATAATTAAAAAATGACCGACACAGATCACGAACTTTTTCATAAAGCCCGCGGACTTCAGATTGTATATCCATGGAGTTCAATAGATTGGCGATCTGATAATGGAAAAAATTATCCAATGATAATTTTTCAATATTATCCAGTTTTACCATACTTAAAGACACAAATCGACTTAAACTGGTCAACAAATTCCGATCCCTTTCTTGAATCGTAGAAAAATGATCGGCCAGCACCAAAATACAACCTACAGGAGCGTTTTTATACAATACCCTTGCCCCCAGGACACATTCACTACCCCGCCAAGATTTTTCAACAAATAGCTCCATCCAATGACCGCGTACATCCGTTTGCTGAAAAAGGACTGCTTCTTGTTGAAGAAAAATGGTTTGTATTATTTCATTTTCAGTAGGTATCAATTCTTTAAAAATATCTTTTGTAGCGGATTGAATAGTCAAATGTTTTCCAGAACCATCTAACATAAAGAAAGCAGCTTTATAATTCTCATTTATTGCCATGACCATATTAAAAACCATCTTTAACAGCTGTTCGTATTGATCATGTATTTCTTCGCGGATAATTAGCCCATGACTGACTGATGTATTCCGTTCTACACTGGGTTTTATTTCCGGTTCATATATATCTGGATCAGAAGTCGTAAATTGATATAAGATAACAATCAGCAATCCAAAGGCAATATAACGCAAGATTGTGTATAAATCACCTTGGGGATCGGGATAAACAAAAAGTAAGAAACACACTACGGCCAATATGGCTGCTGTAATTAATCTGTTTACGTTCATCTGTAAATAAAATCCTCGCTGAAAGAAACTACATCTTCAGCGAGGATATCTGGAAGGTCTTTAAGTTAGGAAAATCCGTTAAGGGCGTTTGT
>JYMV01037559.1_pt1 | contig 12538 bp, 11 predicted proteins | sample 338911 | NCBI WGS metagenome assembly JYMV01 (sample SAMN03354496, study PRJNA234377) | hydrothermal vent metagenome | biome: Deep sea; feature: Hydrothermal plumes at the Eastern Lau Spreading Center, Western Pacific Ocean; material: Seawater | place: Tonga | collected 2009 | depth 2000 m m | reverse complement strand
TCTAACAAAGTGGTTTTTCCGGTCCCAGCTGCTCCTGTTAAAAATATAAATTTTTGATCGCCATTTTCCTCAGTAAATAAATCAACGATTTCATCTTGGACTTCGTTAAAACTATTGGATTTATTGTTCACTTAATATTTACGTAAGTTATTGATTTTATTTATTTTATTCCCACTCAATAGTGACGTTGTTTTTGTACTTCCTAAAAGTCAATATAATCAATGGTTTATGGCTCTTTTTTTCTTTCGTTAAATTAGTGTGTAACATTTGTGTAACTAAATACTCTCTTTTTTAGTCTACTTCTCTTTTAAATTGTATATCAAATCAACAACCTATATTTTCCAAAAAACAGTCTATAATTACTCCGATAACAAAAACAAGAAAAAGGATTAATAAATGGAAATTTTATACCCAATGTTTGGCATGATTGCCTTGTCATGCTTCGTTGTCATTCTTCTATATGCAACTAGAATCCCCTCAATATTTAAAATGTGGGGCAGACTTCAGCATGCTAAACATGCTGACGAATTACGCCCTAAGCTTCCCAAAAGACTTAGATATATTACTGACAACTACAACCATATCTTTGAACAGCCCACGTTATTTTACGCCGTTGTTATCTACATATTTTTGATGGAACATACTGACAATATTCATGTTTATTTAGCATGGGGGTATGTTGCAACACGAGTGATTCATACTGCCATTCAATTAACAACAAATAATGTTTCTTGGAGAGCAACTATCTTCAGTATTTCAGGTTTGTGTTTAATCGCAATGATAATAAGAGAATCTTTATTTTTTATATAGATTTATCTATTCCCACTCAATAACTAGATTACGTCTTTTGATCAGCCAAGTTATAGGCAGGCTGCGTTACCGAGTAAGCCCAATAGAAAAAAATAAACTGGAATGGTAGACGAACATAAAGCAGTGCAACAGGGAGATCAGGAAAAGCCTCAGGTGTAATAGCCATATAAATATTAGCAGGATAAACGGCAACTAGCAGAGCAACTAATCCCCAACCAGCTATTTTGCGCAGGCGAGGAATCAAAACACAGACGCCTCCTAGCACTTCAAAAAAGCCACTGATATAAACAGCCTCAGAATGCAATGGAAAAGCCGGAGGCATAATGGATAAATAAAAGTCTGGATTAACAAAATGATCTACTCCCGCATTGATAAAAAAAGCAGCCAACCCAAATAGAACCAACTTTTTCCACCAACCGACAGGTAGTTGAAGTACAGCAAAAAAATTAGTTGTAGTGTTCATATTTTTGAAAAATTACTGTGCAACATTTGTGTAACTAATTACTTTTCATATTTAGCTCTGGATAAATAGGATCCCAATCCTGCAACCACTTAGGCTCTGACAGAAGTTCCACTCTATCATCAACCTTATAAGTCACGGGATAAGTTCCATTAGATTTTAATGTTCCAGATTGGATGGCATTTAAAGTGTCCAGCAATTGGGTAACTGTTTTCAAGCTTAGTTCAGGAACCCCTACAGAGTCATCTCTGTGTGCTCCAAATACACGCAACCTATTTCCACTAACTGATTCTATTGTTTGAGCACCCTGTAAATAGTCGCCCATATTGCTATTAGGCAAAAATCCATACAATTGTCCAGGATATAAAAAATCTCCTGAAAACAGGTAGCCAGCCTCTTGATCAAAAAGAGAAATAGAGTCTTGAGTATGTCCGGGTGTATAGAGAACTAATAAAAGCCTGTCACCTAAATCAATTGTCTCATTTGGGATTAACCATTCGCTTATCTTAAGTTCAGGTAACGAATACCCTTCCACTTCACCAAGATGCTCAAATCGAGTTAGAGGTAATTTATTATCAGTTGCACGCTTTCTTAAATGCGGTAAATCAACAAGAGCGGTTTTTTCAAAGACAACCTCATTTCCAATGTGATCATAATGCAAATGTGACGGAATAAATGTTATCGGAAGATCGGTAAGACTTTCTACAACTCTACGAATGTCTCTCTGCCCAGTACCCGCATCAAAAATAATTGCCCTGCTATCTCCAAGTATTAGGTAGTTAAAGTTCAGTTGGTAATATCTTGGCTCTCCAATAGCAAATGTTCTTTCATCTATTTTCTGAATCGTATAATAATCATCAAACCATGTAACTTCCTCTCCTTCATCCTTAGGTTCCAACAACTCAGGCAATTCACTAGAAGTCATTGAGTAAATAAGGAGATTAGCTCTTTGATTAACAATAATTGAAGCTAATACCAATAAGGTAGCTGTTATCAAAACTGTTGTTTTCAGTTTAGTTATTCCCACTTAATAGTTATCAGATAACCCTGGGCCATCTCTTCGCCGGTGGACCACAGGCGCTCTGCCATTGGCTTATCGAATATGTGGTTATCACCAGCGACGGTAACCGCATTACAGTCCTCAAAATAGGCGCCGCGAGAGCGGGATTGGTAGCCACATAAACCTGAGTGGCGGCCCCCTCTTGGGGTGTTTTCGCAATGAGGTCGCCAAACCAGTCAAACGCTTTGCGCAGAACTATAGGGGCGGTGCGAGCGATATTGGTTTTGACCAAACCCGGGTGAATAACATTGGAAGTAACGCTGGAGCCTTCCAACCGTGCGGCCAGTTCAAGGGAAAATAAGGCATTGGCCAACTTGGATCGGCCGTAAGCTTCCTGCGAATCGAATACACCTTCACCTCGAAGGTTGTCAAAGTCTATACCCACCGCAGGTGCCTGAATATAGGCAGATTTACTACCAACATTGACGATTCGACCTGCCTGAGCCTGTTTCATCAAGGGCATTAACCTGTTTACCAATACGAAGTGACCCAGATAATTCACCGCGAATATCTTCTCGATACCGTTCACCAATTCCAATTCGCCGAAGGTATTAATGCCCGCATTACACACCAGGATATCGATGGGAAGACCTAGTCTGGCAACTGTGTCTGCGCATTCTACAACGGATTGCAAGCTGGACAACTCCAAGGCCACGGGGGTAGTGTTGCCCGGCACGCCGGAACAGGCTTTACTGGCTTTCTCAAGGGTTCTACCGGTACCGATAACATGTGCGCCCCGCAGCGCTAACACCCGCATGGTCTCGAGACCCAAGCCGGAATTACAGCCAGTGACCATGGCCGTCTTTCCTGTTAAGTCCAATCCAAGAGTCACCTCCTCAGCTGTCGATGTCGCACCATAGCGTCCCACCGGATAACTATCGTCAATGCTTACAACAAATTCATATCCACCGCAGCTCACTAGCACCGGCATTGCAGCCGCCGTTGTCCCATACAAAAACTGTCGCCTGTTCATTTTTATCCTCTCATTCCCACTCAATAGTAGCAGGTGGTTTGCTGGAAATATCGTAAGTGACTCTGGATATTCCCTCAACTTCGTTAATAATTCTTCTGGAAACATGATGTAGGAATTCGTATGGAAGTCTTGCCCATTGGGCCGTCATAAAATCAATTGTTTCAACTGCTCTGAGGGCAATCACATAATCGTATTTTCTATCATCCCCCATGACCCCGACTGATTTGACCGGCAGAAAAACTGCAAAAGCCTGACTAACCTGATGATACAAATCCTGCTTTACCAGTTCTTCTATAAAAATAGCGTCTGCTTCTCGCAACAGATCTGCGTATTCTTTGTTTACACAGCCAAGTATCCGGACTCCTAATCCGGGTCCAGGAAAGGGGTGTCGATGCACCAATGTATCAGGCAGACCAAGTTCAGTGCCAATCTTACGCACCTCGTCTTTGAATAAGTCCCTTAAAGGCTCAATAAGCTTGAGTGACATATTCTCTGGCAACCCTGCTACATTATGGTGAGATTTTATAACGTGGGCTTTTGCTGTTTTAGCCCCAGCTGATTCAATGACATCAGGATATATTGTTCCCTGGGCAAGCCATCTTACATTTTCTATTTTGTTAGCCTCCTGCTCGAAGACTTCAATGAATGTATTACCAATAATTGTTCGTTTCTTTTCCGGATCGCTCACCCCTTCCAACCTACCAAGGAATAAATCTTCAGCATCAACGCGAATAACTTTCACATTTAAGTGATCGCCAAATACTTCCATGACTTGATCTGCCTCACCTAAACGCAGCAAACCGTTATCAACAAATATGCAAGTCAATTGATCACCGATTGCTTGGTGCAACAAGGCTGCCACAACCGATGAATCAACACCCCCAGAGAGACCCAGCAAGACATTATCGTCTCCTACTTCATCCCGTATTCTCTTGATATCAGCCTCAATGATATTCCCAGGATTCCAATGACTGCTGCATCCACAAATTTTATGGACAAAATTTTCAATAATAAGTTGGCCTTTCTCTGTATGGGTGACCTCGGGATGAAATTGAAGACCAAAAAAAGATCGTTCTAGATCCCCCATAGCAGCTAGGGGAGCGTTGTCGGTGCTGGCTATGGAATCAAATCCAGGTGGTAAAACTTCAACTCTGTCGCCGTGACTCATCCAAACATCTAGCTCATTGGCTGGTTCATCCAAACCATCAAAAATCCCCACAAGTGAATCCATTGTGATTTTTGCATACCCAAATTCTCGATGAGATGACGGTTCAACTTTTCCACCCAACTGCTCGGCCATGGTTTGCATCCCATAGCAAATCCCCAAAATAGGAGTACCAAGTTCAAAGATTTCATCGTGGGCTTTTGGTGCATCTTCAATGAATGCTGATTCAGGACCTCCGGATAAAATAATTCCAGACGGATTGAATGCTCTGATCGCTTCCATATCCGCATCGCAGGAATAGATTTCACTGTAGACCCCAGCCTCTCTTATCCTGCGGGCAATGAGTTGCGTGTATTGAGACCCAAAATCAAGGATCAATATTTTTTGCAATCTTACATCGATATTGGCTTTCGATGACGTCATTTTTATGGCCTCACTATTCGATCAAAATCAATCTAATGAATAGTTGGGTGGTTCCTTGGTGATGGTGACATCGTGGACATGACTTTCTTTTTTCCCCGCATCGGTGATTTGGACAAACTCAGTTTCGGTCTGCAACTGGTGGATATTTTGACACCCGGTATAGCCCATTGCTTGTCTCAACCCCCCCACAAGCTGCTCCACGATATTGGATAAACTCCCTTTGCAAGGTACGCGTCCTTCTATGCCTTCCGGTACCAGTTTTTCATTGGCACCAGTCCCTTCCTGAAAATAGCGGTCTTTTGAGCCGTGCTTCTGGGCCATGGCCCCAATTGAGCCCATGCCCCTGTACGCTTTATAGGTTCTTCCCTGATACAGTTCAACGTCACCAGGCGATTCGTCTGTGCCTGCAAAGAGGCTACCGACCATGATTGTGTTGGCTCCAGATGCTATGGCTTTTGCAATATCACCTGAATACCGAATGCCCCCATCTGCTACGGCCGGTATACCTTTGGCAACGAGTGCCTGGCAGACATCCATAATGGCAGTTATCTGAGGCATGCCCACCCCGGCAACCACTCTGGTAGTGCATATAGACCCCGGCCCTATACCCACCTTGACCGCATCGGCACCGGCGTCTGTCAATGCGATTGCAGCTTCTGCTGTAGCAACGTTGCCGGCAATCAACTGCAAATCAGGGTATTTCTTCCTTGTTAACTCAACTCTTTCGATGACACTTTTGCTGTGGCCGTGTGAGGTGTCAATTACAATAACGTCCGCACCGGCTTGGTAAAGCTGGTCTGTCCTTGCAAGCGATTTTTCTCCCACGCCTACAGCAGCGCCAACCAATAAAGCACCATTTTCATCTTTGGCTGCCAATGGAAAATCAGTTGCTTTCTGAAAATCTTTCGCCGTAATCATGCCTTTGAGCTTAAAATTTTCATCCACAACGAGGACTTTTTCAATTCTGTGGTGGTGCAGAAGTCGTAAAACTTCTTCTTTGTTTTCACCCTCTTTAACGGTAATTAATTTCGCCTTAGGTGTCATGACTGAACTAACCGGCGCATCCAATTGATTTTCGTATCTCAAATCACGGTTGGTTACAATGCCTACTGTCTCCTCGTTGTCCACAACCGGAACTCCCGAAATATTATTTTTCTTGGTAATCTCAAGCACATCACGAATGGTCTTGTCTGGAGAAACTGTTATTGGATCGGTAATCACCCCGCTCGCAAATTTCTTAACTCTATTTACCTGTGCTGCTTGGTCTTCGATACTGAGATTTTTATGGATAATACCCAATCCCCCTTCTTGAGCAAGCGCAATTGCAAGCTGAAATTCTGTAACCGTATCCATTGCAGCAGAAATCAAAGGGATATTGAGACGAATCTGGTTCGTCAATTGGGTGGTTAAATCAGTCTCGCGGGGAAGGACATCCGAATAATTCGGCTTGAGCAAAACATCGTCAAATGTCAACGCTAGTCTATCTACTGGCATACGGAATTCTACACTCCTATGGAGATTAGGTAAACCTCCTGAGAGATAGTTTTGTATAATTGGTATTTTCTCCTATGGACAATATTGACCAAGAACATATCTATTCCGTCTCGGAACTCAACAAAGAGGTTTATCAATTACTCTCTTCGACATTTGGCGTCGTCTGGATAGAAGGTGAAATTTCTAATTTCCTAAGATCCTCTGCGGGTCACGTTTATTTTTCGCTGAAAGATGAGATTTCCCAGATCCGATGCGCTATGTTCAGACAGCAAAATCAACTGGTTAGTTTTCCAATTGAAGACGGCAAACAAATACTTGCCAGAGCAAGAGTAGGTCTGTATCAGCCCAGAGGCGAATACCAATTGATTGTGGATTACATCGAAGAAGCCGGGGAAGGGTTATTAAGACAGCGGTTTGAACGGTTAAAAAGTAAACTCCAACAGGAAGGTCTGTTTGACAGCGCCAATAAATTACCTCTTCCTGAATTTCCACAAACACTCGGTGTCATTACTTCCCCCTCAGGCGCTGCCATTCAAGACATTTTCAATATCACGAGACGCCGATTTCCCTGCATCAACGTCATTGTTTACCCAACCCTGGTCCAAGGCAGAGAGGCCACGCAGCAAATAAGCAGGGCAATAGAAATAGCCAATGAAAGGAATGAATGCGAAGTCTTAATTCTCGCAAGAGGTGGAGGGTCCTTAGAGGATTTATGGTCTTTTAACGAAGAACAGGTTGCTCGGGCAATGTTTCATTCACAGATCCCAATCATTTCTGGCATTGGTCATGAAACCGATGTCACGATCGCCGATCTGGTAGCAGATTACAGAGCACCTACTCCTTCTGGGGCTGCAGAAGTTGCCTTACCCGATGCAGATGACATCCAACAACGACTGAAAAATTTCAACAGGCAATTTTACAACACCATGCAACTGTTATCGGCCATGGTTAGGCAAAAATGTTTATCTCTGGATGCACAGCTCCAACAGAAACACCCAATTTCAATCCTGGAACAATACAACCAAAGACTGGATCTTGCGTTGCAACGCATTAAATCAAGCCCCAAGGAGTATTTAGCCAAAACCTCCAGTCGAATTAATATTCTGAACGCCTACCTGTTTCGGTCCAGTCCATTGTCCATGGATCAAAACATGAAATCTGAAGTAACTGCTCTTTACCGGAGGCTGATTGTTGCGACCCAAGGAATTTTCAGCAATACAGAGCAACTACTCTCAATTGCTGTTGCAAAATTGGATGGAGTCTCACCATTGAATGCATTGGGTCGTGGCTATGCGTATGTGGTCGATCCTGGCACGCAAAGAAATATAAAAAGCATTCGACAGATCAAGGTTGGGTCCACTATCAAGGCCCGGTTAAAAGACGGCAGCTTCGGTGCCAAAATCAGTTCTGTCGATCCGATAAAACCAAAAAATAGAGATTGATCAGGATTTTCTTTTCTTTCGCAGCCGAATGACTCTTTTTCTTTTTCGCCACTGCCGCGTAGAAAGTTTGTTCTTTTTTTCAGAATAAGGGTTGCTGCTGTTTCGAAACTCCAAACGAATGGGTGTTCCCCAAAAGCCAAAACGCTTGCGTAATTGATTGGCCAAGAATCGCTTGTAACTTTTACGTAATTTGTCTGTTTGATTCCCATAAATAATAAAAATCGGTGGCTGACTCCCCCCCTGATGAGCGTATTTCAATTTAATTCTTCTGCCTTGAATCGATGGCGGTGGATTGGTAAGAACCAAATGCTCTATCAGTTTGGACACCTCCTTTGTAGGCACTGATTGCAATGCAACATCCGCGGCATTGATTGCCGATGACAATACAGCATCTAGATTTTCATTCTCGCGTGCAGACACGTTGTTGATGTCTACAAAATTAACGAAGCGAAGTTTACGGTCAATGTTCCTCTTTAAAGCCTCTAATTGATCCTCATCAAGTGCATCAGACTTATTTACAGCAATTGTTAGAGCCCTTTCATTCTGTAACACCAATCCAATCAGCGAAGTGTCCTGGTCTGTTATTCCCTCAACACCATCGATCAGTATGATCACGGAATCAGACAATTCAATGGCCTGCAATGCTTTGACAATACTAAATTTCTCCACCGTCTGATGAATGTTTTTTCGCCTTCTGATGCCAGCGGTATCGATCAAAGTCAACTCTCTTGAATGGTATTTAAAATCAACATGGATAGTATCTCGGGTAGTCCCCGGCTGACTTTGGGTCAACAATCGATCTTCCTTGAGAAGGCTGTTTATGAAAGTTGATTTGCCAACATTAGGCCGACCAATCAACGCAATGGAAGTGGTTGATTCTGGAAGCTCAACGCGAGATACTGCATCTATATTCGGTTGCAAAAGTTCAAAAATCTGCTCTTTAAGGGGGTCGCAATAATCCCCACGGAGTGCGGAAACACAGTTCGGTTCGCCCAAACCAAGGGCAAAAAATTCAGCCGCACTCTCCTCTCTATTAATGCCCTCAGTTTTGTTGACAACCAAAATTATGGGTTTATTTTCCTTTCTCAGTTGCCTTGCAATTTCTTGATCACTGCTAAGCAGTCCTTGTCTTGCATCAACAAGAAACAAAATTAAGTCGGATTCTTCAATTGCGAGTTTTGTCTGTTCCTGAACAACCACCGAAAGATCTCCGTGATCGTGAACTAGACCACCGGTATCAATCATGATGGCTTCGAGTGATTGATGGCTCATGTGCCCGTAGATACGATCACGGGTAAGCCCAGAAAAATCAGCCACTAAGGCATCTTTGGTGCCGGTCAGACGATTAAAAAAAGTGGATTTGCCAACATTAGGTCGGCCAATAATTGCAATAATGGGCAACATCGAATGGCTCCTTCATATCAAGAACTTGGTATTTTTTTCTCAACAGAAACAAGATCGCCACTGTCTGTTAAAACATAGATTGCATTGTTGAGTACCAGGGGCGCATTGCTGATTTTGCTTTTACTAATTCTGATTCTTTCTTGTGTCTCACCCGTGGCTTTGTCAAGCCAATGCAGATAACCTTCCAAATCACCAATTACAATGGAATCATCCATAATCACAGGTGCAGTTGGACTTCTGTACAACAAATTCTCTTTCTTCCAAATTTCGCGTCCTGTAAACCGAGACAAAGCCATGATGGTACCATCGGTTTCAGAAACAAAAACAGCGTTTTCGTCTGCAGCAATGCCTGCATAGATTGAGGCTTCAGTAACCCAAATAATATCTCCAGATTCCACTGCCATCGCTGCCAAGACTCCTTGGTAACTGCCCGCGTAAAGTTCATTGCCTAAAACCACCATAGGAGCATCAATGTCCATGACTTTTTCAATTTCTGTTTTCCCACTGGGAGGGGTCAACATGGTTTCCCACAGCAATGTCCCATTGGTAACATCGTAGGCGCTCACCTTCCCATCATCAAAGCCGCAGAGAACGGCATTGGCAAAATTAACCGGCGCGGATGTACCCCTTAGGCTCAATCGAGGAACTTTGTGATTGACCAACCATTGTTGTGTGCCATCTTCCTTGGACAATGCAGTTAAGCTTCCATCAACAGTGCGTACAAATATCTTGTCATCTTTAATCGCAACTGGTGCAAGAATCTCGCTACTTACTGTGGTTGCCCACAAGACTCCCCCCGTTAGTGCATCCAAGGCAATCAATTCCCCATTGTTCGTGCCCAATACCAATATGCCATCTTTGAAAGTAGGTCCAGAAGTGAAACTTAAATCAAAATTAGTTTTCCAGACTTTTTTACCCCTGTTGGTTTCCAAAGCTACAACATTGCCATTAAAGCTTGCTGCATAAACCTGTTCCCCGTCGGTTGTTGGTTTTAATGCCAGTCCCAATCCCTCATGTCCTTTACCAATGGATACGTCCCATTTTTCATCAACCTCAATAATGGCCTCAAATTCAACCAACTCTGTTGGCAACAAGACATCTTCATCATCGCCGCCGAATAAAGCACATCCTTGGAGAATAATTAGCATGCAAAATGGAAGAGCCATTCTCATTGACGATTCTTGGAAGTTTCCTAGTACAGATTTTTTTACCCCTAACCTCATGCATTGCCATCCTTTGAATCTTTGGTGTCTTTAACATCGTCACTTTGAATGTCTTTGAATTTCATTTGGATGTATTCGTAGTCAAATTGACCAGGCAGGAGTAAATCTAGAGCTTTCAAGTAAGCTGCTTGTGCCTCGGGGTATTCTCCTTTCTTGGCAAAAATATCGCCTTTGATTTCCTCGTACTTGGCCTCAAATGAACCCATTGACTCCGTTTCGAGTATTTGCAAGGCTTCATCGTACAAATTTTGTTGTAACTTGATTCTGGCAATCCGGATTCGTGCGATGTGTTTAAGTGATTCTTCCGTTGAATTGTCTATTAGGAACTCTAGTTGAAGTATCGCATTTTCGTAATCTACTGAGTCCATAAAAAGCTTGGCCACGAACAGATGACCTTGATCCTGATAGGGTGTGTTGGCAAAATTGGTATCCATTTTCTGCAGCAATGTCTGGGCTTGGCTTAAGCGTTGTTGTTTGACAGCAAACTCTATTTCCGAATACAACTGGGAAGCCATTTCCGCTTCTTTGAGTTTGTTCTCTTGAAAAAATTGGATACCAAAGAACCCCGATATACCTAGAACCAGCCCTCCCATTAAGAATTTGCTGTTCTCTTTTAACCAGTTCTTTATAATTTCTGCTTGCTGTTGGTCTGTCAGGTTATCATCCATTTTTCTATCTTTTGCTTGTACAGTTTGTCTATAAAAATTGATCGATTATACTTAATAATTCTTTTCTATCAACAGTCTCCTGATGCCCTTCTGATCGCATGGGTTTGACCCCCACGGTTTGCTTGCTAATCTCATCGTCACCTAGAATTAAAGCGATATCTGCACCGGCCTTATCTGCCCTTTTAAATTGCTGCTTAAAATGACCTCCGTTTAGATTCATCTCAATCGAGAGATTTGGATACGCTTCTCTCAGCTCCTCAGCAAGCAAAAATCTTTCTCCCTCAGCCTTTGATCCAACGGCAACAATATAGATTTTTGAGGGGTTATTCTGCTCGTTTTGACCCGATACATCAACCAATTCAATCAAACGCTCAAGACCAATAGCGCAACCGATTGCTGACGTGGGCTTACCACCAAGCTCTGCAACCAATGCATCGTATCTACCACCCCCACAGACTGTTGCCTGTGCACCCAATTGGTCAGTGGTCCATTCAAAAACGGTTCGCGTGTAATAATCCAGACCCCGAACAAGCCTGGTATTCAAGCTGTACTCAATGGCATGGTCTTGCAGCATTGCCATCAGTTCTTCGAAGTGTTCGTTTGATTCTTGGTCAAGAAAATCAACCATCTTTGGTGCCGATTCAATGATCTCCTGAAGATCAGGATTTTTGCTGTCCAAAATTCTCAATGGATTGCGATCCAATCTTCTTAAGCTGTCCTCATCAAGCTCCTTTTGATGATCATTGAAGTAATCCTGCAATTGCCGTTTGTATTCTTTTCTTGATTCAGGACTGCCCAATGAGTTCAGTTCGAGTTGGAGAGGGCTCAAATTTAATGCTTTCCAGATTCTTCCGGTCAATAAAATCATTTCAAAATCAATGTCTGGCCCTGGGAATCCAAAAGCCTCCATGTTAATTTGGTGAAATTGACGATACCTCCCTTTTTGCGGTCTCTCGTATCTATACATCGGCCCGATGGACCAAAGTTTTTGAGTTTGATTATAAAAAAATCCTTGGTCAATACCTGCCCTAATGATTCCCGCAGTAGCTTCAGGTCTTAGCGATAGAGATTGATCATTGCGATCAATAAATGTGTACATTTCTTTTGCAACAATATCCGTGTTTTCACCGATTGTCCTCTGAAACAACTCACTTCTTTCTACAACAGGTGTCCGGATTTCATTGTATGAGTATGCGTGGAGTACATTTTTTGCAACAGCTTCCACAAACTGCCATTTCTTGACTTCGCCTGGAAGAATAGCTGGCATTCCTCTGACAGATTTTATCTGATCTGACATTCAATTCACCTTCATTTCTATTGCATAGATACCAATTATCAATGATGGGATATATACATACCCAAAAGCGTTACCAAGAATAATAATACACTTGTGTAGGCAATAATTTTCAACGCAAC
>JYMV01030208.1_pt1 | contig 12539 bp, 12 predicted proteins | sample 338911 | NCBI WGS metagenome assembly JYMV01 (sample SAMN03354496, study PRJNA234377) | hydrothermal vent metagenome | biome: Deep sea; feature: Hydrothermal plumes at the Eastern Lau Spreading Center, Western Pacific Ocean; material: Seawater | place: Tonga | collected 2009 | depth 2000 m m | reverse complement strand
TCTCTCCGGCCGGGTTGTCCGCGCCCTCTTTACTGCCCGCGGAGGGGGGAGTGGAGAGCCCGCCCAGGCGTCTGTTCTCGATCTCGAAGCCAGCCGGGAGCAGGTCGATGAGAGAGAGCTCCATGTCCCGCTCGGAGTTGATCGGGATGCGCAGGGTGACCACAAACATCTCGCCCTGTCCGGCGGTGGCCAGGCTGGTGAACTGGCCGCTGGCCAGATTGCGGATGGTTTTGGTCAGGTCAAGATCGTTGAAGGTGTTGACCTGGGGCCGCTGGTCCACTCCGGAGACGGTGAGTGCGAGGTAGAGAGGCTTGCTGTCGGTGTTGGTGATCAGCACCGGGCTGCCGCTCACTATGCTCTTAAGCGAGCTGTTGAGCATGGCCGTAGCTCCACTCTCTGGCAGCGCCCGCTCTCCGACAGTGAGGAAACGGGCGAGATTGGTGTTGCTCCCCTGCCCCTGCAGTCGGTGGCTCATCAAAATCAGCCAGCTCTTCTCCTGGGTGCTGAGGGAGTCTGCCACCAGGGCTTGGTGGATCGCTTCCCGGGCTATGTTAATAGCCCTGGCCCGGATTTCCCCAGTGCCATTGCCCTCCTGCATGAAGGCGGAGACGGCGGCCAGGTCGCGCAGGGTCGAGCCGTAGTTGATGCGGTTCCAGGCGTAGCTCATGCCGGTGTGGGTGGTGAGGCTGAAGGCCTCTTTGCTACGCACCTCATCGCCGATCAGGCGGAAGGCGGCGCCGAGCTGTGCCAGCACAACCATGCCGGGTTTCTCTCCCTGCTGTCCGGCGAGGGACCGTTTCACCTGGTCCAGGGTGTAGCGCAGGGTGCCGACGTCGATTTTGCCCTCCCGGGCGAGGAGGTAGAGGGCGTAGGCCTGGTGATCCAGCCACTTTGAGTGGCGCAGTTTGCGTTCTATCCAGGAGAGAGCATTGGCCAGGGCGCTGTGGTGGACATCGAACCCCCTCTCCCAGGCCTCGATCAGGAAGTGGGTGGCATAGGCGGTGAGCCACATCTCACCCTTATTCTGATGGGGCCAGAGGGCAAAGGCGCCGAAGCTGGTCTGCATCGATTCGATCCGCAGGATGGCGTCGTTGATCCGTTCCCTGATCGCTGCAGACCCTCCCTTTGTAGTGGATTTGAAGGCATCCAGGTAGAGCAGAGGAAAGGCCCTGCTGGTGGTTTGCTCAAGACAGCCGAAGGGGTAGCGGTCGAGTTCGTCGAGGAGCCACTTAATGTCCAGAGCCGGTGTTCGGGAGACCTGGCTGGTGATCGTTACCGACCCGGGGAGGAGGCGGCTGACCAGCTCGGGGTCGACGGTTACCGGCACCCCCGGCAACAGCTGGAGCATCCTGCTCCGGTGCTGGCGCAGGCGGGTCTCCTGGACCGTCAGTCTCCAGTCGTAGCGGCGGACCGCTCCGCCGGGATCGGTTATCTGTAGGTTGATGGTGGTGCTCAGCGGGGTGCGACCGCTGATGAAGTTGTGCAAACGGACCTCCTCGCCGTGGTTGAGCTTTCAATGGAAAAGTCAGTACAATGATAGTTAAGGTGGCAAGCGGTGACCCTCAGTGCCATATTAATGGCTCTACCTCTGTAGTTTTGGCTAAGTCATAATTTTGAGGACATCATGAAGCAGGTAATTAATACTGGCCTACCAGCAGTTGATGCGCCGCTCGAGTGGGCAGTATCGGCCGATGGTATTTTCTATACCGCACAGATTCCGATCCGGGCCGATGGCTCGATTGAAACGGGCGACACCATTGCCCAGGCACGTCAGACATTCAACAATCTCAAGCAGTCTATCGAAGCCGCTGGCGGGACAATGGCTGATCTGACCCAGGTATTGATTTATATCACCGAGCCTGACTGTTTTGCCGATGTCAACGCTGTTTATCAGGACATGGTCCCTCAGCCCTGGCCTAACAGGGCAACTATCGTCGCGGGGCTGATGGTGCCTGGGATCGTGATTGAAATCGTCGCTTACGCCCATATCCGTCCTGGAGCGTAGGATTTTCTGTGGCATCTGTTGAGCAACACGCGGAGGTTGTTGTACTGGGAGCAGGTATTATCGGTTCAACCTGCGCGTACTACCTTGCCGCCGAAGGACGTGACGTGGTCCTAATAGACCGGCAGCCTGGAGCCGGATTGGAGACGAGTTTTGCCAACGGTGGCGTACTCGCCCCCAGCATGTCGGATCCTTGGGCGGGAGCCGGAGTCCCCGGGTATTTGCTGAAATCTCTTGGGCGAGAAGAGGCGCCGCTGTTGCTTCGTCTGCGGGCGATTCCCGGCATGATGGGTTGGGGTTTACAGTTCCTCAGGAACTGTAATCACCAAGCCTGGCTTAAGAGTACTGGCATTACCTTGAGCCTCGCCAAGTACAGCAAACGGGTACTTGATAATCTTTTACAAACACTTGATTTAGAACACGATCGTTCTGACACGGGCACACTGCACCTTCTCCGCGATTCGAAGTCGCTTAAAGCTGGGTTTTCTCTGGCTGACGTGTATCGGTCGCTCGATCTTGATTGCACAAAACTCGACCGTGATCAGACAATCGTAATGGAGCCGAGCCTCACGGCTGTAAAGGACACGATATTAGGGAGTGTGCATTATCCGGATGATCGCAGTGGTGACGCGCAGGTGTTTTCTCGCTGTATCGCGTCCGCTGCAGAAGATCTTGGCGTGAGGTTACTCTGGAATACAACGGTGCGACACCTGGATGTCCAGTCTGATCATTCAGTCGTAGTTGAATTTGATGGGAAGAAGTTACGAACGAATAAGTTGGTTATAGCCCTTGGTGCCCAGACACCGTTTCTCGGGAAAGCGTTGGGATTGAAAATTCCTGTTTACCCGGCAAAGGGCTATTCAGTGACGCTACCATTTGGGGATTGGAACGGTGCACCGAATCTGGTTATCGCCGACATGACCCAGAAGATTGGTATGACCCGGCTCGGCAATCGCCTTCGCCTGGCAGGGACTGTCGAGTTCGATGGCTACAATACGGCAATTAATCCCCGACGTTGCGAGATGCTGGTGACAGCAGCAAAGACCAATTTTCCAGACCTCCCGCTGGGTCCGGGTCGGATCGACTGGGCTGGATTACGCCCCATGACGCCGGATTGCCGACCAATTATCGGTCGAGTGGGGTCTTCCAACGTGCTGCTAAATACCGGCCACGGCGCTCTAGGGTGGACGCTGGCCGCAGGGTCGGCGCGGATCGTGTCCGATCTGGTTGTCGGTCGCACGCCCGAGGTGGACATTTCGGGCTTTGACCCGAATCGCTTCTAGTTAGCTATAGAACCGATAATTGATCAGCAGATTCCTTGACTAAACCTGAGTTGATCGCATATATACCAGACGGGCGGATCGCACGCGATCAGCTGAACATCCACACTAACGGGAGGCAAACATGAAAAATAAGTTATTTTCTGCCCTGGCGCTAATATCAGCAATTGTTATATTTGCAGGTACCGCGCACGCAGGTTCACCGCAAACCGGTACACCCGGAGTGCTCAAAGTTGCATTCAACGGCGATATGCCAATGACCGGTCAGGATGCCAACGGCAACCTAATCGGAACCGACGGCAGCCTGATGGTTCTCATTGCCGAGAACCTGGGGCTGAAAGTTGAACCCCATCTCATGGAGTGGTCGGCAGAGATTCAGTCGACCAAACAAGGCAAGACCGACATCATGCATGGGGCGATGGGGTGGATCGAGTCACGCACTAAGATCATGCTCTTGACTGATCCGATCTATTACTTCGGTACCGCCGCAACGATGAAGAAGGGGAACAACTGGACGACCTTTGCTGACATGAAAGGCCGCTGTGTCTCCACTGTCTCCGGTTTCACGCTGGTTCCGGAGCTCAAGAGTGTCGAGGGTATCGGTGAAGTCAAGCTATATGACACCACAGACGGTGCACTGCGGGACCTGATTGCCGGACGCTGCGACATGGCCCTTCTGGACCCGCCATTGATTCAGCTTGCCATCAACGAAAACCCGGACTGGAATCTCCAGCAGCTCGCGATAGAGCCGGAGCCCGACAAGTACCCGATAATGTCACAGAAGTACAACGTCATCTTCGGTATCAACAAGGAACTGAAGGAACTCCATGACGCGGTCAACGAGCAGATTGCCAAGATCTGGGCTGACTGTCTCAACGTCAAGAGCATGGCCAAGTTTGGCCTTTCGGACAAGAGTTGGTTCGATCCGCCAGCATCGGAGGTGAATATCCGAATCGGCGTTGACCGACCGAATGACTGGAACGCACCAAACGGAGATCACTGCTTCTAGTTGAAGACTGGCTGTAGAAAGTTTTAGCTGTTGACAGGAGCTCGGTCCATACGGGCTGCGCTCCTGTTTGTTCTGGACCTGTAGATCACTTGCACGAAAGAGAATTATGGAAGCGCTGGTCAGGATTATTGATCTTCATAAGAACTTTGGTTCGCTGGAGGTTCTCAAGGGGATCAGTACCGAAGTCACGAAAGGAGAAAAGCTAACGATAATTGGGCCCAGTGGTTCCGGCAAGACAACACTGCTTCGATGTGTCAATTATCTCGAAAAACCAACTTCCGGCCACGTCTACGTCGATGACAAGCTGATCGGTGAAAAGAAAGTGGACGGCCGCTACGTTCACCTAAGCGATCGTGAACTTGCCAAGGAAAGAGCCGAGATTGGTTTTGTCTTTCAGCGCTTCAACCTGTTTCCCCACTTGACGGCACTAGACAATGTTGCCGTCGCTCCCCGCCGGGTGCTGGGTATGCAGGTCGCTGAAGCCGACGAAATGGCGATGGAAATGCTGGAGAAGGTTGGCTTGGTCCACAAAGCAAACGAGTACCCTGAACGCCTCTCTGGAGGACAACAGCAACGGGTCGCGATCGCTAGGGTCCTGGGTATGCAACCGAAGTTAATGCTGTTCGATGAGGCGACCTCTGCACTGGATCCAGAGCTCATCGGCGAGGTGTTAAAGGTGATGCGACAGCTCGCTGAAGAGGGCAGGACGATGATGATCGTCACCCACGAGATCCAGTTCGCCGAAGAGGTCTCTGACCGTGTCATCTTCATGGACGAGGGACGCATAATCGAGGAAGGACCGCCGAAGGAAATTTTTTCGAAGCCCCGGCACGAGCGAACTCAAACGTTCCTGCACCAGATTCTCGAACGCTGATAGAAAAGTTCCGTGGAATTTTTTGACAAGCTCTGGGAGTGGGCCCCCGAGGTCTTCCCATTTCTGATCAAGGCATCTGTCGTGACGCTCCAGGTTACCGCGGGCTCGTTGGCCCTGGCGCTGGTGCTGGGTATCTTTGTCGCTGTTGCTCGTATCTCGTCCTTTAAATTGTTGTCGTACCCGGCGTTGATTTACACCGATGTCATGCGTGGTACCCCGGCGCTGGTGCAGCTGTTCATTATCTATTTCGGGTTGTCGGATCTTGGTCTGGAATTCGATCCTATAAGTGCCGCGATCATCGGCCTCGGCTTAAATGGGGCTGCCTATGTCGGGGAAATCTACCGGGCCGGTATCGTGGCGATTCATCGAGGTCAGATCGAGGCAGCGTTGTCGCTGGGTATGACACCGGTTCGGGCAATGCGCTACATCATCCTGCCCCAGGCGGTGCGAATCGTGCTACCGCCACTTACCAATTACGCGATTCTACTGGTCAAGGACACGGCGATCATCTCGACAATCGCGGCGCCTGAAGTCATGTTTGAGGCCCGACGAATTGTCCAAGCGACCTTCATGCACAGTGTCAGTGGGCAGATTTACCTGATGGCTGCGTTGATTTACATGGCTATTACCCTACCGATGTCTTACGTTGCTAAACGAATGGAAATGGCAAAAGCTGCATGGCACTGAACGCTCCGCTTTCCACAAGCAATCGACGGTATGTCTGAAATGATCGAGTTCCTGAAAGGCTACGAAGATTATTTCGGTGACTGGGTTTGGGAAATGTTGATTGCGTCTTTAGTCACGATGGAACTGATGCTGCTGTCGTTCATTCTCGCGTGTGCACTTGGGCTGGTAATCGCACTGATGCGAATATCGCAGTTCTCGGTTCTTAGCGGACTGACAAAGGTCTATATCGGCTTTTTTCGAGGGGTCCCGGTGCTGGTGATTCTCTACTGGATCTATTTCGCAATGCCGGAGTTAGGATATAAGGCTCTTCTTATTTCCTCGTTTACCGCTGCTGTGCTTGGACTTGGGATACATGGCAGCGCTTTTTTAGCCGAGGTTTTCAGATCCGGAATCGAAGCTCTGGATCACGGACAGATGGAGGCCGCGCTCTCTCTCGGTATGACACCGTCGCAAGCGCTGAGGTTTATCATACTACCCCAAGCAGCCAGGGTCGTTTTACCGCCCATGGCGAACTACTCGGTCGGACTGCTGAAGGAAACGGCATTATGTTCGATCATAGCTGTCCCTGAACTGATGCTGCGTGCCAAAGACGTAGCATCATCAAGTTTTCTACCGATGCACGCTTTTGTACTGGCTGCTGTGTTCTATTACATCATGAGTTTCCCTATGATGCGGCTGGTCGAACATCTCGAAGCCAAGATGGCTGTTGGTCAATAGCTCGAGCTGGCTGATCCATACTAGATACTTCTGAATATAGCAATAATGTTTTCCGACTAGAAACCATGCCCGCAGCAGTTTGGGAGACAGGATGAAAGTAGACAGAATCGAAGTGTTTCCAGTATCGGTTCCATACCGAAATGTCGAGAAAAATTCCAGTGGGGTATCAAGATTCGGCGTCTCTGATGTAATCGTAAAAGTAACGACCGATGACGGCTGTGTCGGGTGGGGGGAGTCAACCAGAACCTCGAGCGCGGAAGTCATTATTAAAACACTCCAGGCAATGGTGCCCGTGCTGTTAAACCAGGATCCCTGGCAGAACCAGCATCATGAAAGAAATGTGTACCACTCGGCATTGTGGAACTGGTCGCCGAACACGGCTAACTTGGCTTACGGCGGTATCGATATGGCCCTTTGGGATATATACGGCAAGCAGACTGGCAAACCGATCTATCAATTACTAGGCGGAAGTCTGCGCGATGAGATTGAGTATTTTTTTTACTTGAACGGGACGAATTTAAACAGCCTGCGAGAACAGTGTGAAGAGGGAATCGGAAAAGGTTACACAGTTTTTTATCTCAAGGTTGGGGTCAACCAAGATAAAGAAGAGGAGATGATCAAGCTGATTCGCTCTGTCATCGGGCCCAAGAACCGGATTCGGCTTGATGCGAACATGTCCTGGAATATTGCACAGGCAAAGCGGCTGATCGGTTTGTGGCACAACAAGTACGATATAGATTTTGTCGAAGCTCCAGTGAAGATCGAGCCCGTCTCCCTGATGCAAGATATTAAGAACTCTGTTAGTGCTTCATTATGTGTAAATGAAGGGTTATGGAAAGAGTCTGAATTTATCGATATCGTTGATAGTCGTTGCGGTGACTACTTGTGTTGCAGCCATTACTATGTCGGCAGTATCAGGAAGTTCCTTCACTTGGCGTATCTGGCCGATTACCGCGGCTGGCAGTTGTGCAAACATACCCATGGCGAACTCGGTCTGACAGCAGCTATTGGTCAGCACCTAATGTTATCCGTTCCAAATGCCTGCGAAGGTCACCAGCAGACCGCGCAGCATATGGTAGACGACATTCTAACCGAAGAGATTCCGATCTCGAATCTCCCGGTTTGGGGAACCATCGACGGACCTGGCCTCGGGGTAGAGGTTGATGAAAACAAGCTTGCCTACTATCACAGAAAGTATATAGATGATGGTGAGTTTCTACCCTACGGGGATCGGTTCCCAATGCGCTGAGATCTTAAAGCAATGCCAAGAATCTCGAAAATAGAAGCTCTCTTTCTTCGTTACAGCTTTCCTGACCATATCAATTATGTTTACAGCGGCGGTGTGGTTGGCAACATGGACGTTGCTCTGATTCGCGTATCGACTGAAGACGGTGAATATGGATTGGGTGAGGTCACTCATGGTCAGTTCTGCCACGATCCTGTAATCGGAATGGTCAAGCACTTCGAAGGGATTCTCACCGACCACGAGGCCTCGGAGATCAATCGGGCTTGGGAAATGATGTATCAATCGAGTGTTTACTGGAACCGCCAGGGTCTGGGCATCGGAGTAATGGGCGGAATCGACATGGCGCTTCACGACTTGATGGGAAAATCGCTCGGCTTGTCGGTGTACCGCTTGCTCGGCGGCCTCGCTCGATCCCGTACCCGGATCTATGCCAGTAACGGCCTATTTGCTGAATCGGAACCACTGATTGCAGATGCAATCAAGGCACGTGCGGCCGGGTTCAAGACCTACAAGCTGCGCGTGGTTGATCCTGAGACGGTAGTTTCCCTCGTAGCCCAACTACATAGCGCCCTTGACGGAAGCATGAACCTTATCGTCGACGCGGTACAGGGGTCATGTGCAGTACCGTGGTCTGTGAACATTTCAAAGAAACTGGCCAGAGATCTGGAGCGATACTCGATTCTCTGGCTTGAAGAACCGGTCAGGGTTGAGAACATCGATGGTTACGCTGAGGTCAAGCGGGCCAGTCCGGTCAATATTGCCGGGATAGAAAGTCTGGCTACCGCGGAAGCCTTCAGGCCTTATCTGGAAAACAACGTTCTGGATGTGGTTCAGTTTGACATTGCTACGACAGGTTTTACGGAAGGGCGAAGGATTGCCAATTTGGCATCGGTATATCAGAAACCGGTCGCGATTCATTCGTGGGGTTCACTGGTGAGTATTCTAGCTGGTGTTCATCTCGCACTCGTAACACCAAATTGTGCAATAACCGAGTACGGGTTCATGGATCACCCAATCAACGAGCACCTGGCGACCGATGATTATCAGGTCATTGACGGGTATTTTAGAGCGAGTCAGTTGGGTCCCGGTCTGGGCGTAGAGTACAGCGAATCAACGGGGCGCCTGTTTCCCTATGAAGCCTCTTCGGTCAACACCATGATTTCGTTTGAAGAACAGGATCTCAGATTGTGAAAATAATCGGTCGCTACCTGAGGACCGGTCCGTGCCTCAGAAAGCGAAGCCTAGGCACTGTAGCGATGGACTTGGCCGATGCTGCCCTCAATCGACTGGCCCACAACGCTTACAAGATCAATCTAAAATGAGAGCCCATAAGAAGAGGCAAGAAACAGTTGATCCAAACTGGATACTCGGACCCAGGATAAATCGCCTACGCCCCTTCGTCTCGAATCCATAAAAGTCCCAGTCAAACTTTTTCCAGAATTCTTATCTACTCACATCTTCGTGAAACAGCATCGATTAATCATTCTGCAGTCTAAGTCGAATCAACCACTCTAGATCAGACTTCCTGGCTGTTAAGTGCTCCTCTTGTAACTGTACTTCGACAACACTAACTGTGTCGAAGTTACACAGAATGGAATCTGACTTAACCGACTTTGAGCTTAAGTTAGTTGCTATTTCTGATTTCGTATCTCTGATACAAAGAGAACATTTCCTAACCTGGATTCGTTACAAGCTTGCTTGATATTCTTCTGCAGCTTTGGCAACCGCATCCGTGTCAATTTCAAATCCAAATCCTGGGCCTGCTAGAACCGGCAATCGCCCATCAACCAGACTTAGTTGAGGACTTGAAATGACATCAGACGCTAAGAGGTGATTCATATATTGATTGCCATCATCTAGATTCGTAATCACTGCAGCTGCATGGTTTGAAGCGCAGGTTGTAATACCTGTTTCGTGCACGCCATGGAGACATATGTTAATGCCAGCAGCTGCAGCAACAGCAGCTGCTTCTATGAAGGGCACAACACCACCTGTCTCGTGAAGTCCTAGAACAATGAGGTCGGCCGCGCCCATCCTAACTGCGTTGTATACATCGGCGGCATCAAACACAGACTGGTCTGCAGCAATTGCGACTGGGCTGTTTTCTCTGATCTGTCTCAATGCTTGCAAACTACGATGATCACAAGGCTGCTCGAACATCTCGATATCATAGGATGCTAATTTCCGGATCATCCTGACCGCTGTTAGTGGATCCCAGGCCTCGTTTGGGTCAAATCGAAGACGGACAGATTCTCCGACTGCTGCACGGACTTGACGCACTATCTCGACATCCTGTTGTTCTCCCCTACCAACCTTCCCATAGATAACATGATGACCTTCCTTAACTAGATCTGCCGCGTGACTGGCCAGTTCTTCTGCGGTATCACCCTGGATGAAGCCAAAGTATTCAATCTCTTCTCGGACTTTTCCCCCAAGTAATTCATGAACGGCATAACCGGCTGTTTTACCCGCAGCGTCCCACATCGCCATTTCTAGTCCAGCAAGGACTTGTTGACCCAATCCGGAAGCTCTCCCGATACCATGAAGCTGAAATATGGATTGAGCACATTGCGCCATAAGACGACGATTGTCGAAAACACTCTCACCAATCAGATGTTGGGCTGCCATATCAATAAGTGGTTTTACGGCTGCCGCTAAAGGGGCTCCGATGCTTTCACCGTAGCCTGATACTCCATCTGTAGTCTGAATCTCTATCAGAATCACTTCTGCACCATAGGTTACGCCTTGCGCCCAAACATAAGGAATCTTGTCTCGGACCAAAAGTGGCGTTGTCTTAATGCTTTTAATTGATGTCATTAGACAATTCTCAAAATATAAAAAACGTTGGACTGGGCATCGATACCTTTTTACGACGAATCTGGTTTGAGAACGGCAATTTCAAGAGCTGGATGTAGAGGCCTTTTTGAAAGTATTTCCACATCGTTTCCAACTTTGATTGTACCCAACTCTCTAGGGATTGCATTTTGCCCAAAAAACCCGCCTTGCAATCCTTTCCCTTTTCCACGCCTTACTTGCCCCAAAGTTCTGAGCGGCTCACTAGATGGAGAAATGCCTTTAGCTTGGTCTATAGTTGTTATCTTGCAGCGGGCACACGGTTTTACAAATTCCAAAACCACATCACCTATTTTGATTTCATGAACGATATCCTCTTCGAAAGGTTCAATCCCTTCCAAAACTATATTGGGCCTAAATCTTTCCATACCGATGTCAGTGTTTGGCGGAAAATATTTTCTTAGTTTTTCCAGGGATGCTGCATTCGTAACAAGCAAAGGAAAGCCATCGGCAAAGCTAACCTGATCTCCTTGCCGAGAATAAACTGGATCGGTAGAGCGGATAAAATCATCCGGTATTTTTACAAGCCTGCAAGGTTGGTCTAAATAATCTGAAAACCAATGAGCGATCGCATTTCCAGCATCCATGGCAACACATTCATCTCCCCATATATGCACGACACTGTCATAACAGGATAAATCGTCTACGCTGACCACAAGTGTTCTTCCATCGGGTGTCGAAAATTTCGTATCCCCAACACCATTCGGAAATGCTTTAACAAGAGCTAGTTTTTCACAACCTTTGTCACGCTGCGTTATAAATTTTCCTGCGTTTGGTCCTTGGTTTTGAACCAACATCCACAATCTATCGTTTTTAGGACCTCTTTGTGTAAGTTCAAGCTTATCGACACTGATACCGCTGCCTGATTTAAGAGGATAAATATAACAACCAGAAACCTTAATACCCAATATAGAACTCACAATTTGCAACGATTTGACACTGCTTTTTAAGAGTTTCAACTACGTCAATAGGAGAGTCAACTGTTTCCCACAGAACAAGGTCAGCCCCTTTCCGTGATGGCTGGCTGGTCGTTAGTCCAGTGGATCGTTCCACTGAAAACTGGGATTGATCTCAGCGGGATTAGGGGTTCATTTCTAATGCGCCCTCAACCCTCTTGCCCCTATCTCACTGCCTCACAAACAGGAAGTCTCCCCCATCATGACCGGCTTTGCGGATGTCACCATATTCAGGGGTTTGATCCGCATTCATCATCACTTGTTTTCGAAGTGTGGTGAAGAGCTGATGACCATCCAGTACGCCCGTGTTCTCATTGAGAATGCGCATAAAGGTTGCCGCAAAGATTGAGTGATTGCCCGCACCCACATCGGCAAGAACACAATTTCCATACAGTCCAGCAGAAATAGAACAGGTGCTGATGATGACAAATAGCCATTTCATCTCACTATCTTAAACCCAAATAACAGTGCTGTTAGTTAGGGTTCCAGTATTGAATACCCCCTAATTACCATCTCCACATACTGACACCAGCAGACGTTGTTAGTATTATTCCCCTGCGCTGATTTGACTGCTTGCGGGCGCGATATAAATACCGCTAAAACGAGTGAACGACCCGTTTCAGCGTAAGCAGGAGCGGGGTTTTTAATGCCTGCTTACCGCCGGATTTGAGCTTTCAGCTTGCAGGCGCAGTGGCTCAGCCCCAACTCGTATCCGCTGCCTCTCTTCTCTCGCCGGCAAACTCATTGGCCATCAGCATCGGGGTTAACTTGCTGTAGTGTTTCTCCAGCATGGCGACACTGCTCCCCATCTGCCGCGCCAGCTGATGGATGTTCCGGCCTTTATAGAGCTCCAGTGTGGCGTAGGTATGTCTTAAGCTATAGAGGGTTCTGGGCCTTTCACTGGCCGTACCAATC
>JYMV01036844.1_pt1 | contig 12541 bp, 9 predicted proteins | sample 338911 | NCBI WGS metagenome assembly JYMV01 (sample SAMN03354496, study PRJNA234377) | hydrothermal vent metagenome | biome: Deep sea; feature: Hydrothermal plumes at the Eastern Lau Spreading Center, Western Pacific Ocean; material: Seawater | place: Tonga | collected 2009 | depth 2000 m m | reverse complement strand
TACTTTTGATAAAAAGAATGCCGATGATAATACGGCAAATAAGAACAATGGCAAGAAAGCTGCTGGTACACCGAAGTATGTCGATGTGACAAAAGAGTTGAATCTGAAACCGCTTTCAGTCGATGCCAAGAACAAATTAACCAGTACTTGGGCACAAATTAAGCAAACCTGGTAATTAACTGCCTGAGTTGCTTGATGTTTTAGTACCCAAATTTAATCAAAGAACTGAGATCTCTGTGACTAACCTATTTTTTGGGGAATGACCTCGTTATAATTATGTTGTATATGCAAGAATTTCAATAATCAATATTTAAGGAGATATAGTAAGCATGGCAAAAGCATTACCACTGGTAGCTTATTCGGATCTTGAAAGTCAGCTAGAGGCTTTAGAAAGAGATGGATATGCTTATTTCCCCTCGGTGATTAACACTGAAGAAATTGCGGAGCTAAGGGCGGTTATGGACCGATTAGAAGCTTTAGAAGAAAGCTTTGATAGACACAGCTTTCCCCAAAATGGCAGTGGTTTTCTCAACAAAATAATTAATAATTCATTTAACCGCGATCCGCTTTTTCTTCAATATCTTGATAAACCGCAATTGATTGATGTCTTGGAAGCTGTTCATGGAAGTGATTGCCATATTATCGGCATGCAGTCGTGGCTAACAGGACCTGGTCGTCCGGACCAAAGACTGCACACTGATTGGCTGCCCATCAGTTTGCCTGAAGATGTGGCCACAAACCCGCGAGTCAAGATTCCAATTTTTATTACCACGGCCCACTGTTACCTGAACGATATGTCTCAGGAGCTAGGGCCGACCAATTTTGTAACAGGCAGTCATCGGTCCGGTCGTTCACCAGGTGACGAAACTGAATGGCAAGGTGGTGAAGAAATGAGTATCCTTTGCAATGCTGGAGACGTGGTGGTTTTTCGCAGTGAAGTCTGGCATCGCGGTACCGCCAATACTAGCGATGAGACCCGCTATTTATTGCAGGTCCATTATGCCCTGCGGATGATCACCCAAAAGTTTCCACCGTATCTCAATCGTTTTCAATTCGATGATTCTATTCTTGCCCAAGCCACCCCCAGACAACGCCGGTTACTTGGTGAACATACAGGTGGTGCCTATGATTAATTGGTGTTCCCTTCTCATCTGTCATACAGGACTCACTCGTCGAGTGGACCTGTTACTTTAGGTTCAAAGAATTTTATAATAGTTTCTAACTTGGATTTTACCTGATGCAGTTTAACTTTTAGATTCTGAAAATAGAATATGGATACTACATTAAGTGATCAACAGATTAATTTCTACCGGAAAAATGGTTTTTTGGTCATCAACCAGCTTTTGTCCGAAAAAGAACTCGCTTCTTGGCGTGAAGCTGTGAACGAAGCTGTCAAGCAACAGATTGATCAGGAAAAAACTCACAATCAGAACCGCAGCGAAAGCTATTATAAATACGTTTTTGTCCAGTGCGTTAATCTTTGGAAAACGAACGAAAAGATTCGACATTTGGCACTTGATCCGCGCTTGGGGAAACTGGCAACAGATTTAGTTGGTGTTAATGGAATGAGGCTGTTTCATGACCATGCATTGATTAAGGAACCATGGGCTAATCCGACCAATTGGCATTTGGACAATCCATCTGATCCTTATTATACTCGTCAGGCAACCATGTTTTGGCTAACGCTTGATGATGCTACAGTTCAAAATGGCTGTTTGTATTTCCTGCCAGGTACACATCAAACCAGTCGCTTTGAGCCTGTAGGTGGTCTAGGTAGAGAGGGGATTGGTCAGATATTTCAAGAATACTCCGAATGGGAACAGATAGAACCATACGTAGCTGAGATGAGAGCAGGATCTTGTGCCTTTATCAACGGTATGGTAGCACACGCCGCGGGGCCAAATATGACCACACAGTCACGCCGTGCCTTTGCCATGCTTTTGATGCCTGAAGGTGAGACATTTAACGGGAATCAAAGCGTCCTGCCCGATGAATATTTCAACAGTTTGCAGGTTGGAGATATTCTTGAGGATAACGAACATCTTCCGTTGCTTTATTCGCGTTCTGAAAAAGCTTAAAAAAATTCAGGAACGAAATTAGCTTCTTTAAAAAAGTCCTGTTTCAAACAGGGCTTTTTCATTTGCTGAAGTTTTTTCCAACTCGTCTTAGTAATCTATATCAAGTGGCTGTTTGCAAAATGAACAAACTCATTTCTGAAATTTCGCGGTCAACCAAACTATAATTCTTGAAATAGAGCCAACGTAATATGGGGATGACCAGAAAAACTTCAGCAGGTAACTGGCGTGCCGTAGCTATTGGACTGGTGCTGATACCTGCAAACTGTTATTGGATCACCCACATTGAACTGGTGCAATATTCCGCGCAACCGACCATAGTTTCACTCATTTTTACTGTGGTATTCAGTGTGTTTGTCCTGTCCTTACTGAACCTATTTCTAAAACGATACTTTCCTCAACTGGCTTTATCTCAAGCTGAACTGTTATTGATCTACTCCATGTTATCTGTTACGTCTGCCATTGCAGGGCACAGCTTTATGGAAATATTAATTCCAATCCTGGGACATGCGTTCTGGTTTGCCACCCCCGAAAATGATTGGAAAAGTCTTTTCTGGAGATATATTCCTGAATGGCTATCTGTTAGTGATAAGAAGGTACTGACCGGATACTATGAAGGCAATTCGACATTATATACCAAACAGCACCTCTTGGGCTGGATAACGCCAGTTTCAAGTTGGTTCGCGTTTGTCCTGGTTTTGCTTCTGGTTATGGTTTGTATCAACATCATTTTTAGGAAACAGTGGACTGAAGAAGAAAAATTGACTTACCCGATTATCCAGCTCCCTTATCAGATGACCAGTGAGAATTTTTTTAAGAGTAGGACATTATGGATCGCCTTTGGAATTACAGCGGGTTTAGATATCGTCAATGGATTACATGTCTTGTTCCCATCCATACCTGCCCTGTTTGAAAAAGCGTATCGTTTTAGATTTGCCGTCAAGCCATGGAGTACCATGGGAACGTTCATACTAGGGATTTATCCATTTGTTGTAGGAATTGGTTTTTTGATTCCTTTAGACTTACTATTTTCATGTTGGTTTTTTTGGGGGATCTGGAAAGCTCAGTTGCTATTTGGAAGTGTAATGGGCTGGAAAACTTCCGCTGGTGTAAGTAGTCCAGTATATCCTTATGTAAACTATCAGGGATTTGGCGCTTACATGGGATTATTCCTGATAATTCTGTTTCAAAATAGAAAACATCTTGGCCGGATCTTCAAAAATCTTATCATCAATGATAAAGATTCTGGTGATTCAAGTGGGCAAGTTTCATATCGAATGCCTGTTTTAGCTCTGATAGGCGGGCTAGTTTTCTTGGTAATTTTTTGTTTAAAAGCCGGTATGTCCTGGTGGATTAGCTTGATCTTTTTTTTATTGTATTTCTTTCTTTCAACTGCTATCTCACGAATGCGGGCTGAGTTGGGTGCGCCCATGCACGACTTGCATTATACCGGACCAGAGCAGATTATGGTCACCGCTGCCGGTACAAGAAAACTGGGTCCAATGAACCTGTCAATGTTCTCGTTTTTCTGGTTTTTTACTCGTACTTTCGACTCTCATCCGATGCCTCACCAACTTGAAGGGTTCAAACTGGCAGAAAGGTCGGGAATAAAAAGCAAATTCTTTTTTACTGCTATACTGATTGCGATGGGGGTAGGTGTGCTATCACAGTTCTGGGCCCTATTATCCATTTCCTATAAACTTGGAGCAGTAAATCAAATGTCTTGGGTTCCAATGATCTATGGTCAGGAACCTTGGGGACATTTGCAAAGATGGTTAGTTAATCCTATACGTTCCAACTACATCGCCATGGGATTCAGTTTATTCGGAGTACTGTTTGCTATCGCTCTTATGTTGATGCGGATGAAATTTTTGTGGTGGCCCTTCCATCCAGCCGCCTATGCAGCTGCGTCTGGTAGCTGGGCCATAAATTATATATGGTTCAGTTTGTTCTTTGCTTGGATAGTAAAGCTGCTTTTGCTGAAGTTCGGCGGGGTTCACATATATCGAAAGGCAACCCCATTTTTCTTGGGATTGATATTGGGACAGTTTGTGGTTGGTAGCATATGGCCGATTCTAGGTATCATTTTCCATGTGCCTACGTACGGTATCTGGCCTTAATTTCGATAAATTTCTATATTAATACATATCTGCGATACAGATTGGAGGTGGACTTGATCTTGCTTCAGATTTTACTCTAAAAGAGACGAGGATAGGTTGTCTAAAAAGAAATTAGGATTGAACCGTACTGGTGTTTGGGTTGGTAATTGTACCCAATAGTTGGTACCAAACTTATTTTCAGGCAAATAGTAATCGGTGCTGATGAAGTGTGCACCAGACGTCAGTGCAGCTTCCAGCCGAGTTGTGTCGCCCGTACGAGCTTCTTTTGTATCCGCATCGGCCCTCGTTCGAACCAAGTATCCTTTTAGGACTAAATCTTGGATATACTGCTGGTTTTCAATCGGATCGTTGATCACCCGAAACGCTGCTTCCGGTTGCCCTTCTTCCGCATCGACAAACAGAATTCTACCTTGTAGTGAAGGATGGCTGTCTTTGTAGATGTCGATTTTTTCTTGGCCTGCATCCAGTGCGAAAAAGACTTTTCCACGGGATTCTTTCAGTGTTGGCCACTGGCCAGCAGTAATTGCGGTTTCTAGTGTCTGATAATCTCCCCGGACACGATCAGGCACAATTAACTCTGATATTTCAAAAACGCCCAGAATTTCTTGATCTAGACGATCGAACGCTTGCCTATCAAAGGGTAGCGGTTGTACAAAATTCAGTTGATCGATAACACTCTCTTTAGTATTGATTGTAATCAAGATTGGCGTATGCCTTGGATGTACTTTAGACCATTGGTGGACTTCCTTTAGGGCATCCTTAAACGTCAGGCAGTTACTTCGAAAATCTATATCTTGTACATGTAACACTTTAAAACCCGGATTTTTCATCTTGCCTTCTGCATCATAAGGAGGCCCAGGAGGCAAGTTCATCCCTTTAGCCGCCGTAATCCCATAGGGATTAGCATATCTTCCTCCCTCAGGATCGTAAAATAGATCTAGCTCCAGTTGTCGTAACCCTAAATCTAGTTGCTCAGTTAGGGAAACATGTTCGTAATCTAGCGAATCAGCCGTATCCGGGTCTAGCTGTCTGATAATTTGCATCAATGACGGGTCGATGGTTTCTTTGAAGCTATTATGGCTCCCAATGGCTTGAATCTGATTCATCCGCAAATGCTGATCCAACCAAGCAGTAGCGCGATCAGATGTCGTCCTATCTTCCGGTCGAATCCCGCTTCCCTGATTGTTGAGAAATCTGACCGCTAAATCTGGAAAATCAGTGAAAATCCCATCTACATCCGCATCCAGAAAGAATATTCGTAACAGATGATCAAAGTCGCTCACTTGTGGTGGTAGTCGGTCGGCTATTAGGGTGTAGGGATGAACTTCTAAGTTCAATCTGTGGGCATCTTGGACTAACGACGATAGAATTGGCTGCCCGTCCTTTTGAATCCTTTTAACGACGTGTTGCATTGATGGGCCAATTCCATCAGCGTAACCAGCAATTAGTTTTAAACCTGATGACAACATCATTTGTTCATAATCGATCTCTGAATTTGGGTGATTGAAACCGATTAACTGCACCAATTTAAGGTCAGTTTTCAAAACTTTACGCATCCGTCGAGTTTCAAATGGATCAAAACACTGTACGTATACCAGATCGTCTCGCTTGGTATACCCGTACTCGTTCAGTGTCTTGAGAACTACTTGACTGATATCCTTTCCGTGTTGTTGGTGCCATGCGGGCGCTTTGATCTCCACATAGAGGCCGACTGGTTTACCAGTACTATGGTTCAATCCCTGAATCAGCTCAATCTCTTCGCTCAATGTGGGGATTTGAAAAGTCGATTGGTGAGGTGGGAATCGTTTAGGATACACGATAGTATTCTTTTCAATGTCGGATCGCTCGGTGACTTTCAGCCGCTTAATTTCGGCCAGATCGAAGTCGATGGCATAGTATTTTTCATCCGCTCTAGCTCGACTTGGAAAAACCTCAGCTACATTTGTAACCGCTTGAAGATGGATATCGTGCAGAATAATAGGTTGGTCATCTTTGGATAAAACAATGTCTTGTTCGATGTAGTGGGCACCCATCCCATGAGCCAGCGCTTTAGCCGCGAGCGTATGCTCGGGGAGATAACCAGAAGCGCCCCGGTGGGCAATAACAATCTTTGAAGGTTGACCAATCGATACCGAAGTATAAATTAGTAATAACAGAAGAATGGGATAAAAATTGCTATATCTAGTTTTATCCATTTAGATCCTATTTAAAATGGTTGCCTATACTTCTTGGTCAAGGGTCCCATCTCTTACACCGTCAAACGGTTCTTCCCCATCCTCAGTTAGCTGTTGAATTCGCAGTTCCGCATCGTCTAGTTTTTGGCGGCATGATCTGGCAAGACGTATTCCATCTTCAAAAGCCTTGAGTGATTCTTCCAGTGTCAGTTCATCCCCGGATTCTAGAAGACTGACAGTTTCCTCAAGTTGTGCTAGACTCTCTTCAAAATTGACATTTTTATCCATCTTCAATTTCCTTCTTCGATATAATTTGGCTGGTAAGTTCACCTTGTGACAGTTTGATGTAAACTGTATCGCCGACTTTGACAGATGAAGCATTGGTGATTGGTTTATTTTTGGTATCACTGACAATGCTATAACCACGTTCCAGAGTCTCAAGCGGATTTAGTTGGCTTAACTTTGCTGTGTTGACTTGGAGTTTGGTTTCCTTAGTCTGCTTGAGATCTTTAATCAACAACACCTGTTTCTGCTGACAAAGATTTAAAATATCCTTTAATTGGTGTATTTTTTGCTTTATTGTGTTTTGGTTAATTAATTGCATTTGCCCAATCTGCTGTCTAATCAGATTGATGCGGTTGAGTTGCCTTTCGGCTGGAATTTGGTGTTCGAGGACTTGCAATTCTGTTCTGAGGAATTTGACTATTTGTCTAACGTCTTGTAGCAATCGTAATTCTTGATCATAGATTTTTCTCTTAAGTTCATGTTGATCCGGAACAGCGTGCTCCGCGGCGGATGAGGGCGTAGCCGCTCGGTAGTCGGCGACGAGATCTGCCAGTGTGACATCTGTTTCATGGCCGACGGCGGAAATGATTGGAATCCGTGAAGCAAATATCGCTCGGGCAACCGATTCGTCATTAAATGACCACAACTCTTCAATTGATCCCCCACCGCGACCAACAATTAATAGATCGAGGTCCGAACGTTGATTGGCCATTTGGATTGCTGTTACAATCTGGGTGGGAGCTTCGTTACCTTGAACCAGTGTGGGAAAAAGTAAGACCTCTACAACTGGATATCTCTCTGAAAGGACACGAATAATATCTTGAATTGCAGCACCGGTGGCCGAAGTGACAACACCGATCTTCTGTGGGAACGGGAGAATTGGTTTTTTATGTTCTTCATCGAATAGGCCCTCTTTTCCCAGTTTAGCTTTCAGATGCTCTAATTCTAGCTGCATCATGCCAATGCCGGCTGGTTTAAGTTGATCCCCAATCAATTGATAGGTACTGTTTTTGGGGTAAATATCAATTTTGCCGTGGATAAGTACCTCATCACCGTTTTGCGGTTGGCTTTCTAAGTTGATTGCGCGGTTTTTGAAGATAACACAGTTTATAGTGTTGTTTTCTTCTTTGACCTTAAAATACAGATGACCTGAATATGGTCGACTCAAATCTGATATTTCTCCCTTAACCCAAATATCAGATAACGCTGGCTCAAAAGTCAGTATGTCTTTAATATATTGGATAACCTCAGCGACTGTATACGGATGCTGGGGCAGAATTTCCTTAAACAGTTCCATTATGTTCTTTTCAATTGTTTTTACTATTTTAACATTATAGTAGATTTTTTAAAGATTACCAAGAGATTTGTCTTTTTCAGCCCATACCGAGGTGCTAATATGAAATTTACCTGCTGTTGCATAACGTTTTTATTTTGGATCAATATGATTTTTCAGATTGCCGGATGTGCGAATTTACAACAAAGGACAATTTTGGTGGAAGTAGACGCCCTCAGTTGTGGAGTTGCTCCGGGCATCGTTGATGGATATTTCGATACCACGGGAGAAATGTATATCGATGCCAAGTTAGTGAAAATAGGTGAACAATATTATAATACCAGGCAATCGAGAACACTTCGTACCGGCAAAAAATATGCTGAAGCGGTTATTGAACTCGATCAACCCAAGCATATTACGCACATTGAAATTCACGCGATGTCCAAGATGACGAATGTGAAGATCTTTGTGGTCAAAGAAAGGCCTAAAGTGGGCAATCGGTTAACCTTTGAACCCACCCGTGTTCGACATACAACGCACACGATACCAGCCGGTTCAGCGGCCAAATTCCGGCTGAGCGAAAGGGTATCGCTTCTAAAAATCACTGCCGACAAGGTACTTCTCGTGGCCAACACCGCGGGAACCGGCTCGGAATCTCTATTTTTGAACTTGATATTCCTTTAAAGGGACCAACTATCCGCGAAGTTAAATTTTATCAAGCAGCTGAAATCGATGGTTAATGGCGAAATTGAGTTTCATCCTCCAGAGACAATCAATCAGCTTCACGTTTGGAGATTTGGGTTTGATCCCGTTAGTGTTGACGATTTTGTCCAAATGCGATGGTGACATGTTCAATGAATTCTGAGTTTCAACCAGACGCTGCTGGTCCTCGAATTATTTCCCTCTCCAAGACAGTTATAATTCAATTTAAATACTGTTTTAGGAATAAGAGTACTATAATTGATTATAACTTTCATTTCTATGGATAAATTGCTATTCAATATATTCTAATCAGTGAATGATAATCCACATATTTTTGATGGATGTTAGATCTATAGAGTATTGAGATGTTCAATCAACTTGGAAGCCTTCGGAGTTTTCTAACCACTACCTTACTTTTAGTAATTACTCTATCTTTCTTATCCATTGGAATTGGTACATCAACAGTACAATCTGTTGATAGAGAACAAACATTTTTTACGGAAATCACTGATAAAATTGGCCTGAGTTCCGGATCTAGAGTTTGGCCAAACGGAACCTATGCCATGCATGAGATCATTGGAGGGGGAGTAGCAGTGTTTGATTATGACCGTGACGGAAAGCTCGATCTTCTACAGATTCGATTTCCACCACCTAATCAATCCGGCGCCACATCACGTAACCTGCTATTCCAACAGCAAGCGGATGGAACATTTTTAGATGTTACTGAGGAAAGCCAGCTGGGTGACTCAGGTTATGGACAGGGCGTAGCAATTGGAGATACTGATAATGACGGTGATTTAGATGTTTATTTTGCCAACTTTGGTCATGACACCTTCTATCGCAACAATGGAGATGGAACATTTATTGAAGCAACTTCAGTATCAGGTTTTTCAGGTAATGAATGGAGCACATCAGCTGCCTTCGTTGATTATAATCGCGACAACGACCTTGATCTCTACATTGCACATTACGTTGAGTATGATCCGACAAATGTTTGCCGAGGAGATCACGGTTTGCAAGACTATTGTAATCCCCAAGTTTTTGAAGGGGCTCAGGATAGTCTTTATCGTAACAATGGTGATGGGACTTTCACTGATGTTACATCTCCTGCGGGTATTACGACCTTGGCAAGAGGATTAGGCGTTTTGTGTACTGATCTAACCGGAGACGGTTGGGCGGACTTTTATGTCGCCAATGATGGAGAGGCAAATCAACTCTGGGTCAATCAAGGCAACGGAGAGTTTGTAGATGAAGCTATTATACGTGGCGTTGCTTTCAATTCCTATGGACAACCTGAAGGAAGTATGGGGGTAACAGTAGGTGACGTGAATGGTGACCAAAAACTCGATTTATTTATGACACACCTGACGGGTGAAACGAACACACTCTACGCTGCTTCGGAATATGAAATATTTATTGATGCAACTGATACCTCAGGCTTTTCGGGAATTGATTCACCATTCACCGGATTCGGTTGCGGCTTCTTTGACTTTGACAACGATAGTAACCTTGATCTAGCTATAGTTAATGGCCGAGTAAAACGCGGCCCAGTATTTCCAAAGGCTAATTTAGGAAAATTTTGGAATGCTTATGCAGAACCTAATTTGCTGTTTCAAAACGATGGAAACGGGAATTTTACGAATGTTAACTTGTTTGCTAGTACATTCTGTTCTGGAATTGAAGTGAATCGCGGTCTTGCTTTCGGCGACATTGATAACGATGGTGACATCGATCTGGTAATGGACAGCCTTGGTGGATTGCCGCGTGTGTTTAGAAATGATACTTCATCTAATAATCATTGGCTCCTTGTGCAGGCTCTTACTGAGAATCGAGACGCAATCGGTGCTCAAGTAACGCTGATCGCAGAAGAAATAAGACTTGTTAGGCTTGTACTACCTGGATACAGCTATATAAGCAGTAATGATCCGCGAGTTCACTTTGGCCTAGGAAAAATTAATAAGATCGAAGCTATCGAAATTATCTGGCCTAATGGGCAGCAAGAACACTTTTCTATCGTTGATGTTGATACAGAAATAACAATTCATCAAGGTAATGGTCAACCATTATGAAATGTTTTGCAGTCATATCCATTCAGTGCACGATATTCTTTGTGGTTACAAGTGTTTGTCTCGTCGCCAAAGATTGGATCCCCCAGCCGCATGGTTTGTTAAAGATTAGCAATCTAAAACTCTCAGAAAGTATCAAAACGGCACAAAATACGTTGCAGAAGGCGCCGGAAGATGCCAATGCTTGGGGAAACTTGGCCAAGGTATACCATATTCATGGGTGGGAGGCTGAAGCAATTCAGTGTTATAGACGGGCGACGGAAATTGTACCCACTGAATTTCGCTGGCTTTACTACCTTGGTTTGATTACATACAAAACTAATCCCAAAGAAGCCGCTAATACTTTCGCCAAAGCGGTCTCAATTAATCCCAAATATCCAGCAGTTTATGTTTATTATGCTTACGCGCTCAGGAGTACAGGGCGTCTCAAGGGAGCAGAGCAACAACTCAAACGGGCTAAAGAATTAGATCCTTCAAATCCGTTTTCGGACTTATGGTTAGGAGAACTTGCGCTGGCTGATATGCGTTTCAATGACGCGCGAAAACATCTCCAAAGTGCTTTAAACCTAAATCCTAAACAAAGTGAGGCTCACGCAGTCATGGCGCAGGTTGACTTGGCGCTAGGTAATAAAGTATCTGCTTATCAACATGCTATAGTTGCACGCCAACCCACGCAGCATACAGAAATGAATGATCCACTATGGCTTCAACTTATGGACATCGGTGTAACATCAAGGTGGTTCGTGGAACGCGGGAAACGGTGTATAGGAAACGGAAATTTCGAACGAGCAGTCACCGAACTATCCACAATTATCTCAGCTGCTCAAGAAGATCCCGAAGTATGGTTAAACTATGGAATCGCTCTATTCCACACTAAGGAATACAGCAAAGCCGTTGCTGCCTTAGAAAGTACCCTAACGGTTATAGAAAAGACCGATGAAATGCAAGCTAAGACACCCAAGAAACTGGATGAACTCAACTATTTAAAAGTACAAAGTCACTATCACCTCGGACGAATTTATTACGATACCGGGAGACTATCTAAGGCTATTTCCAATTACCAGCAAGCTATTCAAATAAAACCTGATTTCACAGAGGTGCATAGTAGGCTCGGAATGACATACTGGAAAGCGGACCGCTTTGATGAAGCTGTTGCCCAATACAAAAAAGCAATTGAGATATTTCCTCTAAATATCGAATTTCATCAAAATTTAGCCGGAATTTATTGGCAAGGTAAGATGTATGACCAGGCAGCAGAAGAATACGAAATTGTCATCAAACATGATCCGTTAAACGAACAGGCTCTTTATCGTACTGGGTTGGCTTTTTTAAAAAAGGATATGCTTGATGAGGCGTTATCCTACTTTCAACAGATCTTATCGATTAATCCAAAAAACACTTTCGTTCATGGTGCTATGGGAATCATATTCTACAAACGAGGACAATGGCAAAAAGCCATTGATGAATTTCAACAGGTGCTACGCTTAGAACCAAATAACCAACACGCTCAAAAGATGTTAGAACAACTTGAGCTGTCAAGATAGAATGTTATTCACAAATTGGAGTATATTTATTTCCAGTATTAATTAGATTTTTACCACTGGTTCCGCCCCAAACAATCATCTGGGTATCTGTCCATATTGCTGTATGAAGAACCTGCCCGCTAGGAATTGTCATATCAGATAAAGGCGTCCACCTATCAGTTGATGAATCGTATTTACCACCTCCTCTAAGCGAAACTCCATTACGACCATATCCGCCCCAAACGATCATATATTTTTCAGTCCAGATAGATGTATGACCAAAACGTGCCATAGGAGCGTCTTTCACGGAAATGGGTGCCCAC
>JYMV01031322.1_pt1 | contig 12541 bp, 9 predicted proteins | sample 338911 | NCBI WGS metagenome assembly JYMV01 (sample SAMN03354496, study PRJNA234377) | hydrothermal vent metagenome | biome: Deep sea; feature: Hydrothermal plumes at the Eastern Lau Spreading Center, Western Pacific Ocean; material: Seawater | place: Tonga | collected 2009 | depth 2000 m m | reverse complement strand
CTTCTGTTATCCTGCCGCAAACGGTTGAGTAGGGTTTGAACAGCAGGTGTTTGAAGTAACTCTCTTGAAATCAACCCCGTTTTCATGAACGTTGCAAGGCGATTGCGCATGCTCGGTGGGTTTTCGTCTATTTCACTAGCAATGCTAGCGCGAAGCGACTTGTGTTTCACAAAAATAATATCTTGATCAACATATCGTTCAGGTCGCAACATCATGTCTAAGTAAGTAAAGGTTGCTTCCTGGCCTTCAAACTTTTTTGATCCCATGATGAACGGCATAAATGAGCGTGCAAATGTTTCATAGGACTTGACGCGTCCCTCAGTGAAAACCGCTACTTGATCACCCCATGGTGTCATATCAACTTTTTCTTCAAACGTAGGTCGCGGGGCGGCGAAAGATGAACCAGTAACTATAAGCAAGAATAAGATGGCAATTGGTCTTATCATGCTGCAGACCGATCACAAGCTGCTTGTTGCCTTTTGCGCTTGATTGTTGGTTTGACATAAAAGGCCCAAATCATCCCAGACACGGTAATACAACAACCAATCAACATTTGATGCACGCCAAACCTGTTTCCTACCCCCAACACTGTGTAGTTTAGCCCCGCCGATGTACTCGTTGGTGGATCCCACTGCGACTGGAAAAACCAGTAGTTTTCATATTGTTGAGGATCATTCACGCTCACGGCAGTTGTAACCTCTTCTGTACCTAGAAATCGTATCAGACTTCGCCAATTCAAAACACTAGATGTTCTTCCTGAAAAACCTCCGAGATGAGAGTCTATTTCAAATGAATCTAACGCGATTGGGGCCGGAAGTTCTTCGCTTTTTCGAGAGAATATTGCCCTCAGCGACTTTCCATCTTGTAATTGAAAAGTTGTTGGTTCAAAACGAAACCTTTCAATTGATTCCGTTTCTGATTCAAACGGATATTGATGGTATGGGATCCACGCAGATGTATTACCGCTTTTGGTAGGAACAACGAGTTTTATCATCGAATAAAAATTACTTGCACTTGGATCACGTTGCGATGGTGGAACAACTGATGGTTTTGTTTCCATTTTTGTTCTTTCCTCAGCACGATTTAATGTAATCGTTACTGCTTCAGAAAGATCGATAGAATCTCCGACTTGCATTGGAAAATATTTTGGATCATCATCACCCGTGTCAAGGAGGAGCCCATATAAACCATTTTCAAGGCCTCCGACAATTGTGATGGTAGAACCGCCTGCCAAATATTTCATGGTGATTGCGTCATCAATAAATGTGGCTTGGTTTTCTTCGTGTTCCATTTCTTCGATGACATCCCTGTTCATTTCTGAGTTGTCAAACACCCAACGCTCCCACCGATGCTCATCTTTTTGAATTTCAACCTGAGCGAGTGAAACGGTTATTCCTGATATGCGTAAGTTATTCTGGAGAGACTTAAGTCGAAAGGCATACGCAGTATTACCAACCTGCGTAAATTCTTCGCTGTTGGTAAGTGGAATAGAATACTCTTTCCCTTCCACGGTGCAGATAATTGTTGGCCTCAATGTTTTTTGTAAGGCCTTAAGTTCTAAATCGTCTTCAAGCCACAAATACGACAAGAACGATGGATCTATTTTAGCAAGAGTATTGTCAAAAGCATACAGTTCTACTTGTTGTTCGACTCCACCACTTGCCTGCATTGAAACCCAAACGACAGGAAAAAGTTCTTCGCCCACAACGACTTGGTTGCCAAGAAAAGCGTAGCGAAGGTACCCCTCAACAAGTACATCTTTCTGAAGTGAATCCTCAGCACTTGATGGTGCAAGAACTATCGATAATGGTCGGGGTGTGAATCCCTCTGCCTTGACGCCCCACACTTCTGTGTGATCTGGAATGTAGTCGTTAAATCGAGGAAGGTTTTCAATTGTCCTCTCGCTCCACTCCCCAATAGGGTCGCCAGATTCTGATAACTCTTGAATATAGACTGCGGCGCTTTGGGTCACAAAAAACCTGTCTTTTGCGTCATGTGTTAATTGAATCTTGATGGAGTCGTCAACCAACGCGGTGCCGATGACTTTTTTAGCTCTTGCCATAGGCTGTGACGGGTCACCTGTTGGAATAACATCTTCTGTGTATTCTGGATATCCCAAAATGAGTTGTCTTATAAAGGAATTATCTTTAGGACCGCGAACCGAAACCGACACTGCGTATACTATCTTACCCTTGTCGGTACCAGACATCAGTTCCCAAGTTGGATTGAGATTTGAAATGGTAAATGACCAGTCTCCTACATCAACCGAGTTGTCGGGTGTTGCAACCATGGAAACTGGTTCTTGATTTGGCAGGGTGATTTCTACTCGAGCGCGTGAAATAACTACATCGCCCTCAATCTTTTGAGAAAAATAAACGACGCAACCAAGAACCATGATGATGACACCGGTGTGAATTGTCCAGACACCAACCGTCAAGATATTGAATGGAATTCTTCGAATTGTCACAATTGCCATGTTCAAACACAAATTCGCAATCAGCCATTTGAACGGCCACCAGTGAAACCATTCGAATTCTGTCATTTCAATGGATTCGCGTATGTTCTTCCATGTCTCGGGTTCCCACAGTGCAAAACTCACTGGTATCCCAGAGGAACCAACCGAAGAATAGATAAACAAGAGGGTGAGTGTTGAGATCCCGAACCAAACTTTTGTAAATAGATCAATAAGAGAAAAAGAAAGAAGTGTTGGAACAACGAGGTACCACCAAAGTGATCCTATGCTTTGGGTTTGCCAAAAAAATAACACTGAAGCCACCATTGGCAACAACCAAAACAAACTGCTTGGCCACTTGAATAGCGGATGGGTTTTTTGTGACATCCGTTACCCTTTTTCGTACTTGTACACACCTTGGCCTGTTTTGTCTCCAAGGTTCCCCGCATCAACCAATGCAACAATTTTTTCGCTCGGTAGATATTTGGGGTTTTGATCTAGACCCTCATACATCACCATCATGATGTCGCGGCACACATCAAGGCCGATATAGTCTGCTAAGCGTAGTGGTCCCATTGGGAAGGCGCAACCAAGTTTCATGATCGAGTCAATGGCTTCTGGTTCTGCTACTCCATCTGCCCAAGCGTGAAATGCTTCGTTAATCATTGGCATCAGCACGCGGTTAGAGACAAAGCCAGCAAAATCGTTTGCTAATACGGGTGTTTTTCCCATTGCCTCTGATAATGCAATAGTTGCAGCAGCCGTTTCTTTGCTTGTTTGTTTTCCCTGTATGACTTCAACGAGTTTCATAATTGGAACCGGATTAAAAAAGTGCATGCCGATCACTCGTTCTTCTGCGCTGGGAACTGCGGAAGCAAGATCAGTAATAGAGATAGACGATGTGTTTGTTGCAAGCACTACGGTGTCTCCAAATGTCTCTTCCATTTGGATGAATATTTTTTTCTTAATTTCTATGTTTTCTGTTGCTGCCTCAACTGCCCACTGTGCGTCAGAAGAATCAGACATCGAAGAAACGTAAGAAATCCTTGCAATCGCCGAATCCGATTCAGTTTGAGTCATTCTTTCTTTTAATACTGCACGAGCGCATTGTTTATCGTGATATGATTTTGCCCTGTTGAGTTGATCATCACTAATATCAACAATCACCGCGTTCATTCCATGTGTTGCTGCTGTTAGAGCAATCCCACTACCCATCGTCCCGCCGCCAATCACTGCTATTGTATTAGTAGACATACATCAGCCGTTCCAAATTCGAAGTTCTTCACCGGTGTACCGCGCAAGAGGACGAATGATTCGGTTGTTTTGGTGTTGTTCCATAATGTGCGCACACCAACCAGTGATTCTCGCTACTACAAAGATTGGTGTGTACTGCGGAACTGGAATTCCCATGGCGTAATACGTCATGCCACATGGAAAATCAACGTTTGGGAAAATGTTTTTATCGCGGAGCATGATTGCCTGAACCTCGTCGCCAAGATCAAACCATTTCTTTGCATCTGCATTCGCTGCTTCACAATAATCTAGCCCCCACTTTCGAAGAATTCCTGCACGGTGATCGCCATTTTTGTAGACACGGTGACCAAAGCCCATGAGTTTTTTCTTGGTCTCAAACGCGTGTTGCATGAATTCTTCCGCGGTAGAACCTTTTTCGACTTCAGTCATAATTTCCTGTAGCATTTCCATTGCCGCTTCGTTTGCTCCACCGTGTAAATTGCCCTTTAAAGCACCAATGCCTCCGCAAACACACGAATGTAAGTCTCCGTTTGTTGAAGCGACAACCCTGCACGTGAATGTCGAGGCATTAAAGTCATGCTCTGCATAGAGAATAAGTGAAACGTCCATGACCTTCGCGGCTGATTCGTGCGGCTTTTCTCCACTCATACACCAAAGCAGGTTGGCAGCATGGTCGAGGTTTGGATCTGGGTCAACAGGCTCCTTTCCATCAAGCGCCATTTGGTGCACACCAATACACGTTGGAATTTGTGCAAGTAGACACATCGATTTTTGCATATCTGCCTCTGCACTGTTGTCTTCACATACAGGGCTTTGGTGTGATAGCAAGGAGACCGCCGTGCGAAGCACTCCCATTGGATGCGCATTTGGAGATTGATGTGCAATACGTATGATCTCGTCTTTCACACTTTCTGGGATTGCTCGCATAGACACAAGTTGTGTTTTGAATGCTGCCAACTCGTCGCTTGTTGGTTTTTCTCCATTGAAGAGTAAGTACGCTACTTCTTCAAAAGTTGCATTTGCTGCTAAGTCTGCTATTTCATATCCCCTGTACATCAGTTGCGTTTGATTTACAGCGCAGACAGATGTGTCACCAATCACTTGGCCTGCAAGACCTCGTTGATCCGCGGGTTTGTTTGTTGATTCTTTTGTTTGTGCCATGGGTAGTCTTTCCGTAAACCATTTCAGCCAATTGAAGTGGTCTGCGCCCCCTATTCTACCTAAAAAGGGGGGGTCTATGTGTTATGAAACCGCCATGGCTCACTTGGTACGTAGTCAAGCAAATCATATAATTGTTCTCTTGATTGCATTTGAGATTCAAACCCCTCAGCAGTACCTGTTTTTAGTAATTCAGACAAACAATTGGTTATTGCACCCATCGCTACTCGTTGCATGGTGACTGGAAAAATAACGAGGTTATATCCAAGAGCTTCGAATTGTTGGGTGGTAATGTGTGGTGTTTTTCCAAACTCGGTCATGTTCGCCAATAATAAGCCCTGGCATTCTGTTGCGAACGTTTTAAATTCTTCAACGGAGTGAAGACCTTCTGGAAAAATCATGTCCGCGCCTGCTTCACGATATGCACATCCTCTTTCGACGGCTGCTGTAAACGAATCTGTACCCCTTGCATCGGTTCGTGCAATTAAAATGAAATCTTTGTGTGGTTTGCTTTTTACTGCAGATTCAATTTTTTCCACCATCGCAGTTTGCGAAACGAGTGTTTTGCCATCAAGGTGACCGCACCGTTTTGGAAACTCTTGATCTTCGATGTGCATACCTGCTGCGCCGTTGCTTTCATATTCCACGACTGTTCGAGAAACACTCTCGGTTTCTTCGTAACCAGTATCGGCATCAACAATCACTGGAAGTTTGCTTGATGAAACGACTTCTCGAATTGTCCGGCACATTTCAGTAAGTGTGATAAGACCGATATCGGGATAACCCGAAGCGTTTGCAGTTGCGCCACCACTGATATAACAGGATTGAAAACCAGTTTTTGCTATTGCGGCAGCAACAAGACCATTCCAAGCACCGGGGCACATGACAATGGAGTCATCCATTTTATTTCTAAGTATTGTTCCGGCGTGTGTCACGGTGTAGATTTTACATCAACGTCTACATGAGTGTTTTGTTGTGGGGTCGTCGTGATAAACATCTTCGCCGATGCGGTAAACAACACAAGACCTAAAACCGTACGCAATCCTTGATGTCCAAGCCTTCTCGAGCCAAAAGTTGCTCCAACCAACCCACCAATAACGACAGCAACGACTAGAGGTACAACAAAAGTAAAGTTAACTGGCAAACTCCCGTGGTTCGCGGCAATTCCTCCAAGACTAGCGATGGAGTTCACTAAAATGAATGGTGCAGTAATCGCTGCTGTTTGTTTTGCTGTTGCCAAACCTAACAAGAGAACAAGCGGGCTCAAGAAAATGCCGCCCCCAACACCAATGATGCCGCTTGGAAAACCAATCAGAATTCCAATGATCAAGAGCGCAAAAGGTGGTGGGCGTTTTGTTTGTTCGACCCCCTTCAGTGGAATAAAAAGCCGAACTGCAGCGTACAGTAAAATGACACCAACAATTGGCTTGTAGATTGTTGATGACACGTCAACAAGGCCGCCAATAAACGCTGCGGGTACGCTTGCACAAATCAGGGGTACAAAAATATCTTGACGGAATGTTTTTGTTTTTCCAAACTTCCATGTTCCAATCGTCGCGACTACAACATTGAGTAAAAGTGCAGTTGGTCTCATTTGTTCTGGCATCAGCCCAAAAAGTGCCAATACTGCCAAGTACCCAGAACCTCCTCCGTGACCGACCATTGAATACAAACCCGCCAACACAAGAACTGCTGCTGCAATAACTAAAGTTTGTTCGTCAAGCACTGTCCTATTCTACATCAACAACATATTGGGTTGATGTTGCATGTTCAAGAACTGATGCGAGTATTGTGTTGTTCTCGCCCTCTTGCATCACTAGAATTGCAGCAAGTTGTTCGTGTTCTAGTTTTGCTGCAACTTCTGGCGTTGTGTTCAGCTCTTCCGGAATCCAAACACGCGAGCGAGCATCGAGTTGCTCGTCGGTAAAAACATCCCACCCACACGCAGTTAGTTTTTTGGCAACAATTGTCACTTGCTCTTTGCATACTTCTGGATCAGATGCCATTGCACAATCATCCAACAAAAGTACACGGCCATTTGGTCTTGTGTGGTCAAAAATTGATGTGGAAATGTTTGCAATGGTATTTTGTGGTGAAAGCGTCGAGTCGCTCGAAGAAGTCGTTGAATAGATAATAAGACCAGCAATAATAAACGCGACTACGATTCCCAGTGGCTTAGTTTTGTAGACATATACTTTTGCAAACGGACCACCTCCGGTCGAAGGTGATGAACGCAAAGGAATACTTTTTTTGTACACAACATCGTCCAAGACAACCGACTCGTGCGTCATTGATGGCAGGTCAGCGGGTCGAACGGATGAGATGTCTTGCGAGTGCAAAATTGTTTCGACATCTGCAAGCATGTCTTCAACCGACGCGTAACGTTTGTCATAATCTGACATTGCCCTACGTACAATCCAGCGAACTCCTTCGGGACTATTTTTGTTAAATCCACTCAATCCACCGTGGGGCGGAAATGTGTTTTCAAGCATGAAATACAAAACTGCACCAGCGCTGTAGACATCGAATTTTGAACCATCAACTTGGTGTACCTTGACACCTCGCATCGCTTGTCTCACGAGTTCAGAATCTCGAAAGTATTCCGTTCCGTGTGTTGTAAGCGTCATTGCAGAGGCAAGGGGCGTGACCAAACCAAGATCAACAAGGTGCGCTTTTCCATCATGCACAATAATGTTGTCTGGCTTAACGTCTTTATGCCACAAGCCGGCCTTGTGGTATTCTCGCAGTGTTTGCAAGAGAGTTTGTTGGTACAAAAGTATTGTTCGCAGGTTTTTGCTGTTTAGATGTGAAGAAGTACCATGTAGTAAAGATGTGACTACACCCAAATGATCGCCTTCGTGGTACGGCATGGCATACCAAAACCGTTCATTGTCTAGGTGGTGTTCAATAATAAGACCAAGTTTTTTCGCGGCTTCCATCGACCTTGATTCTCGAACAATTTGAGGAAGTTGTGATCCGTCTGAAATATCAAAACATTTAATGACTATCTTTGAAGAAGTGTTTATTGGCTGAACAATATAAATCTTTGCACCGCTTCCACCAGATGGAAGTGTTCCTACAACTTTGTAACCGTCAAATTTGTTTTGTGAATTTATTTTCCCGCCAAAATTCTTCTTGTACTGGTTCGCTGCCTCTACGGCGCCTGATTCAACCTGTTGCATGTAATTTGGAAGAGTGGCTTGTTTTGATGAATCAATTCCAAAAATGCGAAGTGGGTTGTCGATAAAAACTGCAACCGTTCTGTCATATGCTTCGACAAACCTGCGTTTTGCTGAGGTCATTTCAATGTGGACAATGTCCCACCTCGCAAGAACGACGCAGATTGTTGCGCGAAGCAATTTAATGACTCCAACAAGGAGGGCTATGGGAATTAATAAAACATCGCGTAATTCCTGATAACCAAACCGAATAAGTCTTCCAATAAAAGTGAACACATGACCAATAACTGGAATGACGATATAAATAAATATGATCACCGTGCCAAACAGGATCAACAATGTAATCAACAATCCAACTAAGAATGACCACATTATGTTCGTCCCTCACTTTCTTTGCCAAGGAAGATTTGGTGGGCGTGGTAAAGGTCGCTCACCGCTGCATCGAACTCCGACTCGCTTCCAGTAAGACCTGCTCTTTGGGTTTCTGCTTCTTCTTCTGGGGTAAAGCTGTATTGCATGACCACCTCGACAATTTGTTTTTTAAGATGATCTCGTACTCGTGCCATGTGTCTACTTACTGTTGGTTCGCTGATTCCTAGTGCTGAAGAAACTTCCTTGCCAGAGAGGTTATCGAGTGCTCTCATTCGCCAAACTTGAAACTGAACAAAATCCACCTCCGCTTCTGTTTTTCGGATTGCAGCGCAAATTTTTGCAGCAAACATTCTCTGCTCAAAAATTTCGTCAACCTCTGGCCCAACTTGGCTCGAATCGATTCGCTCGTCAAATGACAGGGGCTTCACGCCTCTGTTTCTTTTTTGAGCATTTCGGCGATCAATCTCATCGCCAAGTGTGTGTTTTGCGATTGAAAGTAGCCAAGTACTAAATCTTGCGCCCCTGCTTGGATCGTACCGCTCAATACATTTGGAAAGTGCAGCAAGTGTGTCTTGAGTTAGGTCTTGGACGGTTTCAAACCCTATTCGACCACCACCCCACTTTGATAGTTGGAACCGAATGGCTGGACCAAAGTCTTGCCACAACTCAAACCACGCAGCTTCATCGCGTTGGCGGAGCCTGCGCACAAAGGTTGTTGTTAAGGCGTTCATTGGCACATTTCCTTATTGGGACAATCCATTATGGGATTTTAGGTTGATTATGAAATTGGACGTGGTATTTACCCAAATACTTGTTGAGCACAGTTGTTCTGTGCAAAACTGTAACAAAAGGAGGTTGCCATGGGCGCCACAACACGATTTATTGTTAGATGGGGATTAATTGGGGGTCTTGCCCTTGGTGGAGTAACCTTGCTTGTGGGACCACAAAGAGTAATTGCTTGCTTCGATCAACTACGGCAAGAGGCAACAACCATCGTTGATGGTATTGTCGATGACCCAGTGGCTCTTCGAAGGCAACTTGATGACCTCGCGCGAGAATATCCCAAAAGAATCGCGGAAATTACTGGCGAGGTCACAAAAATTGATCAGCAATTAATACAGTTTGAACGCGACGAATCTATTGCACGCAATGTTGTCAAACTAACGACGCAGGATCTTGAGTCTCTCAAAGATCTTGTTCGACTTGCCGAGCAAGAAGAGAGTATTGGAGAAACACTCGTTTCTTTTTGGTTTGAGGGCGTACGGTTCGATCTTGAAAGTGCATATACAAAAGCACGCCGTATCAGAACGGTTCGTGCAAATTATGAGGATCGCCTCGCTGCGGATCGCAGACAAATGGAGTTGATGCACGAGCAACGAGATCGTCTTGCTACGATTTTAGAAAAAATCAAGCATGAACACGAACAATATCGTTCGCAACTTTGGCAACTTGATCGTGAAATCGATGCAATTGAACGCAATGATCACATCATTGCAATGGTTGAACGACAGCAAAACACCTTGTCGAATTTCGATCGTTTTGGTTCTGGAAACAACTTGGATCAAGTAAGATCAAAACTAGCCGAGATTCGCACGGTTCAAGAAAGTACGATACTTGCGTTAACCGAAACAAGTGGCGGTTCTGATTATGAAACACGAGCTCGGTTCGCGATGAGCGAAAGTTCTTACGAAAATCCGTTTGAAGAAGTTAAGGTAGAGCGTGTTAAAGAAGAACAAATATTAAACTCTCGCGTGGGACCCTACGCTCTTTTGGAAAACGAGTAACACACGTAATTACTAACCCCTGTTGTATAACAGCGCGTTAGGCACAGGCGGTGATCGATGGATTCGATCGCCGCTTTTTTATCGACTGGATGATTTATTTGGTAGAAATAATTACTTCATGGGTAATTATTTCGTTGTAATCTTCCACGTCGGATCTGTAGCCGTACCACCCCACTCAATTTGCAACTCTTTTGGTCGCAGGCCTTCGGTTGAAAGCAGGGGAAGATATTTGGTTGATGTAAGGATAAATTTTGGTGGGGATGTTACTAAAGAGTCCATTGGAACGGTGTATGTATCTTGATTGGCGGGATCGAATGTTGTGTCTTCACCGCCAACTCGAACCTTCTCTCCAAAATTAATTTTTTCTAGTGCCTGGGCCAACTCTTCCATTGAGGTTGGCATACTTACACCAAGCGATCGAAGCTTGAGGATGCCAGAGGCAAAGTACCCAAGGCGCCCTGCAGTTGGAATGATCGCACCGGGCTTTAGTTGGCCTATGTGTTCCATCCACGCGTTTTGAAAAGAGACAAGGTCTGATGTATTGAAGGCTTTTACAAACGCCTCTTCGTGATACATCCCACCCTGAATAAGTTTAAGGAAATGATCCAATTCTGAAGCGTGCCTCCCTTCTTCGCCATGCACTAAAAAGTGAACCATCGACCACGCTTGTGTATATTGCAAACTACTCGACTTCATCCGCTGCCCCCACTCTTGATTATTCATTCTCATGAAATCAATAAAGGGTGTCACTGAATTGTTCTGAATTGCTCGTTTTAACAGCGTAATGTCCTTTTCTGTTGGTTGGCCCGGTATGATTTCTCCATTGAGATATGCAGAGTGAGAAAAGTACTCTGCTAGTCCTTCGCTGAGCCAAGGTGGAACTTTAGATCGAAACCGTGAATATTGAAACTGGTGAAAGGCTTCGTGCTTTGCTGTCTCTTCAAACCCCTTCCAGTTACCGCTTGCGTCGACGGCGAGAATCTGTTTGCCCTCTCCGATGTTTATGAACATGCCGCTAGTGCTTGCTACAACCCCACTATCACCCCTAATTTGTGACTGTACATTTTCTGTGTAATCTTTTCGATTAGAAAAAACCCATGCTTCTAGTTTTTCGTTTCTTATTTGAGGCAGATTTGAAAGATATGTTCTATACACTTCATAACACGAATCGAGCAACTTGCCAACTTGCTGAACATCGTCTACGGGGAGGTCGGTTCGCAATTCCCAGTGATTGGTGTGAGTAACCGTCGAATTGTCATACCAACCACCCGCAAAAACTAGTGTTGTAAGAATCAGTACTGCATTCATTTTTTTAATCCTCCCTAGGTCTTTATCGTACCCAGTGCAACATTTGGATAATACCTAAACAATATTGATTCCCACGACTTGTTTTTTCCCGCAAGAATCTGCGACCCATACTGGCAAAGTCCCACACCGTGGCCCATGCCATATCCTCTTAGTTCAACGGTTGCGCCAACTCGTGTTGCAATAAGGTTCGATGACCACAATCTTGGGTTGGGGCTTGGTAATGTTGGGTACGTTGTGTTTGCAGCGCGTACAAACTGGCTTGCGCCGATGGTGTGGACAGTGTTTTTTCGATCAACTACTTGTAGTGTAGTAGGGCGACCGTGTTTATTTGTTTGAGCAGGTGTAATTGACTGTATAGATCGCAGTTGTTTAAGTGGATGGTCTGTGGTTGTATTTGCCCATTTTGTGAGTCGTTTTCTAAGGTGTTGGTGTGATCTTTTAATGGTCCACTTGTGAACAGCGAGTGATGTGCAAACATCTTTGCCTGCTCGACCCAGCAAGGGGTCGATGTTGTGCGTTGGTGAGTTGCTTATGGCATCAACAGCAGTCGCGGCTAGTCCACCACAACATGAGCTGTAATAGGCAGGAACGATGGTGTTTTTCCATGTCAATACAACACCCCTGGTTTCCAGTACAGCTCGGTGGGCAACCTTCAGGGTGACATCTCCGAGAAATACTTGGGATGACGGACCGTCGGTTACATCAAAGTGGCTTGATGTTTTTCGTTGCAGGTGTTGTGCAGATGCGTAACTTCTTGCAGCAACGGCTTGTGCTGCGAAGGTGTTGGGGTGCCAGTGCGAAAATAATTCTCCGGCAATAACGCCAGGCAAATACGATTCCATTGGAACATGCGCAACAACATCGAATGCGTGCGTTGAGATATCTTCGCGTGGGTGTAACGAAATTTTTCCTGTAAATCGATTTGTTTTTTCACTGATGGAAACAGTGTGTGAACCCGTGTTTATCCATGCAACCCCTCTATTTGTGGTTTCGAGCAACACTTTCGAAACTTGGGAGAGTTCCCACCCATGGGC
>JYMV01029287.1_pt1 | contig 12541 bp, 9 predicted proteins | sample 338911 | NCBI WGS metagenome assembly JYMV01 (sample SAMN03354496, study PRJNA234377) | hydrothermal vent metagenome | biome: Deep sea; feature: Hydrothermal plumes at the Eastern Lau Spreading Center, Western Pacific Ocean; material: Seawater | place: Tonga | collected 2009 | depth 2000 m m | reverse complement strand
ATTTTCTATCCTCTACAGTAAGTTTCTTGTTGTGCGATGGACCAATAGCCTGAGCAAAGTAAAGCCTAGTCCAATTACCCATAGTCGCAGAAGGGAATCTTAGAGTCAATTGACTGACTGCCCCAGACGCAACTAATGAAATTCAAAACGGCGCGTTCGTTCAATGATGGGAAACGATTGTCGTAATCGGTTCCGCCATTGGGAGTTAAATCGGTCGTGCAGAGCGAACGCGCGCAATTACGATCATAAGAAAAGCCAGTAAAACGCCGGGAAGCCAGATCATCGCAATAGGCCATAGCGCACTAGCGCCGAGAATGAATCGGATGAACCTTTGGAACATTGAAAGGTGCCCTGTGACAGGGTCTACTCCTGCAAAACAAGCGGCAAACATCCATATAGCCGCAAGTAAGCGGATCACTGTTCCAGCCAATTCGCTCCAGGCAAACCCATCAACTATTAACAACAATGACGGCGAATAAACAAAAACATAAGGAACAAGCAGTCCGATCACCGATAGACGAAGAGCAATTAAAGACGTCGCCAGCGGATTGCCGCCCGCAATGGGTGCAGCCACATAACAGCCGTAAGCAATCGGCGGCACAATTGAGGAGTAAACCGCGTAATACAGCACAAACATATGTGCCGCAATTGGATCGACACCCGCCTTGATTATGGCCGGGGCGATCATAATCGCAATGATGAGGTAGGCTGGCAGCGTCGGCAATCCCATTCCGAGGATCAATGCACCAAACATTGCCAGTATCAACGCAATGATCAGATGAGTTTCGCCAAATGCAGATATTGCGATGGCAAAACGTATTGCGATACCCGTCTCATTGACTACCCCAAGTACGATGCCAATTATGGCAACTGCAATCATGATATTCGCCGCAGAAACCCCACCCAATGAAAATGCCTTGACGATTTTGATGGGTTGTCGCCTGAAGTCAGGACTGAGCACAAGCCCCATCGCCAGAGCGGTCACCAGTCCGAAAAAGCCCGCCATGGAGGGCGAATAGCCTAATAGAAAGGCTGTCATGAGGGTTGATAACGGCAATACAAATAGCAGGGCATTGACCCAATCCCGCCGCGACAGGCTTGTTATTTTGTCACTGCTGACTGGTTCGTGGCCCATACGCAGAGCTTCCCCATAGACCTGGGCAAACAAACTGATGTACTTGAACAGTGCCGGCAGAGCCGCCGCCGCTATCAGCAACAGGTAGGGCTTGCCCAGCAGGTCAGCCATCACAAACACGGCGGCGGCCATGATAGGGGGTGTCAACTGGCCACCGGATGAAGCGGATGCCTCAACTGCAGCCGCGAAGTTGTTTGAATAGCCCTGTTTCTTGATCATCGGAATAGTGAACACACCGGTCCCAGCTATGTTCGCTGCAACGGATCCACTCATCATGCCGAACAACGCACTGGCAACGATTGCCGCATGGGCAGCCCCCCCGCGAATTCGAGCTGTCAGCACCGTTGATATTTTGATGAGGCTGTCGCCGGCACCGGTCTGACTCATCATTGCACCCAGGATCAGGAAGACTAGAACGGTATTGAAAACTAATCCTGTAACCCGTCCGAAGACCCCATCGAACGAGTACCACGCAATCTGCATAAAATTACTCAGATCCATTCCGAAATGCTGGAAAACTCCGGGGAGATTCGGTCCTGCAAAACCAAAGGAAACGAAACAAAAGGCAAGGATTACCAGCGACCAGCCCCAGGCTCGACGGGTTGCTTCAAGCACGCCCACCAGACCCAGTGCGCCAGCGAATATATTCGCTGGAGTTCCAATATAAAACCCAGTCCACAGTTCTTCCTTAACTTCAAAGAACCACCAGGCTGAGTAACAAAACGAAACCACAAGCAACACATCTACAACCCATCCAACCCATCGCCACTGGTTAGCCTTAATCTGACCCGCAAGCGGATGCCCGGTCAAGGCAACAACAAAACCAACAGCAACGGAGACAAAACGTACAACCGCTTCGTCTATGAGTGCGATGGTAATCGAGTAAATGAGAAAACAGGAAAAAAGCAGTCCAATACCACCTGCTACCTGCTGAATCATCTGCGCTGGCGGACTAATTTTCATCAATGACTGCTAAATCTGTTGAGTCTGCATCCTCTATTAACACAAATACTTCGCTAGCGTACCCAGCGCGGCTGGTTATCGTTGATCTACCTTCCTAAACTCGTTGCTTGCGCTGCAAACAACCAATCAATCGCGCGACAGAACAGTCCAGTCTATCTTTACTTTTGACCAGCACATATCAACGCTGTTCTATGCCTTTCATTCAATGCGTTCAACCTGTAGACCACTGGACACCTGGCAACGTTTCATCCTATAACATCGTTACACGATGGGGTAACCACTAACATGCTAGAAAAAAAACCTGTATTTAGAGCCGATCATGTCGGCAGCTTGTTGCGACCGCAGGCGGTGAAAGACGCCCGAAAGGCTTGCCTTGAGGATGGCACCATCGATTCTACAGCCCTGGCGCAGGTCGAAGACGAAGCCATTCGCCAAGCCGTCGTCATACAGCAATCGGCTGGACTCAAGGCAGTCACTGACGGTGAGTACCGGCGCTCGTTCTGGCATTACGACTTCATGGGCCACCTCACCGGTTTCGAACTTGTGGAGCGTGACCACGGCCTTAAGTTCTCGGGGGCGGTCCTTCGGCCGATTTTTCCCACGATCCCGGGCAAACTGGATTTTCCCAACGATCATCCCATGCTGGCACATTTTACGTACCTGGCGTCGGTGGCCGATGTGCAACCGAAAATCTCTATACCAGGCCCGAGTTGCTGCCATTTCCGGACGGCTGCGGCAGACATCCTGCCCGCGGAATACACCGATCTTGACGTTTTATTCGCTGATATCACGACCACCTACGCGAAAGCGGTCAAGGCATTTTATGCCGCAGGCTGCCGGTATCTCCAGATGGACGACATCTTTTTTGCCTACCTGTGCGATCCCAAGATTCGTGAAGAAAAAAAAGCCCAGGGCCAGGACCCAGACTGGCTGGTCACTCAGTATGCGCGGATGATGCACGACGCAATTAAGGACCGGCCAGACGACATGACTATTGCCATGCACCTTTGCCGTGGAAATTTCCAGTCGACCTGGATGGCAGAGGGCGCCTACGACCCAGTGGCCGATGCGGTGTTTAATCAGACCGGGATCGATGTGTTTTTTCTGGAGTACGATACAGAACGGGCGGGTGGCCTCGCACCATTGCGTCTGCTAGCGAAAGGTAACCAGCGGGTAATGGTCGGCTTCATCACAACCAAGTCAGGCGAACTTGAAGATACCGACACCCTGCGCCGAAAATTTGACGAGGCATCGAAATACGCTGACCTTAATCAGCTGGGCATCGCACCGCAATGTGGCTTCGCCTCGACCGAAGAAGGCAACAAGCTGACTGAAGACGAACAAAGACAAAAACTCGAACTGGTAACAGAAACAGCCGAACGCATATGGGGCAGTGTCTGAGCAAACACTCGCTCGTATACCGACTCACCTGAGCAAAAATTCATGGCTGCGCCAGACACCCGTTTGACCCCTCCTGAACCCGCCGGCGCTGCGGCTGTTAAAGCATCAGCTGAACGGATCGCACCCCGACTCAAGGCCCTCGCACCTGAAGCAGAAAAATCCCGTCGCCTGACCCGTGAAGGGATTGACCTGGTGCGAGACCATGGGCTGTTCAAGATACTGCAGCCCGAGCGATCTGGCGGACACCAGCTGACCTTGCGGACCCATCTGGACGTCGTGTCAGCATTGTCAGAGGGTTGTGTCAGCACGGGCTGGGTGGTCGGCGTGGCCCACGCGCACAGCTGGCTGATCGGGCACATGCCCCGTCAGGCACAAGACGACGTTTATGCCGACAACCCGAATGCGTTTGTTGCCGCTGTCGTGGGTCCCCGGGGCAAGGCCGTTAAGCGTGCCGATGGTTCGTTTCAATTGAACGGTTTCTGGCCTTTTGGTTCGGGCTCCGACTACGCGGACTGGCTGATGCTGGGCGCTGAAGTCGTCGATGAACAGGGCCAAACAGAAGACTGGGGAGACTTCCTGATTCCACCCGGGGACATCGACAACCTCGATGACTGGCACTCAGCCGGACTCGCCGGCACCGGCAGTCACTCCCTGGTGGGCAAGAACGTGACCGTTCCCGCTCACCGGTTCATTTCAATGCCGGCGTTGTTTCAGGGACACTCACCAGGGGGGGGCCTGCATGAAGGTACACTGTATAAGTCCTCTGCGGCGCCGATTCTGGCACTGGCATTGACTGGCTCGGCAATCGGTTGTGCGAAGGCTTCTCTGGCCGATTACCGAGACAGCATCGAGGGCAAAGTCGTGGCCTATACCGAGCACGTACAGACCGAGTGGCCACCCACGCAGATGAACGCTGCCAATGCGGCAACCCGGGTCGATGCTGCCGAACTGCTGCTCTACCGGTCCGCGGACACCATTGACAACTTCGCGGCACAGGACACAGCGATGCCGGTACTGGAAAGAGCGCGGGTCCGGATGGACTGTGCCCAGGCGGTACGATTCTGCCTAGAGGCGGTTGACATGCTTTTTATCAATGGCGGTGCGTCGGGTCTTGCCCTGGACAAACCGCTTCAACGCGCCTCACGAGACTTGCATGCGATCAACATGCATGGTCTTTTACTGCTGGACGTCAACGCCGAAGCCTATGGTCGGATTCTCCTCGGCCTGGAACCGAATTCGCCGCTGATCTGACTGCCCCGGTTTAGTTCAGGTCCGGCGGTACCACCGGCCAGATACCCCTTTCCCGTGCCGCGTCTTCATCCCAGCAGCCAATCACAATTCCCGGGGGCTCCCTGCCGGACATGGCATTGATCCGCTCAGGGGAGAGCGTCGTACGGGTGTGATGACGGCAGGCCCATTCAAATATCGCGGTATGCAACCGGTCCCGTTCGGCAGCATACGCCGGATCCTCACCGAGGTCATTGAGCTCCTGCGGATCATTTTTGAGATCAAACAGCATCGGTCGAAATCCATGGGCATACACATACTTCCAACGCTGGTCGCAGGCCATAATCAGCCGTGCGTCGGCCTGGTCTATCCCCAAGGCCAACCGCGCCCGACGGGTCGCATAGTCGTATTCGGAAATTGCGACCTCACGCCACGGCGCACCGGTTTGGGCGTTCAGCAAAGGCGTCAGCGAACAGCCCTCGATAAATTGCGGGCAAGGATCACCCTTGAAAAACTCCAGAAAGGTCGGTGCCAGGTCGATACTTTCCACCAGCGCCTGGCTTGCCGACCCGCGGGTGGCATCCGCAGATGCCCGAGGATCATAAATAATCAGCGGAATGCGTACGGAGGGCTCGTGAAACAGATCTTTCTCACCCATCCAGTGGTCACCCAGGTAGTCACCATGATCAGAGGTAAATACGATCATGGTGTTTTCAAAAAGACCCTTTGCTTCAAGGTAGTCAAACAGTATTCCCATTTGATCGTCGATCTGCTTGACCAGAGCCATGTAGGCGGGGATCACCCGTTCGCGTACCTTGTCGTCTGAAAGGGTGCGACAGACCGGATGGTTCTGGAACGCACCGTACACAGGATGTGGATTCTCCCTTTCATGTTCCGAACGTACGACAGGGATAATGTCGTCAATGCTATACATTTCATCGTACGGTGCCGGCACAATGTACGGCCAGTGCGGCTTGATAAACGAAAGGTGACACAACCACGGCAGATCGCCTGCGGACTCGATGAACTCGATGCAGCGGCGGGTCATGTACGGTGTCTCGGTATGTTCTTCCGGTAATCTAGCCCGCTTCCCACTGTTTTCCAGCAGCCAGCCGGACAACAGTTCACCGTTTTCACCGTCGGCAGAATTGGCCCATAATTCCCAGGGGTTGGCACCGCCATAACCTTGTTCACGTAGGTAGTCGTTGTAGCTTGGGTCAACGTCGTAATAACCTTCCGGGTGCATGCCGTCGTCACGGTCAAAAGGTTCAAATCCGCATTCCGCCACGCTGATGCCGATATCTGACTCCGGGTCTATACCCAACCACTGCATGCCGTCGCGATCAGCAATCATATGTGTTTTCCCGACCAATACTGTTCGCACACCGAGCGGACGCAGGTGATCACCGAGGGTCTTTTCTCCCACCCGCATGGGAAATCCATTCCAGGTCGAACCGTGCGAACGCATGTAGCGGCCGGTATAGAAACTCATGCGTGAGGGTCCACAGATTGGTGACTGGCAGTAGGCCCGATCGAACCTCACACCGCGTTCTGCAAGACGGTCCAGGTGAGGTGTCTTCAGCGTGGGGTGACCATAACAGGACAGATAATCCCAACGCAGCTGATCCGCCATGATGAAAAGAACATTTCCTGGGTTCGTCACAAGACAACTCCGTCAGTAAATCCCATCCGCACCAAGCTTAAGGATCAAACAGTTCAAATTCTTGCCAAACCCTGCGTAAGGTCAGCAATCAGGTCCTCCACATCTTCAAGACCAATGTGTACCCGGAGCATGAATGGTTTCTCGGTCCATGGCGCCCGGTCACGTGTGACCGGCATATGGTTAAACGCAATCAGGCTCTCATACCCCCCCCAGGAGGAGCCGATCTGGAAATACTGAAGGCTGTCCACCATCGCTTTTACCGCGGTTTCATCTTCGGAATGTATCGCGAGCCCAAACAAACTGGACGCACCCGTGAAGTCACGCTTCCACAGTGCATGGCCAGGATCACCCGCCAGCGCAGGATATAGCACGCGGTATACCTGAGGCTGCTCTACCAGCCAGCTGGCCACTTTAAATGCTGACTCCTGCTGCCGGTAAAGCCGGACAGAAAGCGTGCGCAGCCCACGAAGGGCCATAAAGCTATCATCCGGACTGGCTGCGTCACCGAGGTTATGCGCATGGCTGACCATCATCCGGTGAGTGACTTCACGAGACGACGTTATCATGCCGATCACAAGATCTGAATGACCTGCAATGTACTTGGTGCCAGCCTGAATCGAAACATCGACACCGTGTTCAAGCGGCCGAAAAAATATCGGTGTGGCCCAGGTGTTGTCCATAAGCGTCAACACCCCTTTTTCCTTTGTAGCTCGGGTAATTCCGGGGATGTCCTGCATCTCGAAAGTGAGTGAACCGGGTGCCTCCATAAATACCAGCCTTGTGTTCTTCCGGATCAACTCCGCGATCGCCCCACCGATGTCCGGCGCATAATATTCGGTGGTGATACCGTATCGGCTCAACACCTGGTTACAGAATGTGCGCGTCGGGCCATAGACGCTGTCAGAAATCAGGATGTGGTCCCCTGCACTGACCAGCGCACCAAGTGCCACACTGATGGCAGAGAGTCCCGATGCAGTGACGACTGTTCCGTACCCGCCCTCCAGAGCGGCGACAGCTTCACCCAGTGCCCGTGCATTCTGGGTGCCGCGTGCACCGTAGGTGATATCGGTGAAGGTCTTCTCGTCATCGAATCGATGAATGTAACTGTCCATATCCGTGGACAAAATGGTAGACGCACGGTACACCGGCAGATTGACTGTGCCCTCAAAACTGCTAGGGCCACGCCCCAGGTGTCCCAGCTTTGTATCGTTCTTCATGATCTATCGACTTTTCCCTCGACCAGCTTCCAGTGCAGTTGACTGACTATTCTACAAGTTCGTGTCGATCGGAAACGGAAGCTCCGCAAAACACTATGCTAACGTTAACATTCAACCCTGATGAACATTGTCGAGCTTATTCCACCTGATCTGACAGTCCTGTCGACTACTGGACTGGTGCTGTTGAGCTTTCTGACCTCAGCACTGACGGCAGCCGTCGGCATAGGCGGAGGGCTCGTATTTCTGGCCGCCCTGGCTTCTTTTTTACCCCCAGTGGTGGTGTTGCCGGTACACGGTATGGTCCAGTTTGGATCCAACGGCGGCCGGGCCAGTCTGATGTATGAGCATATCGACTGGTCTGTCACAGGGTACTTTCTGCTGGGTTCTATATTTGGCGTCATCGTCGCCGGCCGAGTTTTTGTCGCACTCCCAGTCGAAGTCCTGCGCGGGCTCCTGGGTTTGTTTGTGCTGTATTCTGTCTGGACGCCGAAACTACGCCCTTCCAGCATACCCCTGCCGGGTTTCCTCGGTGTCGGCGCCGTCACCAGTTTCGCCAGCCTATTTGTCGGCGGCACCGGCCCCCTGGTTTCAGCGTTTCTCTCGCCCGAACATCTGGGCCGCAAAAAGCTGGTGGCGACCCATGCGATCTGTATGACAGTACAGCACGGGCTGAAAGGCGTGATATTCGGTTTTCTGGGTTTTCAGTTCCTGCCGTGGCTGCCGGCACTGCTGGTCATGATACTCAGTGGCTTTCTCGGCACGCTCACGGGCAGGCGTATTCTTCATCGTCTGCCGGAAAAGCTGTTTACGCAACTGTTCCGCGCAATACTGACCGTACTGGGTGTGCGACTGCTTCTACTGGCATTTATCGGGTAGTCATCAAGACACGGAACGCACGACATGATGAACAGGAATCGACCGCGCTGGCCCGGCCCAGAAAGCCGACCGACCACGCTGGCGGGTATGCGGGAGCGCATGCAGCATTTCCGCAGTGACGAAAGCGAACAGCGGGCAGATGAGACACTCGTGCAAGCGACTGACGTGTTTATCGCCACCTATCCCAAGTGCGGAACGACACTGCTGCAGCAGATGCTGCACACGTTACGGACCCGGGGCGATATGAGTTTCGAGGAAATCACAGAAGTGGTGCCCTGGTTTGAATCTGCCTGGGATATCGGCATCGACCCCGGCGCCGAACAAGTCGCATCCCCTCGTGTTTTCAAGACACACCGGTCTGCAGACAAACTGAGCAATGTCGGTCGCTTCATTCACATGACACGTGATCCGCTGTCACTGGCGGATTCCTTCTACCGATTCTTCTCCGGCTGGGCCTTTGAGACCGGCAGCATATCGATCGAAGAATTTGCGCGGAAAATGATCCTTGGCGGCACCGGCTCGGGGCTCTACTGGCACCATGTGCTGAAATGGTGGCCACGACGGCAAGACGAAAATGTGCTGTTTCTGTGCTACGAAGACTTTCTAGACAACCCCGCAGCGATCATTGCCCGCGTTGCGCAACACGCGGGTATTGCCCTTGATCCAGAACTTGCTGAGATGACCCTACAACACACCAGTCTGAACTTCATGCGGACCCACGCGGGTAAGTTTGATGACCACCTGCTGCGCGAGCACTTGGACCCGGTTCTTGGCCTGCCGCCGGGCGGGGAAACACACAAGGTCGCCCCTGAAGGCGTACAACGTACGGAACTGTCGGCCTCTGTACACCGGCTTTTCGATCAGCGCTGGCAGGACACGATTGGCCTGAAGCTCAACTTCAAAAACTATGATGAACTGCGCCGTGCCGCTGCGCTCGATTGAACCCGGCGGAAACCGGCGCATGATCATGACCCATGACTAAATCAACCGAAACACTGACGGCCCGGCGCGATCGACTGCTCGGAGAGAACACACCGCTGTTCATGATGCTGCGCAGCTTCACTTATCTGGGCTGGTGGAACGAAAGACGCAACGAGTTCTATGTCGGCCTATATCGAGCCCGTGATTGCTGAAGCGAGGGCGGCCACGCTCGAGTTTTTCAAATCCGCCAACAGATAGTGTTGGCTATTGATCCGGTTGGGTCGACCGGTCCCAGTAATCGGATAGTTTGTTGTGGTTCGCGATTGGAAAATCAGCCAGCGAGCAGCGAAACTGAAGGTACTCATCAACACTATCGGCCCGCGCCCACGCGCGGTACTCTTCGGCAACAATCAATGACTCCGCATAGCAGGCAAATTCGTGATACTGATCATTGCGGCTGCAATCCAGTTCATCCAGCGAGGCCGTGTCTAGTTCTCGTACGTCGATCACAGTCTCGACCTCGGGTGCGTAGCGAAAGATCTTGGTGATGTGTGGAAACGCTGTGACGAAACCTACGCCTTCATAACTCCCCTCACAAAAACGAGCTTCAAACTCTGCCATCGAAAACCGCGCACTGGCCCAGTCGTATAACGCTGGTTCATTTCGACCAACGATAGACAGCAGATAGAGCTTGAATACTGACCGCCCATCCGGCATGTTCAGCACCGTCTGTCCCGCGGTGATGCCGTGATAGGACTGGCAGGACAGAACCTGTGTCATCCGTGTGCCCGCTGGAGAATTGTTACGGTACCGGTAGTGCCATCGAGCGCCAAGGTATCTCCAGTTTTAATCCGGGCTGTTGCGTTACCCATGGCCACCACACAGGGGATGCCATATTCCCGGCCCACAATGGCCGCATGCGACAGCGTGCCGCCTTGGTCGGTGAGGCAGCCAGCAATCTTGGTAAACGCCGGGGTCCAACTCGGTGTCGTCCCTTCGCAGACCAGTATCTCGCCGGTTTGTATTTGATGAATGTCGTCGGCGCCCAGCAGTACTCGTGCAGGCCCGGTGGCCGACCCGCGACTTGCCGGCATACCGTTCAACGTAGTAGCGCTGCCCTCGATTTTAAGAGTTTCCAGAAACGCCGGTGTGAACCCGTCGAGCTCCGTCAGAATGGGATCACTCACCGATTCAGGCGGCACACCCAGAAATTTCGGTATTTGATGACGACGTTTCCGCCAGGACCAGTAGTAGTCTTTTCTTTCGCCCACCTGTGCCGAGAGTTCATTCCACCTTGTTTCACCGCGCGCCAGAGCCAGTAACTCGGGATAAAAGCAGAACACGGTGTCTTCCGGGTCCGCCAGGTCCAGCGCCTGGCCCAGGCCCAGTGCGGCTTTGCGCATCGGAATAGCCGTACGGTAATCAATGTAAAAATTGTGATCTTCGTTCCACCACAGAAAATTGGCCTTACGGCAACTGTCGAGCGTCTGGTCAAATTCACGCTGCTCGGCACGACTCAGTCGTGAACGGGCCGCCTCCAGCGCATTTTCACGGTCGTCTTCAGCCAATTTGCGCTTAGCATCGAAATCAGGTCGTTCACCAGACGCCACATAGGTCCCAATAGACTGCAGAACCGGCGCGGGGTCTTCGATCCAACTGGGTGAGAGCGGATCTGCCACCGTTTCGGTGCGCCAACCCCATTCATCCAGAAATTGATCAAAGGCATCCGCCCAGCCCGCGGCCCCACCACCGGCAGTGCGCATTTTCGGCAGCAGATCAGCGTGGCTTTCGGTACTGGTAAACCATTGCGCAAGATCATTCTCTCTCACCAGATCCACCATTTCCCACAGTGCACGGTCGCCCTGGCTGATCCGGCTATCATATCCCTGCAGGAACGTGGCGACGTCGGCGTGCGGTATCGACAGTTCTGTACACAGATCATAAAACCCGGCATGGTTGATGAGCAGCAGGTACATGAGTTCGAAGTGCCGTTCCCAGCTCCAGCGCACGTGCTCGCGCGTATACACCAGGTAATCCCCCATCTCTTCCGGACTGCGCCCGGATGTCTCATAGGATTCGATCAAACGGTTGGCGGCCATCAGCGCATCAATCTCCTGAGTCCAGATGCGGTCAAAGTCATCAACAAACTGCGGCAGCCGCTGTGCCAACCGCTGATCGCGCGCCTTGAGAACCGCTTCTGATTCCAGAGCCAGCTCCGATCCAAACAAATGTGTGCCGGCAACCCGCATGTCATATCCATTGGTCGGCGGCAGCGGCGAGTGATGCGAGGCGTACTGCATGGCCCAGGTTAGCGCCAGTTCACAGAACATCAACCCATAGGGCGTACAGCCGTTGGGCCAGCGGTATTCCAGGACCCAGAACCCTTTGAGGTCTGCTTCAGTGAGTTTCTTAAACGGTGCGTAGTAGACCGTTTGTGCCACGTGCTCGGGTACCATTCCCGGATAACCTGGATCTCTCGCCAGTTCTTCGGCACTGATGGTGTCAATCATCGACAATTTTCTCGGCTGACCCGACTGTGACGCTTTTTCTTCATGGTGATGTGCTTTCTTAGTCAATCAGTGAGCGGGCCAGGTATCTATAAAATTCCACTAATGTACCTTCGAACGGGCTGAGGGGTCCACGTTGGGCCTTACTAGACATCATCACTTTAGCCAATTCGGTCGTCGCCTTTGCATCTTCCTCGTTCACTTTAAGGATGAGCTCTCGTCGTTCCTCAGCAATATTGGGATGTTCGCGAGCGACCTCGTTTGAGACTAGATAACCACCCAGTACTCTCGTATTGCTTATCCCCGCAGGACTGAAACTCAACCAGTTGTTGGTGTTGGGACGCATAGCCATCGTAAATGCCGGAAAGATGTACACCATATAGCCGGTATACAGGTCTTCGTCAGAAAACGTATCCAAATAACCCATCGGGTTGAAAGGATGGTCTTGACCTCCAATGTAGGCATCATCCATCCGACATCGTTGATGCGTGAAAGAACCGTCCTCCGGGCTTGCTGGTAAATACGTATTTTTCGCGGGTAACTGCCCTCCAACTGTATCTTTATGTAACCCCACGTGGTGGTAGTATTCCATGGAGTTTTCTGCCGACAACTTCCAATTACCCGCCCACTC
>JYMV01018025.1_pt1 | contig 12542 bp, 8 predicted proteins | sample 338911 | NCBI WGS metagenome assembly JYMV01 (sample SAMN03354496, study PRJNA234377) | hydrothermal vent metagenome | biome: Deep sea; feature: Hydrothermal plumes at the Eastern Lau Spreading Center, Western Pacific Ocean; material: Seawater | place: Tonga | collected 2009 | depth 2000 m m | reverse complement strand
ATCAAAATTCCCCTTGTTCCACAATTCTAAATAAAAACTATTGACTAATATTTCCTTATCCATTTTTTAAAGGTTTATTTAGGGAATCCAGTGCTGATCCGGAGATGATAGACTCTTTAGCCATTTCTATGCAATCAACTATTGATATGTTGGGCTTAACACAATGAATTGCCATCCCAGCATTTGCAGTAACAACCTCAATTTGAGCATCTGTTCCCTGGCCTTCTAATATTTTTACAAAAACTGTTGCTGCTGCTTCAATAGTAGAGCCACCATACAAATCTTCCAACTTTAATTGTCTCAATCCCAGATCATTTGGAGTTAAAAGAAACTCACCCTCATTAGTAATCATTTTGAAGTCAGCTGTTAGGGAAATTTCATCATAACCATCCAATGTATGTAAAATTACATACTGTTTTCCCGAAGTTTGGTACAAATAAGAATATAATCTGGCAAGCTCCAAGTTAAAAACACCAACAAGTTGATTTTTCGGACTTGAAGGGTTTACCATAGGGCCCAACATATTAAAGAAAGTTTTCACACCCATTTCCTTTCGTATAGGTGCTATGTTTTTCATTGCAGGATGGAATAATGGCGCATGAAGAAAGCAGATTCCGGCAGTCTCAATTTGTCTTTTTAGTTTATCTTCATCATTGGTAAATTCATAACCCAAGTGCTGAATTACATTTGATGAGCCACATGATGATGAGACACCATAATTACCATGTTTAGCAACCTTTATCCCTGCACCAGCTACTATAAAGGAAGAGATAGTAGATATATTAAATGTGTCCTTTCCATCACCTCCGGTGCCACAAAGATCTACTGTATCAAATTCCGACAGATCAATTTTTAAACACAATTCCAATAGCGCATCACGAAATCCCTCAAGCTCTTCTACGGTAATGCTCCTCATAATAAATACAGTAAGGAAAGATGCCAACTGGCTTGGATTATAGGTTCCCTTAGCTATGTTTACCAATAGTTCCTTTGCCTTTGATTTCGACAAAGTTTTATGATCAAATAAATATTCCAGCTCCTTTCTCATCAGGAAATTAACTTGCGATTCCTTTTATCTTTTTATGAGAAGTAATCAGTCCTCTGATCAATGCCGAGCTAAACCCTTGATGTTCCATTTCGTTTAATCCAGCAATTGTGCAACCCTGAGGCGTTGTAACCTTATCAATTTCTCTTTCAGGATGTTTTCCTGAACTTCGCAATAATGAGGCAGCTCCTTTAACAGTTTGCGCAGCTATCAACTGAGCTACATCGGCATCAAAACCTATTTCAATTCCACCCTGAGAGGCGGCCCTTATAAACCTCAACGCATATGCAATGCCACATGCTCCTAGCACTGTAGCAGCAGCCATTAACTCCTCATCAATTAGCACAACCTCTCCAAGGTTATTGAACAAGGATGTCACTCTCCTTTTCTCATTTTTCGAAGCATTGTTGCTTGCAATGCAGGTCATAGACTCCTGTATTGATATAGCTGTATTAGGCATAGCCCTAAACAAAGGAATTTTCTGTCCAATTATCTCCTGCATATCTTCAGAGCTTACACCAGAAACAACAGAAATCAAAAGCTGTTTTGGATTTAGTTCAGTTACTAATTCTTCTAGTATAGACTTGGCTTGCTTAGGTTGTACAGCTAATATTATAAAATCTGCATTTTTCACAGCAGTTTTGTTGTCATTACTTATTTTACAGCCCAACCGTTTAATGTTTTGGTCCTTATTAATATTTCTTTTGGTCAATAATATATCCAAAGGTTTAAACTTTCCGGATAGCTTCAAGCCTTCAGCAATGGCTATTCCTATATTACCCGCTCCGATGATAGTAATTTTTTCTCTTTTCATATTAATTTGTTTTATTTGTGTTTTAACCAATTAGATATCAGCTTTTCTCCATGCTCAGTCAAGATTGACTCAGGATGAAACTGAAGTCCTTTTAAATCATGTGTTTTGTGTGAAATAGCCAATATTTCACCTTCATCATCTACTGCGGTTACTTCAAGTGCATCAGGAAGACTTACCTTTTCCACTGCCCAGGAATGATACCTGCCAACAGAATAAGATTCTGGTAATTCTTCAAAAATGTAATCTTTAGCAATTATCCTCATATTGGCGGCCACTCCATGGTGTACCTTACTTAAATTGATAAGCTTTCCGCCTAAAACTTCTGCAATGGCCTGATGTCCCAGACAAACTCCTAATATTGGTTTTACACCCATGTATTGCTTTACCAATTCATTCAGTATACCTGCTTCAGAAGGTATCCCTGGACCAGGAGAAAGAACTATTCTATCATATGCTCCAATTGACGACAAGTCAATTTTGTCATTTCTAAAAACCGAAATATCATAGCCACCTATCTTTTCAATAATATGTACCAGGTTATAGGTAAATGAATCATAGTTATCCAGGACAAGAAGCTTCATTTTATAATCCATTTGCCATTTCTATTGCCATATTCAATGCAGATAGTTTATTCGTTACCTCATTAAGCTCATTCTCCTTTACCGACTCCGCCACAATTCCTGCACCAGCTTGATAAAACAAGGTATTTCCTTTACTTAAGAACGACCTTATCATGATCGCATGATTGAAGTCTCCATTAAACCCCATATAACCAATACCGCCACCATAAAACCCTCTTGCCCCATTTTCTAAATGATCAATAAGCTCAATTGCCCGATATTTTGGAGCACCGCTTAATGTACCAGCAGGAAATGTATCTGCTACAATCCTAAATGCAGAAGATCCTGACTTAATTTTGCCTGTTACTTTTGAAACCATGTGAATTACATGTGAATAAAATTGAATCTCTGAAAAGGTCTCCACTTTGACTTGGTCCGCATTTCTGCTAAGATCGTTTCTTGCAAGGTCAACTAGCATAATATGTTCTGCTTTCTCCTTTGGGTCATTCTTTAACTGTTCTGCAAGCAAGGTGTCATTGTCATCATCTCCAGTACGTTTATAAGTTCCTGCAATAGGATATATTCCAGCAGCATCACCCTTTATTATTATTTGAGATTCGGGAGAAGATCCAAAGATTTTAAAATTACCGTAATCAAAGAAAAAAAGGTATGGAGATGGATTTATCGCTCTAAGTGTCCTGTAAACATTAAACTCATCCCCTCTAAATGTTTTTTTAAATTCTCGTGATAATACCAATTGAAAGACATCGCCCCTCTTACAATGATCAATTCCTTTTTCAACAACATTAAGAAATTCAATGTCTGTAAAGTTGGAAACTAACTTATCATCAGAATTAAAAGAATAAGATGCAAAATTCTTGTTGGATATTATATCTACTATGCCAGATATCCCATCAAATTCAGCTTCATCAAGAGTATGTTGAATTACGTACAATTCATTCTTAAAATGATCGACAACTAGTACGTATTTAAACACATGGTACATTAAATCTGGCGTTGATTTCTCCGGTGAAATTTTACTTGTTAATGATATGTCTTCAAAATACTGAATTGCATCAAAGTTTAAGTAGCCGAAAAGCCCATGAGTGACAAAATTAAACCCAAGGTCTTCAGATGAAAACATAGAAGAAAACATCCGTACTTTATCAACTACAAGCTGATCTTTTTTAATCGTTTCGTGTTTAATTACACCATTAGGAAAATGTTGATATAATATATCATTCTCAAGTTTGATTCCAGCGATTGGTTCACAACATATATATGAAAAGCTGTGGTCACTGCTATGATAATCAGAGCTCTCCAAAAGCAGTGAGTTAGGAAATTTATCCCTTAGCTTTAAATAAATACTCACTGGAGTATGAGTATCAGCAAGGAACTTTTTATAGAGTGACTTAAATTTGAACATTTTATCTTAACAACAAAAAACCCGATCCATTTATTGAAATCGGGCAAACAATCTTATTAATAATTAATGAATACTACCCCATTTATCCTTTAGTGGATGGAAACCATGATCGGTATGATGGCCATGTATTCATACATACAAATATAGGTTATTTTTGCAAATTATCCAGAGAACCTATAATTTGAATAATTAAACTAAAGGCAACCATTTTTATTTATCATCGTCTTTTATTCGACACCAGGGTCATTATAAGCCCTTTTTATCTGGCTAGAAGCAATAGAATCTGCTACTTTTTAGTTATTATTGTAGATAATAACTTCATTGGATAATAGAATGAGTAGCACTACAATAGACAAATTAGTAGCCGGTTGTGCCAAAGGTGACAGGAAGTGTCAACAGATTATATATGAGAAGTTTTATAGTAAGATGATGGGAGTCTGCCTTAGATATGCAAGTAACAAACAAGAAGCACAAGATTTAGTGCATGATGGATTTATAAAGGTGTTCGAAAAGATTTATAAATATAATTATTCTGGATCTTTTGAAGGATGGGTTAGAAGAATTATGATAAATACGTCGATTGACCATTATAGAAAAAACAAAAACATATTTATTAAAGAAAATCAAGATTTCGCAAATATTGAGGGAGAGGAACCGGATCAGGATATCCTAAGCCAGTTAAGAACAGAGGATATAATGAAAGCTGTACAAAGCCTTTCTCCTGGTTACAGAGCCGTTTTTAACTTATATGTAGTAGAAGGATATTCACATAAAGAGGTCTCTGATGAACTTGGAATAAGTGTTGGAACTTCAAAATCCAATTTGGCAAAAGCCAAAAAAAACTTGAGACAATTATTTATACGAGAAAACAAAGAACCAAATATTAGCTATAATCATAAAAGTGATTTGTAGCAAATATTGTTAGAATATAATGAAGAATCTGGAAGGTCACAATTTTGAAACGTTTTTGAGGGAGTCCCTGGAAAACTATGAAGCACCATATAGCGCTGATTGGAATGAAATGGAGAAAAGGCTTGATAATTTTGATGGTGCCAACCCCTCCAATGGTAATAACAGAATCATAAAATCCCCACTTGCTAAAACCATTGCAGGTATTACAGTTATTGGTCTTGGAGTTTTCCTCCTCATTAGCTTATTAAGTGAGGACAAACAACTTATAGAAAGTTCTTCTGCTGACAAGAAGCAATCAATAATTGACAAATTACGTTCAAACAAATCCAATAGAAGCTCATATTCTAGATCAGTAAAACAAAATTATCTGTCAAAAGAAGGTTTAGAAGAAAAAGCAAATAACCAACAAGGCATAGTATCCAAAAATCAAAATGAACAGGTAACCAAAGATGCTATTAACAGAGAAGAAAAAAATACAAAAATTCCATCTAAAGGTATTGAGCAAGTGCAAACCATAACTGCTGAAGGCCCTACCTTGGATATGCTACGTAGGGAATATGCAGATGTGAAGACCTTGCCTGCTCCAATTGCAACATTCTCAGCTAGTAAAATTGTAGGTTGTATTCCAGTATTTGTGCATTTTGAGCTTGAAAAGAAAGATGTAGCGGTATCATATCTTTGGGATTTTGGTGACGGCTATTATTCAACAGAAGCTAATCCTACACATCAGTTTGTTCTTCCAGGAAGGTATAATGTATCCTTGACTTCTATGTCATTAATTAATCAGAACTTAAAGACAAAATCAAAAACCCAGTTAATTACAGTCTATAACCGTCCTGATATTAAATTTAATTGGGATAATTCTGAAAATAGTTTGGCCTATACTGAAGTTCAATTTATTGATAAGTCAGAAGATGTTATAGGATGGAGCTGGGATTTTGGTGACAACCATTTCTCAAATGTGAAGAACCCCTCACACAGTTATGCCAATGAAGGGTCATATATAGTAAAGCTCATTGGGGAAAATACGCATGGGTGCATTGATACTGTTGCGAGCCAAATCAGGATTTTGAGTAATACCTTAAGCAATAAATTCTTTGTGCCAAATGCATTTACTCCGAACGGTGATGGAAGCAATGATGAGTTTAGACCAATAATTTTTGGAAATGAATCTTTAGATTTTGAAATGTCAATCTATGATCGAAATGGTAACTTAATATATGAAACGGATGATATTAATTTGCCATGGGACGGCCGGAGGGAAGATGGACAGATTGCTCCAACGGGTACATATATCTGGTTAGCCATCCTGAAAAATAGCTATGGAAAACAGGAAAAACAGATTGGCCAGGTTACATTAATCCAGTAGCGATAAATCATAATTCAATTCTCGTTGCTTATAAGCATAATGAGCTCCAAGCTTTCATTCAAAATTATCCATTGTAATGCAAGCAACCATTTACTTTCCTTATCGTCTAAAGATATATTTATATCTAATATTCTTCCAATTTATTAAATGAATTAATTGAACTATTTATTTTTACACCCAGCTAGAAAATTCTAACGCTTGAGAAAAAAGTTTATAATCCTTCTTATTAATTTTTCCATTGTTGGTATACCTGCAATAATGGGACAGAAAATTGGACAATTAAATAATCCCCCTCCTCCCACAACATGCATTACAGATCAGGTAAATTATGATTTAATGCAAAACAACAAGGCCTTTGAACTTGGTCGTTCAAGTGCTGAAACTATGATTCAGAACATTTTGAACCAAATGCAGACTAGTAAAATGTCTGATCAAATTTATTTGGTTCCCGTAGTAGTGCATGTAATCCATGTTGGAGAAGCATTGGATGTCGGATCAAATATTTCTACAGCTCAAGTTAATTCTATGATTGATGCGTTGAATCGTGATTTCAGAAGATTGCCTGATGATGGAGGGATTGGCTTGGGTGCTGGAGTTGATACAAAGATCCAATTTTGTTTAAAAGGAATTAACAGAGTTAATGGCTCATCCGTTTCGGGGTATTCAACTAGCGGTATTACCAGCTCTAATGAAACTGCGGTAAAGGCTTTGAGTATCTGGGATAATTGTTGTTATATCAATGTATGGTCAGTAACAGAGATTGATGGCAATAATGGTGGTGCAGGAACACAAGGTTATGCTTATTTTCCTTCCAATCCATGTGCTTCCAATGCAGCTCGTGATGGCGTTGTGGTTCTTTACAATGCTTTAGGAAATGACCCTGGAGGAGGAAATGGGTACAACCTGAAAACTTATACGCAGTTAGGAAGGGTTATGACCCATGAAATGGGACATGTATTTGACCTATATCATACCTTTAATGGAGGTTCTTGCACTGAAGCAAACTGTGCTACACAGGGAGACCAATGCTGTGATACGCCACCACATCCAGGTAATAACGCCAATTGCAATACTCCGGAATGCAGTGGTACCCAACCAGTAAACAACTATATGGATTATACCGGAGAAACCTGTCAAAACATGTTCACGCAAGACCAGTCTGACAGGATGAGAGCTGCTTGTGATGGGCCTCGAGCAGGTTTATTTATTGCTCCTTGCGGATGCCCTCCACTTCTTGCTCTTGACGCTGGTGTAACAGCTATCTCAGCTCCTTCAGGAACTTCATGTGGCGACACACTTTGTCCGGAAATAACAATTAAGAATTTTGGATCAGATACCCTCTTGAGTGTTAGCATAAATTACCAAGTTGATCTTAGCAACTATAGCTATTCGTGGACAGGTTCTTTAGCCCCTAATTTCACAGAAGTCGTTTCCCTTCCTTGTATAGTTGTACCTCCTGGATCTCATACTTTTTCTTCCTGGACATCTTTGCCGAACGGAAGTGCTGACATGGATAATCTTAATGACACTTCTTTAGTTACTTTTAACACTATTCAAGGAAGTGAAGTTACGCTCACCCTTACAACTGATAATTTTGGCTATGAGACCGCGTGGCAAATCACAGATTGCGGGTCCAACGTCCTGGCATCGGGAGGCAATCCGGTAGTACCGCCCGGTGGCACACAGGTTGCTTCACCCAGCGATCCGGGTGCTTATGCAAGCAGTACTACTTATACGGAAACAATATGCCTTGAAGACAGTTGCTATTGCTTTACCATTTACGATGACTATGGAGACGGTATCTGTTGTGTCAACGGTTCGGGATCCTACCTGTTACAGGATCAATTCGGAAACACACTGGCTTCAGGTGGTTCTTTTACAACTACCGAAACATCTAATTTTTGTGTGACGTCCTTAATCCCTGATGCAGATTTCACGGCAAACACAACCTCCATATGCGAAGGAGATACAGTCAGTTTTACAGACCTAAGCACAGAAGACCCAACATTCTGGTCATGGACCTTCACTGGAGGTACCCCAGGTACATCAATCATGCAAAATCCCACTGTGGTTTACAATACTGCAGGCACTTATGATGTGGTCTTGACAGCAACAAACACCGTAGGACCTAATACCGAAACTTTTTCCGGTTATATCACGGTGAATGCCAGTCCATCGCTTACAATGACCGGTTCCAGTGTGAACTGCACCTGTACCGGCACTGCGGATGTAGCCGCTTCAGGTGGTTCGGTCCCATACACCTATTTGTGGAACGACCCTTCTTCACAGATCACAAGTTCCGCCACAGCACTGTGTGCAGGAACCTATATGGTTACAGTGACTGATGCCAACGGATGTACCAGTACGGGTAGTGCAACCGTAATTGAAACAGGAACTTTCAGCGCCGGAATCACTTCAAGTAATGATATTTCCTGCAATGGAGCGGCAGATGGTACTGCCACAGTTACAGCTTCAGGTGGTATGAGTCCTTACACCTATGCATGGAGTAATCTAGCTTCAACGGTAACAATATCACCCCTGTCTCCTGGTTTGTACTCGGTTACCATTACAGATGTTAACGGTTGTACTGCTATTGATAATGTAACCATATCAGAGCCTGCAGGATTAACCGTTTTTTTGACGGATAAAAATGCAATGTGTTACAGAGACTGTAATGGCAGTTCTACTGCTTCTGTATCTGGTGGAATGCTTCCATACACTTACCAATGGGATGATCCGAATTTGCAGATTACGGCCGCAGCACTTAACTTATGTGCAGACACGTACAACGTGACCATAACAGATGCGAATGGTTGTACTGCGACAGCCAGCAGCACGATTACAGAGGCTGCTCAAATCATACTGAATCCAACGGTGGTAGATGCTACCTGTGGTAATCCGGATGGATCTGCCACGGTAAGTCCTACAGGAGGTACGGGTGCTTACACATATATTTGGGGAGATCTATTGAGTCAAACTACTGATGCCGCCGTGGGACTTCCCGCAGGAGGAGTTACTGTTATGGTAACTGATGCGGACGGATGTTCGGTCATCGCTACCATAAATATCGGAGCAACAGGAGGGCCGGTTATAAGTATCGCCTCCTCATCTAACGTAACTTGTTATGGGGCTTGTGACGGTAATGCCACCTCATCAGTATCTGGTGGTACGGCTCCACTTACCTATCTGTGGAGTGATGCATTGAATCAAACGACAGTTGTAGCCACTTCCCTCTGCGCCGGCGATTATTCTGTCAAAGTTACTGATGACAATGGATGTGTTTCAAATGTTTCCCTTTCAATTACTGAGCCACCTGCTTTAAACGGTTCCATCACAGATAGTGTCATGGTAAGTTGTAACAGTATCTGTGACGGCAACGCCACCGTTGCAAATGTAGGAGGAACCGGTGCTTATACATATTTATGGAGTAATGGGCAAACTACCTCAACAGCCACAGGATTGTGTGCGGGTAATCACTCGGTTACAGTAACAGACGAAAATAACTGTAATGTCATCGTTTCCGTAACCATCACCCAGCCACCACCCCTCACTGCACCGACAACAAGTTCGGTTACCACCTGTCCATGCCCTTGTGCAGGGGTTGTAAGAGTATTTCCCGCAGGAGGTACGCCACCTTATACTGTGATTTGGTCCAATGGGTTCTCAGAGCAGTTCCAAACCAAATTGTGTGATGGATCTTATTCAGTAACGGTTACCGATGCCAATGGCTGTACCGCAACCGGTGGGCCTGAAATAATAAACAACTAAGAGATATGAGAAACGCTACAATACCGACAATGATACTTCTAACTCTCCTTTTCCTTTTGCCCGGTTGGGGTGGTCAGCAAGTTTATAGTCAGACTGTTGCTTCCGTTGAAAGCAAAGAAGAAAAGCGCATTGTGTTCACCGTTGAAGGATTGAAATCGATCGAAGACGCCAGAAAAACTGAAGCCTTGATGGTTCAGCAACCAGGTATTCTTCGCGCAAGAACTAGCTATTACACATCTCTTTGCGGTGTAATTACAATGACAGGGTCGAATATTGACGAAAAATATATTGTAGGTCTTTTTGAATCTGTCGGATTCAAAACAAGGGATTACTCGGAACAACTAATTGATATGGCTCCGAAACCAGAAAAAACAAAGCAGGGGCCAACATTACAAGAATCTGGTAAAGCCTGTTCGACAGTGAAAAGTCCACAGACCTCGAAAATTGAGAGTAAAAGACGTGATCTCTCAAGTGAAGAAAAAATAAGACAATATGAGAAAATAAGAGAGCAAGCCATTGAACGAGGTTTATCTACAAAAAAATACGATGAAGCCATTAAAAAACTTAAGGATGAGCTGTAGAAAATGCTTAATTATATATTAAAGTGCACATGAAAATTAATAATCTGATAATGAGAAAATTCTTGGGGCAATCGCTATTGCTCTTGGTGGCCTTATTTTCATTGATTGATATTTCTTATGCACAGTGTGTTAATCCTCCCTGCGCTGTAGGTGATATAGAGATAGAAGTGCGCATAACCACCGATAACTTTCCGGACGAGGTGAGCTGGATAATAAATGACCTCACAACAGGATTGCCAGGATGCGGTATCGCACCTTTTGGTGATTGTACCGGTGGGCTTAACACCAATGGTTTATTGCCTAACACAACGTACACTTGGAACTTATGCTTTCCGGCAGGAAATAATCTTGAATTTATTATTAGCGATGCAGCCAGTGATGGTTTATGCTGCGGATTTGGCAATGGTGCTTATGAAGTTAACATCTGCGGCGGCCTTACCAATATCGTTACAGGAGGCACATTTGGCTGCGATGAAACTACAACCTTTACGCTGCCCTTGGACTGCTGCGGAGGACTGGGATGTCCTGATTGCGGGAATGGCATCCAGGACTGTAATGAAACTGGTGTTGACTGCGGTGGCCCTTGTTGTCCCGCCTGTCCTCCTATTTCTGCGAGTGATTGTTCGGATGCTGTGGATATTTGCACAAATCTAGATTTTCAAATTCAGCCGGATGGCTATGGCTTAGTAATGGAAATACCACCATTGGGATCCTTGGGAAATCCAAACAACGCTAACCCGGGAGGAAGCGGAAACTGGGGCTGTTTACGGGCAATTCCAGATCCTGAAAGAAATAGTACATGGATGATTATCACAATTGATAATCCTGGGTTACTCGAATTTACAATGGGTGGCAATGGAACGCAAAATGGTTTTTATGATTGGATCATGTATCCATGGAGCGCTACCGGCTGCGCAGACATTCCAGCCAATATTGTAGCACCTGTAAGATGTAATTGGAATGGTGTCAATTTTGGAGGTACGGGTCTTGCGGCCACTGTGCCAATTGGTGGGGATATTTCAAATTATGAACCTCCTCTTACTGTTAATTGCGGAGATAAGTTTTTCTTAGTGTTTTCGAACTGGAGCTCTATTATAACCAACGTTCCAATCGAATTTTCCGGTACTGCTTCGGTAAGTTGCTCTCCGGAAGTTTTGACAATATCCGTGATCCCACCCAATCCTACAATTTGTTTAGGTGAATCAGTGACACTTACTGCAAACGGTGCGGATACATACACGTGGTCTCCATCAACAGGTCTTAGTGCCACCACTGGTACAAGCGTTATTGCAAGCCCTACCGTTACAACTACTTATACGGTGACTGGGCTAATGGGATGTGCCACTGGAGATACCACAGTAACAGTTACGGTTCAGTCGCCATTAGCGGGATTTACATACACTGGCTCGCAGTGCTTAAGCAGTAACAATATCAGTTTTACAAATACTGGTGATGCTCCCGGCAGTTGTGGATCGAATTGCCCTACTTATACATGGGATTTTGGTGATGCTACCGGAACAAGCGGCACAAATGCATCGGCTGCCAATCCTTCCCATACATACTTATCTGCAGGAGTTTATACCGTAACACAGACCGTGGATGACGGATCCTGTATCGCAACGTATACCCAGGAGGTAATTATATCAGATCCTGTTGCCTCCGTCTTTGGCACAGAGGAAAGTTGCACCGATGGATGTGACGGCGCTGTCAATCTAACTGTATTAGGCGGAACGGCACCCCTTACTTATTATTGGTCCAACGGAGCGAGTACAGAGGACATAATTGATCTTTGTGCAGGCACCTATTCAGTTACAGTAACTGACAATATAGGATGCGTAACAGTATCGAGTGTGACCCTTAATCCAATCGTCGATGTGGTTGGGGGATTTACTTATAATGGGAATCAATGCTTACTTGTAAATAATTATTTATTTACAAATACAGGTGATGCTCCGGGCAGTTGTGGTCCAAATTGCCCCACCTTCTGGTGGAGTTTTGGAGATGGGAATACAATCACTGGTACAGATGCTGCTGCTGCTAATCCCACACATACTTATTCATCTACTG
>JYMV01007036.1_pt1 | contig 12542 bp, 13 predicted proteins | sample 338911 | NCBI WGS metagenome assembly JYMV01 (sample SAMN03354496, study PRJNA234377) | hydrothermal vent metagenome | biome: Deep sea; feature: Hydrothermal plumes at the Eastern Lau Spreading Center, Western Pacific Ocean; material: Seawater | place: Tonga | collected 2009 | depth 2000 m m | reverse complement strand
CCGGAAATGGAGTCCTGCAATTTGGCATTCATTTTTGCTGCCCGTTTCCGCACAACGTGATACTGATCGTGGGCCTTGGAGGTATAGAACCATGCGCCATAAACCAGAAAAGGAATGGGAAGCAGGGCCACCACTGCCAGTTTCCAATGCATATAAAAAAGTATGGCGGAAATGCCGATCAGAGTCAGGATCGCGGTCACAACTTGTTCCACACCATCGATAAAAATACGCTCGACATAATTCACGTCATCGTTGGCACGAGACATCAACTCACCGGTGGAGCGGTTTTCAAAATAGCTCATGGATAAATTCTGCAGTGCCCGGTAAACGTCGGATCTTAAATCGAACACCACACTCTGCTCGACTTTGTTGTTGACCAGAATGCGCCGGTGATTGGTGAAGTTTCGTGCCAGATAGATGCCAGCCAAACCCGCTATGGGGCCGTATAGCCACAACGATTCTTTGCCTTCCACCAGGCTGTCTACAATCATTTTAATCAGCCAAGGTGGGACCAGATCCAGAAGGGTCGTAGAGATAGCTAAAAACAGGGTTAATGCGACCCCTTTTCGATAGGGCTTTAAATAACTCAGTACTCGTAAAAGGGATTTCATATTTCCGGGTTAAAGGTATTGGATTGGTATAATTAAGATTATAATACGTCCCTTTGTAATACCAAACGATTTTTGGATAAAAATTGAGACCTTAAAGTAAAATTTAACTTTGGCGGAGGTTATGGAATACAGGAAGCTGGGAAACAGTGATCTTAAAGTGTCGGCGATAGGTTATGGGGCGTGGGGAATAGGCGGAGCTCCCTTCTGGAAGAATGAAGGCGATGGAAATTCGCTGGATTCGATTAAAAAGGCGTATGACCTGGGAGTCAATTTTTTTGATACGGCCCCGGTTTACGGTTTTGGTCATTCCGAGGAATTGATTGGGAAAGCCCTCAAACCGGTCAGGGATAAAGTGATTCTTGCTACCAAATGCGGACTGCGGTGGGATAAGGAAGTCTTGGGCTCGATCCGCAAGGACGCCAGCAGAAATTCTATATTGGAAGAAATTGATCAAAGTTTGAAACGGCTGGATACGGAAATGATCGATCTTTACCAAGTCCACTGGCCCGATGTGGAGACGGACCAGAAAGAAACCATGGAAACTCTGTTGGAGATTCAGGAAAAAGGAAAGATCCGTCATATCGGGGTCAGCAATTACTCGTTGGAACAGATACAAGACTGTCTGAAATTTGGAAAAATTGTTTCACTGCAACCAGAGTTCAGTTTGTTGGCGCGGGATATTCAGAAAGACACGGTTCCCGTTTGTCTGGAGAACGATATCGGAATCATTGCATACAGTCCTCTGAGTTCAGGAGTTTTGACCGGCAAGTATGACAAGAACACGAAATTTAAGGATTGGAGGAGCAAGGGAATTATTGGCACTTTTACTGGCGAAGGATTTGTCAGGAATATTGAAAAGGTGGACCGGTTAAAAGATATCGCTGATAAAGAGGGCAAAACCTGTGCCCAGACCGCGATCAACTGGGTGTTGAGGCAGGAGGGGCTCTCAACAGCGTTGGTGGGGGTGAAAAATCCGGATCAGGTGGAAGAAAACCTAAAGGCCATCGGCTGGGAACCGTCCCTTGAACATTGTGAAAAAATAGAAGAAATTTTTTCGTCAGCTTAACCGACGAGTCGCCGGGAGAAGATAGCAACAAGGCTACGCCTTGAGGAAATGAGCACGTGGTATCTCTTCATTTTTCTTCATGCCCCGAAGGGGTAGGAGTGGGCGGAGCTGCCTCTTCCTGGTTTTGCAGGGTGCGTACCATCTGGCTCAGTTCATTTGAGTTTCTCTGAACCTTTTCGATCAAAATGCCCAGGGAGGTAGTTTGGGGTTCAAGTTGATCTAGAGCCTGATTCATGTTCTGGATCGTTTTGTGAAAGCCAGGGCTGGCTTCTCCGTTCATTTTCGCTTCAAGATCCTGAATTTCCCTTTGAAGTTTATTTTCCAGCAAAAGCAGGGTGTGATTCACCTGGGTCTGCAGAAAGCTGAGGGTCGATTCAAGATTTTGGTTTTGGGCTCTTTGCAGGGTCTGGCTGGTATACACGAAACCGAAAAGTAAAACCGTAAGACCGGTATAGAAAAGAATTTTCAGTGTGGTGGTTTCACTCCTTCTCTTTTGGATGCTGGCCTTGATGGTTTCCAGTTCCGAAACAAAGGTTTCCAGGGTAAGGGTGCCTTCTTTCTGGGCCGAATTGGATTGGGGGGCCGGTTCTGTGGTCTCGTGTTTATTTTCTTCATTTTCCATATTTCAAGTCCGATGGCTGATTAGAGTGTTCCGTTTATTGTTTCGGGAAACATTATCTTCCCAGATATTCCAAGTATAACCGAATGAGTGAGTTGCCATAAAATAATGTGATCAGGGTGCCTGCCGCGAGAAACGGTCCGAATGGGATCAGGCTTTTCCTTGATTTTTTCTGCACCGCGATCTGAAATACGCCGACCACGGAACCTAAAAGTGCTCCTATAAAGATAACCAACAGAACTTTTTGCCAGCCCAGAAAAGCACCTGCCGCAGAGATGTATTTAATGTCTCCCCCTCCCATCCCTCCATTACTTAGAACAGCAAGTAAATAAAATAATCCACCTCCCACAAAAAAACCAAGCAGCGAGTCTGTGTAGCCGATCGTATACGTTCCCACTGCAAGCCCCAGGGCAATGCCTGGTAGCGTGATCACATCGGGAATAATCTGGTGCTCGATATCGATAGCAGTGATGATGACCAGTGCGGGAGCCACCACGGCATAAACTAGAAAATCAAACGACAGTCCGAACTTGAAAAATCCTGCTAGCAGAAGGACGGCGGTCACCGTCTCGATAACCGGATAAATCGGAGAAATGCGTGTGGCGCAGTCCCGGCATTTTCCACCCAGGACAATATAACTGATGACCGGAATGTTATCCAGTGGGCGAACCGCCGCCGAACATGCTGGACAATGTGATCCTGGAACCACTACAGATTCTTTCCGGGGCAAACGGTGAATGCACACGTTGGCGAAACTGCCGACCGCCAGTCCGAAACATAAGACAGCTCCGGCTAAAACAGGATAAGGAATTGTTAGAATAAACTCCATCCTTTAGTTAGTCCTGACCACTGGCGTGACGCTGGCCACTAGGCGTGGGGCCAACTAACAATGGCTCGTTGGGCCGAGTAAACGTTTGTCGCATGTGGTACTGCTTCCTTAACCTTCATGCCCTGCAAGGGTAAAAAAGACATTGCTAATTGAGTCCAACGCGCTATTTATCATTTGTCTTCATGCCCCGAATGGGGTATCACGCTGGCGCCCAGTGAGCCTGGTGGTCTCATAGATGATATCGGCGGAAAACCCTCTTCGCTGAAGGTATTGGACCAACCGGCGCATTTTTTTTTTGGGTTCCAGACCATGCAGGGAGGCCAGTTTTTTACTGGCGCAGGCCTGGGCAAGGTCTCGCTCTGAATGAGAACTGTAAAGGCTTTCCAAAGTCGTTTCAATGATGTGACTGGCAACTCCTTTTGCGGAAAGTTCATGGCGCACGCGTTCTTTGCCAAATTTTTTTCCTTCAATCCGCGACCGGCCCCATTCCATCGCGAAGCGCTGATCGTTAATGTAGTTCAGTTTTGCAAGGTCCTGAAGGGTCTTTTGTATGATGGAAGGGGCATGCCCCTTTTTCCCCAGGTATTGGTTGATTTCCTTCTCGCTACGGTCCCGGTAGGCAAGGTATCTTAATGCTTGGGATTTAGCGGTTTCCAGGGCTTCGCGATCCGGCATCGGACTTTATCCTCCGCCCACTTGGCGCGGGGCCAGCGAGCAATAGCTAGTTGGGCCGAGCAAACTGTTTGACCACAAGATAAAGAGATTGCAAGTCACCAGCGGAGGTTCTCCGCTTAGGAATTTTTTCCAGCCTTTTTTCCCTTTGTTGTGGATTCTTCAGCATCATTCTCTGGCTTTTTTTCAGATGCGGTCAGCCCCAGGGTTTCTCGCAAACGTTTTTCAATTTCTGCTGATATCTCCGGGTTCTCTTCCAGAAACCTTTTTGAATTTTCGCGGCCTTGGCCGATCCGGTTTTCCTTATAGGAGAACCAGGTCCCGCTTTTGGCGATAATATCGTGGGCCACGCCGAGGTCGAGCAGATCACCGGTTTTGGAGATTCCTTTTCCATAGATAATATCGAATTCAACTTGGCGAAAGGGAGGGGCTACCTTGTTTTTTACCACCTTGACCCGGGTGCGGTTACCAATGACGTTTTCACCGTCTTTCAAGGCGGCAATGCGGCGAATGTCCAGGCGAACGGAAGAATAAAACTTGAGCGCATTTCCGCCGGTAGTTGTTTCGGGGTTTCCAAACATCACCCCGATTTTCATGCGTATCTGGTTGATGAATATCAGGCAGGTTTTGGATTTACTGACCACCCCTGCCAGTTTGCGCATGGCTTGGGACATCAGCCGAGCTTGCAGCCCCATATGGGAATCGCCCATATCTCCATCGAGTTCTGACTTCGGAACGAGGGCGGCCACGGAGTCGATCACAATGACATCTACTGCGCCACTGCGGACGAGAACTTCTACTATCTCCAATGCTTGTTCACCTGTATCGGGTTGGGAGAGCAGCAGGTCATCCAGATTGATACCGAGGTTGCTGGCATATTCCGGATCCAAAGCGTGCTCCGCGTCAATGAATGCCGCGACGCCTCCCACTTTTTGCGCTTCCGCAATGATGTGGAGCGTTAAACTGGTTTTTCCTGAAGCTTCCGGGCCGTAGATTTCAATGATTCGGCCCCTTGGAACCCCGCCCACACCCAATGCATGATCCAGAGAAATGGAGCCGGTGGAAATGGTGTCGATTCCTTTCAGGCTTGCGGCCTGGCCCAGCTTCATTATGGCGCCTTTGCCGAATTGTTTCTCAATTTGAGTGAATGCCAGTTCCAGTGCTTTTTCTCTGTCGCCCGAGCCCATCATGTCTCCTTGCTTGTTTCAGTTTGCGGTAAGGGGTCCACCTTTTAATACGAATTCTTCCAGCACAGTATACGTTGCGCCCTCAGGAGTCAACCGGCTCTGATACAGCCGGACTGATTTGATTTTGAAGGAGGCAATATGCCCAATGGAATTTAATTGTTGCGCCAGTAAATTTTTGTTTTTGCCGGACTTGATTCTTGCCAGAGTCCAGTGCGGAGAAAATGGTCTCGACTCAGGGGAAAAGCCCAGCGGCACTAAGTTTCCTTCCACTTCTTTATGGAGCCGAACCAGAGGTTCACAGGGTGAGTGCAACCCAACCCCAAGTACCCTCGGCCTTTTTATATCCGGAAAAACCTTTATCCCACCCAGGGATAACGTAAATTCAAGCTCGTTACTGATAGCTTTGGCCAAGCCCTGGTTTATTTGAGAAGCCTTGGAGGTATTGCCTAAAAACTTCAAAGTCAGGTGAATATTCTCGGGTTTGACCCATTTTGCATCAAGGCCCAAGTTTTTAAACCGGTTTTGAATATCGATGAGGATTTCCAGAACCTCGGGCGGAACAGCGATGGCGACGAATAACCGTAAAGCTTCCACTACCCTAATGCCCCAGTTATATCCCCTTCATTTGTCTTCATGTCCCAGTTATATCCTCTTCATTAAGTTTCATGCCCCGCATGGGGTAGAATGGGGTAGGAGGGGTGTAATAAGTTCTTGCGTAATTTCCACCAGGCGCGTGGTAACTTGCATTTGCCTTTACCCGTGCCGGGCATGAAGGCTGAGGAAAATTATAACGCATGCCCCACAGGGGTATTGCCTGGCGAACCGGCGACATTATACCTTTTACTGGAGTCGGCGATCGATTTTCTGAATTTTTTTCTGCGACCTGTTACAGAATCGAGGCGTTGAACCGGGTAGGAAAGATGTAAAACGAGATTCAGGATTTAACGGGTATTTTAGTTTCCAGAGAGCGACCAAACCCTAAAATGCTGGCCCGAAAGCTCCTGTTTTTAATGCGGTCGTATTTTTTCAGAATCAGGCGTTTCATGACCTCTTTACATTCCTCAGGGGTGATTTCGCCTATTTCCAACTTTTTTTTGAGGAAATTGATGTTTCTTACCTCTAGAAGGGAACGTAAACCGCTTCTCATAGCATTATCCTTCCTTTTCCTTAACCTGTGTTGATTGGATTTGAAAAGCATAACAGTCTTTGATTTTAATGTAAAGCATTGATTTTTATAATATTATTGGATCTACTATTGGGTGGGGGTTGTGGGAAAACTTGAATCGATGATCCGGACAAGGGCAGAAGGGCCTAAAATTTGATATTCTTTCAAGTCGTTAGCATTTGTAGTCGATGATAAATTATGACCTCATTATTAAAAAAACGACCTTATTTAAGCACCCTGGTTTTTTTTAGTCTTTTAGTTTCAGGCTGCGGGGAAAAGCTGCAAGGTGAATTTGTGATGGAAGGTTTTGATTCTGGACCGCAGGTAAAGATCACTCTGCATTCTCAGTTGGAATTGGATTTTCCTCTGGATCCAGACGCTCAATTGCAAACTGTCGATACGGATGACCTCGGGGAGGGCACAAATAAATTCATCGCCGGAGTTTATGCCAAGCTAAAAAAGAGCGCGAGCTTGCGGTCTCAATTAGGGCGGCTTCCTGAGTTTAAAGCGGATGTCGCATATCAGTCTATCAAAAGGTATGAGAAGATTGATCCGGAACATTATGCTATTACAATTAAAAAGGGTCCGGACAAGTCTTCGGATCGGATAAGAAAAACGGTTAAAGTGCAAGACAGACCTTTGATCTTTGCTGGCAGGGGTTACAATATTTATGTTTTCGAAAAAGAAACGAAACCCGCGATTGACGTAGACTATGCCACGCATCTGGTGGTCATTCCTCCGGAGCCGTCTGCCGGAGAAATCAAGGACCGGCTGGACCCCAAGGCGGGATATTCCCGGGACACAAAGTATCTGGTTTACAATTCCACCCGTTCCGCATTCGGGAAATTGCCACCACCCCTCATTGAAACCAAACCCGAATCTCTGCACACCGCTGAACCTGCCATCCCGTTGGAAAGGAATCCAGACTCTGTCCTATTATTTCCACGGAGAGGGGAGAGCTTGTTGGTTCTGAGGAAAGCAGAAAAGCAGTTTGATCTGTTGGCGGGCAATGAAGCCCTTAACAAAAAACAGTTTGGGGCTTCTTCTGTTAAGGTTCCCGGAACCAGTAAAAAAACACCCAGTACCCTACAATTAAAAGTCCAATAATTATTTTTCGGACGAGGCTGATTTGGACACCGCTTTCCTCTTCGGGAAGAGGAGGGATTTGAGGCTTCCCTGCTTTTTTCTGATCCGGCCTGTGTGATTCCATGGTCTAACCAACAAGTTTGAGAAAGATGTGAGTGCCCCACAATCATTTTAAGGATAAGTGTGCCTGCGTCAAGCCTGAGGTTGGTTCTGGGCAAGAGTCAGGGACTTTTCGTTTTTGCGCAACGAAACCCGAAGCTGTTGTTTTTCACCTCTGGGGTGAAAAAACTTCGGTTGAAGGTTGGGGCGCTCAATCCGCAACCATAAGAAAGGCAGTCGAACCAGGATCCGCCTTTCAACACCCTTTTGTCTTTGCCATATTCCGCACGCGTGACGGGGTTTCCCGGATGTGGTAAATAGTAGCTGTCCACCCATTCCCATACATTTCCGGAGATGTCGTAGAGACCATAGGGACTGCGCCCCTCCGGGTAGGAGCCAACAGGCTCTGTACCGGTGGAATGTTTGTAAGGATTATTGGATTTGTCCAGGGACCATTCATTTCCCCATGGATATATGAGACCTACTTCACCTCGTGCGGCTTTTTCCCATTCCTGTTCATTGGGCAGGCGTTTTCCAGCCCAGGAGCAATATTCATTCGCATCGAACCAACTGACATAAACAACCGGATGGTTTTCCTTGCCCTTGGGAATGCTGCCTTCCGGCCAATGGTAAGGATGGATTTTGTGGGTGGCATCTACAAATTTTTTATAGTCTGCATTGGTGGTCTCATTCAGGTCTATATAGAATGCGTTAGTTGAGGACATGTGTTCCGGTGCTTCATCATCCCAGCGTTCATTCGACCCCATGATAAATTCTCCTGCAGGAACTTTGGCCATGAAGGTTGAGGGTGATAGTTTATCCTGAGGCACGGGTTGTTTGGATGAGGAACCGGGCCCTGCTTGAAGGATGGTTTTCAACAAGAGTCTGTTTTTGCCGATGAGACCTGCTGGACTAGGTGTTGAAAAAGGGGATAAAGTACTATTTTCTGCAATACCTGTGTGGCAGGCTTTGCATTCGGCCTGAGTGAACTTGTTTTTCTTTGCCTTCAGGATGTGTTCCGCTTGATGGCAGGTGGTCTGACATTCTTTTCGAAGCGGGCCTAATTTTTCAAAGGCCGTGGAGGCCAATGGATTGTAAATTCCCCAAGTCAGGACCAAGGCGAGAAAATAAATGGATTTGTTTATGGAATTGACTCTCATACTTCATGTTTATAGGATGATTCTATATGAGTCAAAAAAATTATCGTTGGATAGGAAGGATATAGAGTTTTCGCGATGAACAACCATACTTGGAGATTGATCGAAGATGGACCTGGGGATGGCAAGTTGAACATGGCAATAGACAGAGCCATTCTCACTGCCTGCGACAGAGGGCAGGCCCCTGCCACTTTGAGATTGTATGGTTGGGACAAACCGACTCTCTCTATTGGTTATTCCCAGAATAAATTAAGGGATGTGGATACGGTTCAGTGTGAGCGAAGAAATATTTCTATCGTCCGGCGGTTTACTGGTGGGCGGGCTCTGTTGCATCAATATGAACTCACCTACAGTCTTGTTGCTCCCATCCCCCATCCCAGGTTTCCTGGAAACCTGGCCGGAGCTTTTGGTGCTGTATCGAAAGCGGTGATTTTTTCCCTGGAAAAAGCCGGTGTTGGCAAACCTGAAATATCCGGAAAAGATAAAAGATCTCTGGGGGATGACAATAAGCGTTCTCCAGCCTGTTTTTCGACATCCAATCATTGGGAAATCACAGTGAAGGGGAAAAAACTGGCCGGTAGTGCCCAGCGTCGGTTAAATGGGGCTTTTTTGCAGCATGGTTCGATCTTATTGGACTGGGATCCGGAACTGGCCCATAGCTTGTTGCGTTATTCCTCGGAATCTGAAAAAGCCCAAGGGCTCAAAGCATTGATTTCGGGAACATTAAGCTTGAAGAAAGTGTTGTCAGTAAAACCAGAATGGGGAGCAGTGGCCCATTGTTTTGCAAAAGGATTCCAAAAGGCCTTTCCCGGATTATGGAAACCAGAAACTTTAAGTTCATTGGAAATGGAATTGGTGAAGGGCTATTTAAAGGAGGATGAGCAGATAACATCTATAAAAAGTTTGGATCAACGCTATGATTTTTCAAACAGCATGTAAATTTTTTTTAAGTGTCTTTTTTTATAGGAATCTATTGTTACCCTCTGGTGGATTGTTTATAATGCCTCCTCTTATTTTATTTAAAAGAGTTTTTTTGGCTTTTTTTCTTGGCCTTGAGAATTATTAATGACTCTGATTCCTGAAAAACAAAATTATGGCTAATGGCTTGAAGATAAAATTTTGGGGGGTTAGAGGAAGTATTCCTTCCGGAAATCAGGAAACGGCAGGTGTCGGGGGCAATACCACCTGTGTTGAGATCCGTTGCGGTGATGAATTGATTATCATTGATACGGGAACGGGCGTCCGAAGTCTTGGCCTGGCGCTTTCTTGTTCAGCCATGTTCATTGGGACCATATACAAGGATTTCCTTTTTTTGCGCCTTTTTTTGTTCCCGGCAATGAGTTCCGGATTTTTGGGGGCACCAGCTTGCCGACGACCATTGAAGAAGTTCTGAACCAGCAGATGAGGCCTCCTTGTTTCCCGGTCAAGACTGACTTGTTTGGTTGCCAAATGACCTATCATGATGTTAAACCTGGGGAAGTGATTGAAGGAGACAATTACAAGGTAACTTTTGCTCCTTTACACCATCCGAATGGGTGTTATGCTTACCGGATTGAGCATGAAGGAAAGGTATTAGTTTTTTCCACTGATTGTGAGCATTATGAGGACAGGCCAAATACAAACTTGATTGAACTTTGCAAGGATGTCGATCTCCTGGTTTATGACTCCCAGTATACGGAAGATGAATATTATGGCCGCAATGGCCAGTTCTCCCGAAAAGGTTGGGGGCATAGCACTATGAGGGAAGGGGTCAAAGTTGCAATATCGGCAAATGTTGAAAAACTGGTTTTATTTCATCACGATCCCTCGCACAATGACGAAACTATCAAGCAAATTGAAACAGAATCCCGCCAACTTTTTCCACAAAGCATAGCCGCCTATGAAGGCTTGCAAATCGATTTATCACAAGAGGCATTGCCCAAATCCCTGTTTGATTGAATTTTTGTGGCAAGCACTGCTTGTAATTGTATTTCTTAATGGATGTGGCTCTTCCCAACCCCATGTTGCGGATAATCCTGCCAGCCAGCGTTTTCGCGATGAAACATTGCTTCCTAAGCAAAGTTCCTCCCACAGACAGGCCATTTTCTTCCGTGCGGATCAGGATGCATTGCCGGATTTAGTAGTCTTGAATGAGGCAGCGCCCGGAAAACCCCAGTTACAGATTTTCATCAATCATGGAAAAAAAGGTTTTCAATGGAAAAGTCCGGGGCGGTGGATAGAGGAATTGAAGGCCCCGATCCTTTCTCTCACTGCAGCGGATCTGAATCGTGATGGAGGTGATGACCTGATTCTGGTAATGGAAAAATCGGGCAGGGTATCCACCCAAATTCTTTTTAATACTAAGAAAGGTTATTTTTATGCAAAGGATAAAGAAGGCTTTTATCCTCTTTGGCCTGGAATAGATAAGGTGATTTCTATTGATCTGGATCAGGATGGAGACAAAGACCTTTTTTATTTTGGTCAAATGGTTCTGGATGCGAATGGAAAACCCTCCAGCTATCAAACCCGTGTGTTCATTAATAATGGCTCGGGAAGGTTGGAGGATTTGACGGCCTTGCTTTTGCCTCGTCTTCCTGCGGGAATTCGAGATGCCTCTTTTGCTGATTTTGATGACGATGGAGTGGTGGATGTTTTTCTGGTTTACGCTAAAGGTCAAAATCGGCTGCTGATAAATAACGGAGTAGGAAAGTTCACAGACCGCACTGCGTCCCATATCCCCCGTATTCTTGATGATAGCCAACATGCCGACTGGGCTGATTTTGACCAAGATGGAGACAATGACCTTCTGGTTGTCAACCGAGTGATCGACAAACATTACAGGGCTTATCCTGGGGAAACCGCATATTTTCTTGAAAATACAGGAGGCGGACATTTTAAAAAACGGTCACATAAAATGCTTCCCCGCCTTCCTTCTTACAAAGCTTACCTTTTGGACGCAAATGGTAACACCAAACCAGATGCCTTGATCTTGACCTCAAAGGGAGTTTATTATTTACAGGGCAGGGGCCGATGGGATTTTACTGATGAAACCCGCAGACGTCTTCCGCGCTTCCGGTTTTTTCGGGAAATGGCCTTTGCCGACATCAATCAGGATGGATTTCTGGATCTCTTCGCCTTATCGCCAACTCCGGGAAGAAGCCGGGTTTGGTTGAATCGCTTCGATTGAGGAAAACGCTATGTCACAGTTTAAAAAAATGACTTTTCTTAAAGTGCTCACCACGGTTGCTTGGGCAGATGGAGAGGTCTCACAATCAGAGTTTAATATTCTCAAATCCTTTTTTAGAAAATTTGATTTGGAAAAACATGAATTGGATGAATTAAAGCCGTATCTTTTCTCTCCAGTTTCAACAAAGGAAAAGGATGAATTATATCGCCAGATGATCGCGGAATTGTCTTCCCCGCGGGAGAAGAAAGAAATCATGGATGCTTTGGAGACCATGGTCGAGGCGCATAAAAGAATGAAGAGTGATGAAAGGGAACTGGTCGACCAGTTCTCCGAATGGCTGGAAAAATCTTCTCATACAAAAAGATCTTTTGGGCGAATAAGAAATTTTTTGCAAAGGACTATTTTCAAGCATGCGCGGGACCCGGATCCCGATATGGAAAAATATTTTAAGCGCCGTGTGTTGAAAAACATTGAACTGAAAAGCTCGAATTCCAAAATCTCCACCAACCTGCCTGAGGAGCGGCTTTATTTTATTTGCCTTGTGGGAACGCTGATGGCGGCAATTGCCCATGTGGATGACCATTTTGATCCGGCAGAGAAAAAGGCTTTGAAACGTTGCCTAACCGAGCAGTTTTCTTTAAAAGGAAAAGAATTGACTCTATTGTTTGAAGTGGTGGAGGAACAAGCACGCCAAGGTTTTGACTTTTATGAAGTGGTTTCTGAATTGAATCGTGTCTCTTCCTACAACGACCGCATCCATTTGATGGAATGCCTTTTTGAAGTTGCTATCGCGGATGGAGAGATGGTTCATGGAGAAGCGGAAGAAATCAGGCGGATTACCAAAGCCCTGCGCATTCCCCACAAAACTTTCATCGAATACAAGGT
>JYMV01011756.1_pt1 | contig 12544 bp, 14 predicted proteins | sample 338911 | NCBI WGS metagenome assembly JYMV01 (sample SAMN03354496, study PRJNA234377) | hydrothermal vent metagenome | biome: Deep sea; feature: Hydrothermal plumes at the Eastern Lau Spreading Center, Western Pacific Ocean; material: Seawater | place: Tonga | collected 2009 | depth 2000 m m | reverse complement strand
TTCTCAATATGGTTTTAAATCTTATTTTAATGGGCCCCTTGAAACATGGAGGTCTTGCACTGGCCACTTCCCTGGCGGCCTTATTTAATGTCGCGCTGTTGATCTACCATTTAAGAAAACGGCTGGGCCTGATGGGTGGAAGAAAAATACTGCGTTCGACTCTTAAAATGTCTTCCGCGGCCATAGCCATGGGTGCCGTTACTTTTTTTACCAAGGAGAGCTTTTTCCATGCCAGCGATCCCCTATCGACCCGACTGTTTGCCCTGACCGCTTGCATATCTATTGGAATACTGGTATATGCCTTAATCTCTCATTTCACCCGAAACGAAGAATGGCGTTTTCTTTTGGATTTGAGAAAGAAAAAACGAGAAACCCCATAAAATAAAGGATAACCCTCTATGGTAGTCACCTGCCTGGATTTGGAAGGAGTCCTGGTTCCTGAAATCTGGATAGCCTTCGCTGAAAAAACTGGGATTGAGAAATTGCGGCTTACCACGCGGGATATCCCCGATTATGATGAGCTGATGCGGGGACGGCTAAAAATTCTCGATGAAAACAACCTTAAACTCGCAGATATTCAAGAAGTCATCGGGGGTATTGCCCCTCTTCCCGGTGCGAAGGAATTCTTGTCCTGGCTGGAAAGTGAATTTCAGGTCATCATTCTATCTGATACCTTTAGCCAGTTTGCCGGGCCCTTGATGGAGCAGCTTGGCCATCCCACCCTGTTTTGCCATGACTTGGTTGTCGACGAGGCCGGGCGAATCGCCAATTACCGATTGCGAATTCCCGATGCAAAAACCAAAGCAGTGTCTGCATTGAAAGGACTCAACCTGAAAGTGATCGCCGCCGGAGATTCCTATAACGATACAGGAATGCTTAAAGAAGCAGACGTTGGTATTTTATTCCGGGCTCCCGAAAATGTTGTAAAAAAGTTTCCCCAATTTCCTGTAACCCGGACCTATGAAGAATTCAAAACAGCGATTATTGAAGCTAATAAACAATTGGAAGGCAACATTATTTAATTTCAGAATCGATAAGCTTGCTGGCCAGCCACCCGGTCCGGGTTGGTTCTTTTGGTCTTGGTTTTGAGCGGATTTTTGACCACTTCCCTTTTTTTTCCAGGATTTCAACCTGAGTACCTTGACTCAGTACAAATAAAATAGTGCTTGTCTTTGTATTGGGTTTGTCACGTAAATTGGCAGAACTTACGTTGACCTTAAAAAATATTTCATAATCTTCGTCCTCTGCAACTTGAAGAGTAACTTCATCGGTGCCCAAATCCTGAAACAAGTTTAGTGGATTGATATCCAGCTTGAATACAGCTACGACTATAAAAACCAGTGTTATTAAGGCAATGCGTAGGTAAGCCTGAGAAAAATCCAGGCCCTTTTCCGGATCAGGTTCTGGAGGCTCTGGGGGATCACATTTGACGCAAAAAAAACCTGGAGCAGGTAGCAGGGTTCCACAGGAATCACAATATTGAAAATTGCGTTTCATATTGGGATAAGACTTCCTGCTTTCAATTGAATTCATTAGCTACCTTCTAGTTAAGTCGGTAAATTTGACGGTATTTATTTTTTAAATAATCCAGAAAGTGGTCCGGATTCAAATTTTCTCCAGTAACTCGCTTAACCAGAGCAGGAACCGATAACAACCTGCCCTGCTGATGAATCTGAATGCCCAGCCATTCCCGGACAGGTGCCAGATTTCCCATCTCGATCTGTTTTTCTATACCAGGCTCGGCGCGGATTAATGCCTGATAAAATTGGCTGGCATAAATCGCCCCTAATGTATAAGAAGGGAAATAGCCAAAGGCTCCTCCGCTCCAATGTGTATCCTGCAAAACTCCAAGCGTGTCCGTTGGCGGTTCCACGCCCAAATATTCTTTCATTTTAGCATTCCACATCTCAGGTAAATGCTCAACTTGAATCGATCCATCAAACAGACCTTTTTCCAGTTCATAGCGTAGGATAACATGCATAGGATAGGTTACCTCATCGGCTTCCACCCTGATTAACGAGGGACCGCTGACATTGACCGCCTCATAAAACTGTTCAGGATTCACACCCTTAAAATTATTTGGGAATGTTTCAGCAACCAACGGCAAGTAGCGTGCACAAAACAGCTTTCCCTGTGCAATCATTCGTTCCCAGAACAGTGATTGCGATTCATGGATAGCCATGGTGAGGGCTTCAGATACCGGCAGGTCTCGCCCATTTTGCATGCGCCCCTGCTCATAAAGCCCATGGCCGGTCTCATGAATCACCGCGTATAACGATTCGACAAAATTGTCCGTTCGATATCGAGTGGTAATGCGGACATCTGTAGGATGACTGCCGCCACAAAAAGGATGTACCGATACATCCATACGCCCCTGGTCAAACAGGAAACCCATTTCTTCACTAATTTTGCGTCCTAACGCTTCTTGTTTTTCAATGGAGAACTGGCCCGATAAAAAATTGGTGTCTGGCTGGTAATCCGACTCTTGAATAGCCTTTATCAATGGGATCAGTTCAGCTTTTAGTTTGTCAAATATCGGAGTGATGTCCTTCTGGGTGGACCCTCTTTCATAAATATCAATATTGGCGTCATAGACCTGCATATCAGGGAAAACATAACCGGCCCACTTTATTTTTAAATCCACCAATTGTTTTAGAACTGGGGCAAAATCGGAAAACTTGTTTTCAGAACGGGCTTTCACCCAAATTTGGTGCGTTCGGGAAGATAATTCCGCCAACTCAGTGACAAGCGTTTTGGGAACCCGCGTAGCCATATGGAATTCCCGGTAGGCTTCGCGGATATTGCACCATTCAAAAGCGGTGAATCCATTTACATCCGCCTTGGAGAGTGTATCCAACAACTTCCCCATTTCAGGATGCGTGGTTTTTTCATGCAGGACCCCAGCCAGGCTTCCGATCTGTTGGGCACGAGATTCTGATGCGCCCACAGGCATGATGACCTCCTGATCCCAATGCAGGATACCCATGATTCCGCCCAACCGACTACTCTCCTCCAACCGGCGAACCAGGGAAAAATAATCTTTTTCCAAACCTTTGTTCATTATAGTTTATGGCTCAACAAAAATTGAAATAAACCTTTTATTGTTGGATTTGGTCACGGACAACTCGCACTTTACCTGAGTCCATGATCAGCACCCTTTCTCCGGCTTTTAGTTCCTGGTCATTTACTTGTACTATGGCATAGGGTTCTCCCTTGTCCGGCTGGATGATGAACTCGGATGCCGTACCACCGGTTATTAAATTTTCGGTGGCATGGCCCACCAACCCACCCACAACAGCGCCGCCCAAAGCTCCTAGAGCACGGGTCGCTGTGTTGCCACCCAATGTGGAACCGGCAAGCCCACCTGCTGTTGCCCCCGCTGCGGCCCCAACACCAGATCCTGTTCCCTTTATTTCAACTTCTCTTACCGATAAAATCACACCCTTTTTAAAATATTCCGGTGAACCCATTTCACTTCGTTCATAAGTGGAGCCGGAATGCAACGAACAACCAGAAAATACAAGGACCATTAATAAAAAAACCGTTAAAATTTTACCCATGACAAACTCCGTTTACTAACTCTGGTATAATTTAGATATTGGTTTGGATGCTTCCTGCTCGTTAATATTATCAAATCCTGAGGTATATATGGAATCCAATAAAGAGAACCTTGGAACGGTACAGGGCCGACTGGATGTTTTACGCAAAGGTATTGTAAGTGAAGAAAATTCGGTCAGTTATTACCAGACCCTTGTTAATAAAACCCCTGAAGATTCGGATGTCAAAAAAGGGATGCGGCGTATGTATTATGATTTGATGTTGGAAGAAAAAAAACATGTAACCTGTTTCCGCGAACTTATCTCAAAATGGGAACAAAAACTCAAAGATTTCGAGGCTAACTCCTAGTATTCTACAAAATTAAGTATGTTTCCTTTCAGTATTTCCACTTACCGGTTTTTGTGGTTCTATCAATATTTGCCCCCTTTTATATTTATAATTTTGGCCCTTTTTTAATTGTTATTTTATAGGGATCACTAAATTCCCAGCAACCTTGACAATTTAAAGGGCTTACCTTATTATTGATAACAATTCTCATTATTAATTTAAGAGGGTTTGGGGAACCGAACACCAACTGCAATATAAAATCAACAACTTCAACAGCCAACATGCTACCTACAAAGCTAACTATGCCCCGAAAATCTGTTTTTTTAAAATTTGTAATTATAGCTCTTTTATTTTCAAGTCATTCCTTTTGGGCCCCAAACCTTGCCGAAGCCGTAAACCAGGCATCCATCGACAGAGTTAAAAAAATAGTCATGATGCTAAATATCGCCGCCAAGGAATTTGAAGAAGGTGTGGTGAATGGCAAAATTGTTGTTGCCCCGGAATATGAAGAAAGCCTGGTATTTTTGCAACAAGCTATCGAAAGATTTGCCAGGTTATCTGCTGAAATTCCAGACTCCCAAAAAGTTGAAAAACTTAAAAATCAGCTCATCAACATAATGGGCCTGGTTAAAGATAAAGCAGATTCACAAAAGGTATGGGCAGAAGTAAATAGCATCAATTCTGAATTGCTGGCAACTTTTAATATTGAAATCAATAAAACACCGATCACACCGATATCGCTGGTTAATGGCAAAAAAATATTTGAAAGCAATTGCTTGATTTGCCATGGCCTGACAGGTAACGGTGATGGCCCCATGGCCAGTCAATTTGATCCCTCCCCTGCCGTTTTATCTAATGCGAAACTTACAGGCGATGCAAACACCACCGCTTATGACAATTTTGAGGTGATTAACGTCGGCATTGCCAATACAGCGATGATGGCTTGGGCCGGAGTACTTTCGGAAACGCAGATTTGGGATGTAACTTATTACATCAGAACCTTTTCCAACGTAAATATCCAACTTCCGCCTGTCAATCTGGAATTGGCTGCTATCGAATCATCAGCGGATAATGCAGGAAAACTTGCCGCCATGGTCGTAGATGAGGTTCGAGGACTTCTTGATAAAAGTCTGGAGATTTATAAATCCGGTCAGGGTGACAATGCGGCAGAAGTGGCTTTTGACGCTTATCTGGCTTATGAAAAAATCGAGTCCAACCTCATTACAAAAGATAGGAGTCTGGGTGTAAGCCTGGAGTCAGTGTTCAGTCGTTATCGGGGAGAAATAAAGCGTAACGCGCCTTTCGATCATGTGCAATCGCTAAATAATGAAATCAACCTGAAACTTTCAAAAGGTTTGAAACTGCTCAAGAGCGAGGTTGGTTTTACCGGGATGTTCTTCCAGTCCTTCTCCATCATCGTTCGGGAAGGATTTGAGGCCATTCTCATTATCGCCGCACTGATCGCCTTTTTAATTAAGTCTCGCAATCAGGCCAGGGTGAAATCTATCCACATCGGCGTGGTGGTCGGCATACTTGCCAGTTTTGCGACGGCCTATATTATCCAGGAAATCCTTCACCTGAGTATGGCCAATCAGGAACTCCTTGAAGGTTGGATCATGTTGACGGCTGTGGTGGTTTTATTCTGGGTCAGCTATTGGCTGGTTTCTAAAATAGAAACCAGGAAATGGCAGAACTACATCAACAAAAAAATGCGTGGTGCCCTATCCAAGGGAAATACCTTTACTCTGGGTGCGGTGGCCTTCATATCTGTTTACCGTGAAGGATTTGAAACCGTTCTTTTTTATAAAGCCCTCTATTTATATGCAGACAATGCTACCGGAGGAATCATACCTGGGTTTCTGGCGGGTTGCGTGGTTTTGGCAGGAGTATTTTACTTGATCAATACTTTGGGAATGAGAATTCCTATTAAATGGTTTTTTGGTTTCACCAGTGTACTTTTGTATTACATGGCATTCACCTTCATGGGAAAGGGAGTTCATGAGCTACAAATGGGCGAACAAGTATCTATGACTGTAGCAAATTTTTTACCCAGTATTCATTGGCTGGGCATGTATCCCACCTGGGAAACATTTATAGGCCAGGCGGTGTTGTTTGCAGCGTTTGTTTTCGCGCTTGTTTACACATTTGTCATTAAGGCAGAGTTGGGTACAACCCACTTGCAGGAGGAAACTCACCATCTTCAAATCAGTATCACCCAGGTTCACGATCTGGTTGAACATATTTCCCATCATGCCAAACGTTGCGAAGTGTTCCTTAAAGACACTCCAGACCAGGATTTGAAGGAGTTATCCGGGCATTTGAAAGAGATAGACGTAAAAATCCACGAACTGTTCGGCCATGTGAAACACGTAGAAAACCAGCTTCAGAATGAATATGAGAAACTGGCCAAGAAGGCCTTTGAGGACAAATAGAATCAGGCATTCCCTTGAATATTCGCTTTTTTAAAAACACACGCATCATCCACAAATGGATCGGAATCCTTTCTGCGGTATTCGTTCTTATTCTTTCTATCTCGGGTTTTCTGTTAATGCATCCGGAAGAATTTGGTATCGAGCAAGCTCAGGTCAGCGGAAAGTATCTGCCCGCAAAATATTTTCAAGTGCATCAAGCTAGACGCCGGATCCAGTCCTTGGCAACGGTCTCGGGTTCCGGGCAGATTCTTTACGCGGGAACGGATATCGGTGTTTACCGATCCCAAGATGGTGGAAAATCGTGGCTTCAAACCAATCAGGGATTGTTTGACCATAACATCCTTTCCCTGCTGATTGACCCCAAAGAGCCCAATACAATTTATGCCGGGACCCATCGTGGTGTTTTCAAGTCAGAGGATGCGGGGGATACCTGGAGCGACTGGTTCGATGAGACTTCGGGTTTGACTCATACCAAAATCCATGATCTTGCTGTGCATCCTGATAATCCGCAAGTCCTATTTGCCGCAACGGATGGAGGAGTTTTTCAATCTTTGGATGCAGGAGAAAATTGGCAATCTGTATCCTCCGGGCAGTCCCTCCAGATCGTTGAGTTTTCAGCATCGAATCCTGACATCCTTTATGCATCAGGTAAAACTGGAACCATTCGCAGTAATAACAGCGGACGTGATTGGAGTCTCGTTTGGGGGAATGCTCTCCCTGCTATAACCACGCTGGCATCCTTAAACACCGACCCAGAGTTTCTCTATTCAGGCACTCTGACAGGCCTCTACAAATCTTTCAATGGAGGCAGAAATTGGATCCCCGATCCTGCCTTTAAAAAGACCTCCATCAACGCCATTTTTGTGAATCCCTCAAACCTATCGCAAATATATATAGGAAGCGGGGCAAATTTATATTCCAGCGATGATGGAGGGGATTCCTGGAAACACCTTTCCTCCTTCGCTCAAAAAATAAATGGGGATTCTGGAACTTCTATTGATATTTCAATTACCAGAATCACTGGCCTGATTGGAAAGTCCTTATATGTTGGCACCACATCAGGGCTGTACTTTTCTGAAGATGCAGGTAACAACTGGGAAACTATAGATTTAAGCGGAGCAGTCAATCAGCTATCCCCCGATGAAATGAAAATGGATGTTGTCAAACTGGTAACCGAAATTCATACCGGTCGCTTTTTTGGTTCCTATTTTTACATGCTTATAGATTTGGCAACTCTCGGACTCGTTTTCCTGTCAATATCCGGCATCCTGATAGCTTATTACAGGGCCAAAATTAAGAACCGAAAAAAAATAGTGGGGGATTTTGCGACTGATCGCGCGATTGAACTGACTGAAGATGAGCTTTCAACAGAGAGTCAGGAAATCCATGACATGATAGAGCACATCACGGAACACATTGAAAAATGCCAACTGGTTTATATGGATCAGGAGAAAAAGGAAATAGAGGAAATCAGCCGGCACCTCAATACACTGGACAAAAAAATGCACCGGCTGATGGAAAACCTAGGGGAATTAGAAAAGGCCTCTGAGGATTAATGAATATACCGCTTTTCCTTGCCCTTGGAGTTTGGAGCAAGGGCCTGGTCGCGGTTGAGCATATCCATCTTTTTGTATTCTTCCCAGTTGTCTCGGAACAGGTTGAAGCCGACATAATCCAGCGCCTGCATGATTTCGAGTTCAGAAACCTTGTTTTCACCCCCGTCTGCTTCACGAATCACCTCTTCCAACTGTTCACAAAGACCGGCAAACCGCTCTTCATCCTCAAACATCATAAAGTCTTTCATAAAATCAAAGGTCATTAAGGTCTTCTCCCTTTAACTTGAGTGATTCGCAAGATCTATTGCACTTATTTTAGAATAAATTTTGTTTACTGCAAACATAAATTCTTCGATTTCTTTTTGTATGGCAGAAAATTCCCGGTTTGCCATGCGCCTTGGGGAAAATATCGAACCTCCTAATGCCACGGCTGAGGCTCCGGAGGAAAAATAATCGGGGATATTTTGAGGACCCACACCGCCCACCGCCATCAGTTTGATATGGTCAAAGGGACCTTTTAATTGTTTAAAATAATTCGGTCCCATCTGGGAGGCAGGAAAAATTTTCACCATTGTCGCACCGGAACTCCATGCTTTTTCAATTTCTGTCGGAGTTAAAGCACCAGGGAAATAGGCAAGATTGTTCTTATAGCAGAATTCAGCTACATTTTCATTCAAGTTTGGGGCCACAAGAAATTTTGCCCCAGCATCAACGGCCTTCTGGGCAGACTCAGTGGATAAAACCGTTCCTGCACCTATGCATAAATCGGGAAACTGTTCGATGGCCTTTTTGATAAGAAGAAAGGCTGAAGGAGTATTGAGGGTAAATTCCAGAAAACGGAGTCCCCCGGAAAACACTGCTTCCAACACACCAGGAAGGGATTCTTCACCCATACCACGGATGATGCCCAGTACGGGTTTTTTCTCAAAGAGAATTAAATCGAAACCTGCCATGAGGGATTTAGACGTTGGCTTCTGAAGTAAGCTTTTCATAGAAATCCAGGTATTCATCCTTCTTATCCGAATTTCTAACCTTCATGCCTGCACGGGGATGTAAATCCAGAATACCGGTAATCATATAGGGAATGGTATATCCCCATTCAATCTTCTTACGCAATTCCACAAAATCACTTTCCAACACTGCCAGAATAGGTCGGATGTCAAATTTTGGATTTTTCAAAAAGCCCAACAACAATTCCAGAGGACAGTTTCCGGCGGCTCTCCCGATCCCTAAAATGGTTCCATCCAGGTAATTAATATTCTGGATGATCGATTCAATGGTATTGGCAAAGGCCAATTGCTGGTTGTTATGCGCGTGGATGCCAATTTCCCGGCTCGGCAGAGCGGCCTTATATTTTTTAGCGAGATAAGTAATCTGCTCTGAATACAAAGCCCCAAAACTGTCGACCAGATAAACGACATCAACGGCGCTTTCCTTTTCAATCTGCTCCAGTGCCTCATCCAATTCGCGTTCTCTGGCATGCGATACCGCCATAATATTGATGGTGGTTTCATAGCCCTTTGCATTAAGCGTGTTGACTATATCAATGGCCTTATCAATGTCTTTGACATAAGAAGCAACTCGCATCATATCCACATAACTTTCGGCTTTTGGGATAGTTGCCTTGGGATCAAAACGTCCGATATCAGCCATAACAGATATCTTGCAATTTCGCTCCGTATCTCCGACAATGTTTCGGTACAAAATTTCATGGGGCCAAATTCGCCACGTTTAAACTGATTTTCATCTGCTTTATATCCTAGTTCGATATAATCAACCCCTGATTTATTAACTGCTTGAAAAACCCTGCGGACCAGATCATCGCTGAACAGGTGATTATTCATCAAGCCACCATCTCGAATGGTGCAATCCAATACTTTTATTTCTTTTCGAAACATGCTGTTAAAACTCCCAACCGGGACCAATACATCCCGCGGACAAAAAAATGAATTTAGGCAAACTTTTCAACAAATTGGAGAAAACGATTATATTTCTAATACCGCCGAGGGTCAATCAGATAATTTCTTTTAATTCTTTAACCTTTTATGAGACAGTGCTTTTGCTACAATGTCCCCCAAGCCCTTCTCCGACACTGGGGAGCAGATAAACCTAACCCTTAGCTAATATTATTTAACTATGAATAATAAAACATCTTTTTGGCTTGTCAAACAGGAGCCTTCCAAGTATAGCTGGGAAACTTTTTTGCAAGATGGAGAAACTTATTGGGACGGAGTGCGAAACTATCAGGCCCGTAATAATTTACAATCCATGAGAAAAGGCGATCTGGTTTTCTTTTACCACAGTGTCATCGGAAAGGAGATCAAGGGTATTGCTAAAGTAACACGTGAGGCTTATCCGGATCCTACCACCGATGATCCGCGTTGGGTTGTGGTCGATCTTAAACCTCTAAAAACATTCGCGTACCCTGTTAACCTTGAAGAGATTAAATCGCATATTGCGTTGGTCAGGCAGTCTCGTTTATCTGTCATGCCCGTAACCAAAAAGGAAAGCCAGGTTCTCTTAAAAATGGGCAAGACTTCAATTTAAAAAAACCTTTTTTTATTTCATTTGGCTTAATGAGGTGCAGAGAAATTCTCATTGACTTAGAAATTATGGAAGTATAAATTCAGGATAATAAAATTTTATATGGGTATACACTTATGAAAACAGGAATCATCTTTATCTTTTTAATCGCCTTATTGAGTTTGCTGGGCTGTTCAGGTGATAGCAACGATGGGCAAACGCCAGCAGTTCAGGAAAAATCGGTGCCATGGTACGTTGGAACAAAAAGCATGGGTATGCACTTATGAAAGCAGGAATCACCTTTATCTTCTTAATCGCTTTATTGGGTTTATTGAATTGTTCCGGAGATAATACCGAAAACCAAACTCCAAAAAATGATGTAAAACAGTCGGCCCCATCGCCCGTCGGAACACAACCCACCCAAGATTTACACCCGGATTCGCATGTCAGCGGGACCCCGAGTACCCATGTTTCCGGAGCCATTTCAACAGCCGAGCATTTAAGCGGGCAGTAAACTTATGAAACCCACCCCATCCGTGCTATTAGTTTTATGCTTTTTTTGTGTTTTAATTCAGCCTGCATGGGCGGACCGAGTAGAACCATCCATCTGCCTGAAACGAGTGACTCCCCTGCTTGTTAAAAGGGAAAGGGTGGCGGAATTGGATGGGATTTGGGGACTGTTTCAAAAAACAACTGCTTTCCAGGACAACTCTGTCCAGGGAATCCAATTAGACAACAAGATCAACACCATTCTTTATCATTTAGAGTATCTTTGTAACACCATAGATGGCATTCCTTTTGATGAATTATCTGACTATGTATCCACAAACCTTGCAGAAAAAGGCGCTGAAAAATTTAAAAACGAGTTGATCATTCTTGGTAAAAGCGAGGGCGAAATTGATATATGGTTTGAGTTTGCAAAGTTTGCTGTCGCTAATCGGCATCGAGCTCTGGACGCTCAAAAAATTTTTCAAACCATTCAGACAGCACAACCCTTTATCAAAGGTTATTTTGAGCTTGCTGAAAAAATTAATAGTAAAGAAAAAATGGGTTCGGTGATTCAAGAAACAGAAGACCTGACAAAACAAATTGAGGCTTTTTTCAAAACTGATCCTTACATGTCTCAGGCCATCTATGAAAATTCCCGGGTTCCTCATGCTGATTGGGATGAAGACGTCGGTGGCTCCTAAACCTAATGCGCTTATAACCTAACAATAAAGAGCATCTCTGAAAATCGCTTTTGGTCATGAGCGACCCCTATCATTTAAGGGCCTGCGAGTCGCCTTAGAAAAAATTACCAAATAAATAGACCCCCCCCTGAAATCTTTATAAAACGTGAAAGGACGCAATGAATAATTTTCTTGTCATAGGCGGAACAGGTGTGATGGGAACCGCAGCGATTAAAGCGATTCGCGAAAAGTTTGGCGACAATGCCAATATCATGGCCAACTGGTATGGTAAAGAAGAGCCCGGTTTCAACATCGAAGGCGTTAACGAAACACTGTTTGGTGATATCAATGATCCACAGGTTCTAGAAAAAATTAAAGCCTTCAATAATGGCCAGTTCGACACTTTGTTTTATGCCACTGCTCTTGGTGAGGTTGGAGTACCCATTTCAGAGGCGACCCCCGAGTCGATAGCTCTATCCAACAAGCTTTCATTTGATCCGATCTTAAAACTGGAATCCGAATTGGATGTTAAAACCATCGTTGCCTATTCCACCTTTTATGTTATTCGGCACCAGCTGGCCACCTATGGAGCGATGGGCCATTCAAAAGAAGCTATTGAAAAATGGGCAGTCGAGAAAGGCAAGGCACGGCATGCCTGTATTCGTGCAGGATTGTTTGAATCCCAATCTTCCCGTGGCATTAAACTGCTTTTAAGAAAAACCGCAAAGCATCCAGAAAACCTGAGGGACCCCCTTCTCCGGTCCTATTTCGAAGGAAAGAGCTCAAAGGAAGGCATAAAAATGTTTGAAGAAGGGATCTTTAAGGAAGAAAAAGAAGCTTATGGTGATTGCAGAACAACTGCTGAAGATTTGTATCAGGCCCATTTGAAACTATTTGATTCCAAGGAACCTGTGTTCATTAACGTTTGTGGTAAACGGATATGGCTCTCGGTTGCACCTCTACTTCTCAAGGATTATAT
>JYMV01017477.1_pt1 | contig 12547 bp, 12 predicted proteins | sample 338911 | NCBI WGS metagenome assembly JYMV01 (sample SAMN03354496, study PRJNA234377) | hydrothermal vent metagenome | biome: Deep sea; feature: Hydrothermal plumes at the Eastern Lau Spreading Center, Western Pacific Ocean; material: Seawater | place: Tonga | collected 2009 | depth 2000 m m | reverse complement strand
AAAATAATTGATATTTTGACTAATGCACTTATGTGGAATTTTATGGGATAGATATTCCAGTGATAATCATTGACTGCTTGTAATAGAAATTTTCACGACGATAAACATCGTAAAATTACTTTTCTACTTGAAGAACTATTTGTTGTAAAATATATTGATGGTTGCCAACCAAGCGATTCATCGCTTATTCACTAGCCTGCCGAAGTTATTTAAAAATTCTAACCACCACATACCAATTAAGAGGATACAGATGGCAGAAGCAATGGAATTTGATTTTTCGCTTCCTTCAAGTAAGGGGAAAAAATTTGATCCAGAACTTGTTGAAAAAGTTAAAAAAATCCAGCAAGAAGCGAATGGCAAAGCACATACGGATACCGTTCCGGAAAAATACACCATAGAAAACTATTACGGTGATGATCAACTCGGTGCCGATGTTTTAAAAAATAAGTACCTCGCCCCCTGGGAAAACCATCCCTGGGAAATTTGGCAGCGGCAAGCTACAGCACTTTCCTCCGTTGAAAAGAATAAGAAACTGCAGGAAAAATGGGCTGCTAAATTCTTTTCCGTACTGGAAGATTTCAAATTTGTGCCCGGTGGTAGGATCATGCATGGCGCCGGTCGTGAAGATATTACAACCACGTTAAATAATTGCTATGTGGTGGCCATCAAAGATGATGCCATCAATGAAATATACAATACCGTAACTAGCGAAGCGTTGACCTATAAGTACGGTGGCGGTTGCGGTCATGATCTTTCGGTCCTGCGACCTTCGGGCGAACCTATCAATGGTACCGGTGGTGAATCCTGCGGCCCTACTGGTTTTATGAATCTTTTTTCTGAAAATACCAATACCATCGCTCAACACGGGCGGCGGGGAGCCAATATGCAGACCCTCCGTGTGGATCATCCCGATATTGAAAAATTTATTGGTATCAAGACCGGCGATATCCATATGGTCAAATATTCCAACATTTCGGTGCTTTTGACCCATGACTTTATGAAAGCAGTTGAAGAAGATACGAACTTCGACCTCCACTGGGATGGTAAGACCTATAAAACTATCCGGGCGCGTAACTTGTGGGAACAAATTATTACCAATGCACACGCCAGCGCAGAACCCGGTTTGCTTTTCTGGGATACAATGAAGGATTACCACAACGCTGAATATTGCAGTCCCTTGGTCTCAACCAATCCCTGCGCTGAACAACCTTTGCCCGATGGCGGTTGTTGTAACCTGGGTGCGGTGAACCTGGAACGGTTTGTTGATGATAGTAGCAATTTTATGATCGATGAATTCAAGGAAACAATATCCGTTGCAACCCGCTTCCTTGATAATGTCGTGGACTATAATGTTGATCGTCACGCACTGGAAGTTCAGAAAGATAACGCCATAAACGACCGCAGGATCGGACTTGGAATATTGGGTCTGGGTGATATGTTATTGAAAATGGGCATTAAATATGATAGTGAAGATGCCCTTCAGACTACTAATCAGATCATGAAAATTTTTCGTGACACTGCTTATGAAACCAGTGTCGAACTTGCTCAGGAAAAGGGGCAGTACCCGAAGTTTGACTGGCCGGGTTTTAGCAAAAGCAAATTTGTTAAAAATCTACCGAAAGCCATGCGGGATAAGATCCGCCAAGGTGGTATCCGTAATTCAACAGTCACAACTGTTGCTCCAACCGGTAGCGGTGCCATTGTTGCTCGTGTTACTTCAGGCGTGGAGCCCATATTCGCCACAAGTTACATGCGACGGGTGAAGAAAAATGATGGTTATGGTAAAGATTTTAGTGAATACAAGGTGTATCACCCGACAATCAAGAAACTTTTTGGTACCGATGGACAGCTCCCGGATCACGTTGTCACGGCGCATAATATCGATCCATTCTTTCGGGTTAACATGCAGGGTGTTATTCAAAAATATATTGATAGTTCCATTTCTTCCACAGTAAACCTTGCTGAGGATATTACCGCAGAAACAGTAGCTGAAATTTACATGACTGCTTATAAATCCGGCTTAAAGGGAATTACCGTTTATAGAGAAGGATCAAGGGAGGGCATCCTAGTGACCAAGAAAGAGGAAGACGATAGTGATACTGTGGCCGTCGCAAATGCTGAAGAAAATAACGTTTCGAATGTAACACCTACCCCCCGGGGTCGTCCGATCATCACGAATGGTGTAACCAGGCGCATACGTACAGGGGAAGGTTCCCTATATATCACCATTAACGAAGATCAAGAAGGTTTATGTGAAGTATTCACTACCATTGGAAAGGCAGGCGGTAACGCTGCTGCACAATCAGAGGCAATAAGCCGTTTAATATCCTTAGCATTACGGTCTGGGGTTAATCCAAATTCAGTCGTACGCCAATTAAAAGGTATTTCTGGCCCTAATCCTACCTGGGAAGATGGACGTCTAATATTATCTACCCCAGACGCCATTGGAAAAGCGTTGGATGATTATCTACGGGAAAGAGAACAACAACGAAGTGCAAACGGAGACCTTCAGAAAGATCAAAAACCACTGATAACCATGGCACCAGCCGCCGAGGAAATCGAAGTAGGTGTTTGCGAAGAAGGTAGTCCTTATAACTGCAGTAATATAGTCAATGAAAATGGTTGCATGGTTTGCCGACAATGTGGTTGGTCTCAATGCGACTAAATAATGTTAAATAATCCTGATTAGAAAAGCCCCTTTCGAGAGAGGCTTTTCTAATAGAATAATCTTCAGTCGACTAAACTTCCATTATTTCTTTTTCTTTGTTTTCCATCATTTCATTCAGCGTTTTTACATGTCCATCTGTAATATCCTGAATTTCTGTTTCGGAGCGTTTAATCTCATCCTCAGACAAATGCTCATCCTTTTGTAGACCTCTAATATGGTGGATCGCATCCCGGCGTACATTTCTCACTGCGATTCTACCTTCCTCAGCTAATTGATGAACATATTTCGTCAAGTCTCTGCGCCGTTCTTCAGATAAAGGTGGAATCGGGATCAGAATCACCTCACCGTTATTATTCGGGGTCAACCCAAGATTACTTTCCATGATTACTTTTTCGACATCGGGCATCACTGATTTGTCAAATGGGTGAATTGTAATCAGCCGTGGCTCAGGAACTGAAATTGTAGAAAGCTGGTTCAGTGGCGTTAAAGTACCGTAATAGGATATTTTAAGCGTTTCCACCAATTCAGGATTAGCTCTTCCCGTTCGGACCTTATTCATTTCCATTCGGGTATGATTGACTGCTTGATCCATGCGGTGAATCAAATCGTCAGTTATATCCTTGATCATGGGTTTAATCCCCCACTAAAGTTCCAATCGGTTCACCAAGAATCAGCTTTTTCAGATCCCCACTGCGATTAATATTAAATACTTTGATTGGTAATGAATTTTCCTTGCACAGTGATATGGCTGTCATGTCCATAATCCGCAATTCTTTCTGTATTGCTTCTGTATACGAAACCCGATCATATTTGACTGCATCAGAATGTACGACCGGGTCTTTATCATATACACCATCAACTTTTGTACCTTTGATCAATACTTCCGCACCCAATTCAGTTGCCCGCAATGCCGCAGCTGTATCAGTCGTGAAGTACGGGTTTCCCGTACCGCCTGCTACAACAACAATCCGGCCCTTTTCCAAATGTCTGATAGCGCGGCGGCGAATATAGGGCTCAGCTATTTGTGCTACGGTAATCGCAGATAATGTTCGTGTTACAGATCCTAAATTCTCTAGAGCATCTTGCATACAGACCGCATTCATAATCGTTGCCAGCATACCAAGATAATCACCCGTGACGCGTTGCATACCCCTCGCGGCAGCTTGCATACCTCTGAATATATTCCCTGCACCAATAACCAGACCAATATCAATGCCCAAATCGTGAATTGATTTTACTTCTGCAGCTAACTGTGTGACTTTTGCGTGATCAATCCCAAAACCTTCTTCACCGGCCAGCACTTCTCCCGATAATTTGAGAAGAACCCGCTGGTAAGCCGTTTCGGGCATTAGGAATTATTGTTGGCCGTTATTGGATTCGCCAACTGCGTAACGGATATAACGTCCTAAAGAAATATTCTCACCCAGAGTGGCGATAGATTCTGTGATAAGATCCTTCACTATTTTGTCTGGATCTTTAATGAAGGGTTGTTCAAGCAAACAAGTTTCTTGGAAATATTTATCCATTTTACCAACAACAATTTTTTCAATCACTTTATCCGGTTTTTTCGAATTTTTAGCCTGTTCAGTATAGATATCTTGCTCAGATTTTACCAATTCTTCAGGCACTTGTTCACGACTAACAGACACAGGGTTTGTTGCCGCAATTTGAATAGCCAGATTATGAACCAATTCCTTAAACCTGTCCGTTTTTGCCACAAAATCTGTCTCGCAGTTCACTTCCACGAGAACGCCCAGCCTTCCACCGTGGTGTATATAGGAATAGACCAATCCTTCTTGCGCAGAACGTGTACCTTTTTTCTCTGCCTTGGCCACACCTGCTTTACGTAATGCTTCGACCGCCTTTTCAAGGTTGCCATCAGTATCCACCAGGGCCCGTTTACAGTCCATCATTCCTGCTCCTGTTTTATCTCGCAATTCTTTTACAATCTTAGCATCAATACTCATTAATTACTCTCAGATTTGTGTTCTTCTTCTGGTTCTTCTATATCATCTTGTGGTTCATCTACCACTACTTCATTGGGTAAATCTTTATCCGCATCTTTCGTGCTTTCTTCCACGATAATTTCTCCTCCTGAACCTTCACTTTCATCCCCAATTTCTTGCACCGCTGCAGTATTACCCGCCACCTCTACTTCCTTATCTACAGCGTCAACCCTCACTGCTGTTTCGATTACTATTTCACCTTCTCCATTATCCTCTGTTTTATCAACTTCTTTCACTTGTGCCGATAGGATAGTATCGGCCAAAGCTGAAATAATCAATTGAATTGTACGAATAGAATCATCGTTAGCCGGTATCGCATGGCTCACGATAGTGGGGTCAGAATTGGTATCAACAATAGCAATAACTGGTATTTCTAGTCTCAAGGCCTCTTGCACTGCGGTTGATTCATAATTGGCGTCTACAATAATTACTACATCAGGAACACGACGCATGTCCTTGATTCCCCGGTGTTGATCAGCAAGCTTGACCCGCTCACGATTGAGTTTTTGAACCTCTTTTTTTGTTAAATTTTCATAAATTTTTGAGCCTTCTTTATCAAGTAATTGTAAACGTTTAATACTTTTCTTGATCGTTGAAAAATTGGTCAGTGTTCCACCCAACCACCGTTCAACCACATAGAACATTCCACAACGGTCTGCTTCCTGTTGCACGATATCTTTGGCTTGTTTCTTGGTGCCGACAAAGAGTACTTCACCATTTTTCTTTACAATGCCGCTTAAAAAATCCTGTGCTTTCTTTAATCCGGCGAGTGTTTCTTCCAAATTGATAATATGAATCCCATTTTTCTCCATCAGTATAAACGGTTCATAAGAAGGATGCCATTTTCTGGTTACATGCCCAAAATGGGCACCAGTACTAAGTAAATTTTCGAAATTAACTTCAGACATAAAATGTTAACGTTTGGAAAACTGGAATCGTTTACGCGCACCGGGCTGACCATATTTTTTTCTTTCCACTCTGCGTGCGTCTCTTTTTAAATATCCCGCTGCCTTCAGCACCGGCCGGTAATCAGCATTATCCTGTAATAATGCTCTGGCTATACCTAAACGGATAGCTCCTGCCTGGCCAGTAAGACCACCGCCTTTTACGTTTATATTAAAATCATATGCATCAACTTTGTCAATTGCATCCAAAGGTTCCAAAACTACATTAGCTAAAGATCCACGGCATAGGTATTCCCTGAAATCCCGACCATTTATTTTGATCTTCCCTTTCCCAGAAGAAAGGTAGACTCTAGCAACTGCTGCTTTTCGCCGGCCGGTACCGTTTTCTGTGGTTTCTGGCATTAATTATATATCCAGTATCGTAGGATTCTGTGCTGCATGAGGGTGATCTGATCCAGCATATATGCGCAGATGGGTCATCATCTTGCGACCCAACCTGTTTTTCGGCAGCATGCCCTTTATTGCCGATTCCAAAATCCGTTTCGGATGGGTGCGACGCACTTGTTGAACATCCACAAAAGAAGTTGCCCCAGGGTACCCTGAGTGACTGAAATAGGTTTTATCTTTCTCTTTCGATCCGGTGAGTTTGATCTTTTCTGCATTGATTATAACAATACAGTCACCCATATCCATATGCGGCGTATAAGTTGGTTTGTGCTTGCCTTTAAGAAGTTGGGCAATTTTGGAAGCAAATCTCCCCAAAATTTTTCCTTCCGCATCGGTAAGAATCCAATTTTTCTCTATTTCTGACTGTTTTATCGAAAATGTTTTCATCGTTTTTCACTTCGAATAAAGCCGCTGAAAATAGCCTTATACCTTCACGTTTGTCAATAGATAATAACCCTGTAATACTTAGGGTTTATTGGGTTATTTAAGATCAGCTATGTACCCCTTACTAATCGTAAAGCGAACCTTTCCTATTAGCTTTTCACCGATAAAGGGCGTGTTACGGGATTTGGAATAGATATTTTGTTCTTTGAATATCCATTCTTGATCGGGATCGATAATCGTCAGTTCAGCAGCACAGCCTATTGTAAATAGATCCTCTTCAAAGCCCATGACACGCCTCGGGTTTACAGTTAATAATTTCAATAATTCTTTCAGCGGCATGTCCAAAACTTTATTCACAGCACCAAAACAGCTTTCTAAACCGATCATACCAAACGGTGCTAATTCAAAAGTAGCTTCTTTTTCCTCGATTGTATGGGGTGCATGATCTGTGGCAATACAATCGAAAGTGCCATCCTTTACCGCTTTGATCAATTCCTTGCGATCATTCTCAGCGCGGATCGGTGGTGCAACTTTAAAGTTTGTATTGTATTCTAAAAGTGCTTGATCATTAAAGAACAAATGGTGCGGTGTTACTTCTGCTGTAATATTTGAATTTAATTTTTTCATTCTGCGGATGTTCGCAGCTCCACTGGCAGAAGTAACATGGGGTACATGAAGTTTTGTCTGAATCATGTTCGCCAATTCAAGATCCCGTTGAATCATTATTGCCTCTGCCAGGGATGGATTTCCGGCTAAACCGAGGCGTGTTGCGTAAACATTCATCTTCCGCATGATTAATAACCGGTTTGTCAAACATAGAAGTGTATTCCAAAGCCAACCGCATAACCTGTGCATCAGATATAGGCAGACCGTCGTCACTTAAAGCGACAGCCCCCTCGGAAATGATTGCTTGAACTTCAGTTAATTCTTTGCCTTTTTGTCCTTTTGTTACCGCTCCAATGGGGTGAATATGCACTGGACATTCTTCTGCCTTTTCAACAACAAAACGTATTGATTCAGGTGAATCTAAAGGGGGTGACGTATTCGGCATTATACATACACGCGTAAAACCACCCGCTAATGCTGCTCGAGAACCAGTTTGCAATGTTTCCTTGTCTTCACGTCCCGGTTCACGGAAGTGGACATGTACATCACAAAATCCATGGGTGATTACAAGGCCGGAGCAATCGATCATGGTCTCACCTTTCGCACCACCAGCAGAACCAACCGATTTAATTTTATTTTGCTCAATTACAACATTACCCTTCTTAGACCTTCCAGATAACGGATCCAGAATTGTACCCCCTTGCAGCACAAGTTTCTTTGGTAGTTTTTTCAAATTCATTTATTACTCAATTATTTTCTGGTTTTCCGCCTAGCAACAAATATAAAATGGCCATACGGGAAGCAACTCCATTGAGAACCTGATCCAGAATTATTGCTTCTTTACCATCTGCAACAGAACTATCGATTTCAACACCGCGATTCATTGGGCCAGGATGCATGATCACGATCTCTTTTTTATGTTTTTTCAAGCGTTCTGAAGTAATACCAAATAGGTTGCGGTATTCACGCACTGAAGGAAAAAACCCGCGATCCATACGTTCCAGTTGGATACGCAACACATTAACGGCATCAGCCCAGTCCAAAACTTCATCAAGATCATGGGTTACTCGAACATCGAAGCTGTCTATGTGGTGTGGAATTAAAGTAGTTGGCCCACAAAGCATAACATCTGCACCTAACTTTTTCAAACCATAGATATTGCTCCGAGCCACTCGACTGTGCGCTATATCCCCGATAATTCCGATTCTTAGACCCTTTACTTTCCCAAATCGTTCCTGAAGACTGGTCATATCCAAGATAGCTTGTGTAGGATGTTCGTGGGTACCATCTCCAGCATTAATTACCACCGCATCTACATATTTTGTCAAATGCAATGAAGCTCCTGGATCAGGGTGGCGCATAACGACAGCATCAATTTTCATCGCCTCGATATTTTGAACCGTATCTTTGAAACTTTCACCCTTTTTCAAACTGCTCGAAGATGCCGAGAAATTCACTGTATCAGCGCTAAGGCGTTTTTGAGCTAATTCAAAACTGATTCGTGTGCGTGTGGAATTCTCAAAAAATAGATTTACAATCGTTTTCCCTTGCAGAGATGGCACTTTCTTGATCGGTCGATCAAGTACCTCTCGAAAGCTGAAAGCTGTATCAATAATACTAACTATATCTTCAGCTGGGTAATGTTCAAGTCCTAGTAGGTGTTTTTCCTGCATTGTTTATTTCCCCTGATCGTATTTCAAGAGCAGCACGGCATCTTTATTATCCACTTCTTTTAATCGAACAGCTACATGTTCGCCATCATGGGTAGGAATATTCTTTCCAACAAAATCTGCTCTAATAGGCATTTCCCTGTGTCCTCTATCCACCAATACAGCCAACTGAATAGCCTTTGGTCGTCCGAATGCATTCAATGCATCTATAGCTGCCCGGATTGTCCTGCCGGTAAAAAGAACGTCATCTACCAAAACAACAACTTTATCATCTATGGTAAATGGGATATCTGTGCCCTTTACTTGTGGCACCACTAATCGATTCCTGAAGTCATCACGGTGAAAGGTAATATCCAGCGAGCCTAAGACTATCTCCGTACCAGAAAATTCGGAAATTTGGGAATGTATTCTTTTAGATAGAGGTTCACCGCGTGTTTGAATCCCGATCAGCGCCAAATTATCTGGGTTATGGTTTCGTTCCAGAATCTCATGGCTCAATCTGGCGACGATCCTGCTTATGGCAGTTGCATCCAGTAATATGGTTTGTTTTTTTGTCATAGGTTCATCCCTGAAACCAAAAAACCTCTGGGGGGCAGCTTTTCTAGCGCTTTTCAACGCTCTGCACGACCAGAGGCCTCATTACTGCCCTTTTTGCTATCTCTGTAGCTATTTAAAGGGTCAAAAACCACGGCCATATTACACTAGGGAACAGTATCTGCCAAGCTGTTTTTCCAAGTAATTATTAATGTTTATTAAAGCCCGTAACAATGTGGTCTGTAACCTTATCCGGTTTCATTTCAATATCAATGGTAAGATCAATATATTCTTGTCTAAACCATTGTAATTGCCGTCGAGCATATTGGCAGGTTCGCAATATGATTTCTGCTTCGAGGTCTACTTTATTCAACCTACCATCAAGAAAAGCGGCGATTTGTCGATACCCAATGGATTCCATCGGGTGTGTGGCAATAGGATCATTTCCTTTACGAAGACTTTTTATTTCCTCGACCCAACCATTATCGAGCATCTTGGCAGTTCGTTTTGCTATGCGTTTATCTAATTCTTTCCTATCAATAGTAAGTAAAACAGTGAAAAGACTTAATGTCGGTGCACCAAATTTTTCCTGTCTGTTGAAATGTTCTGATGGCGGCTTGCCCGTAACTGTATAGATCTCTAATGCTCTTATCAGCCTTTTTCTATTATTTGGATGGACTTTTACCGCATATTCTGGGTCCAATTCCTGCAATCGGTTTAGTAATCCCTCAGGACCAATTTCTTCATATTCCTGAATAAGTTTTTCTCTTACATCTAGATCGGTCTCGCTCTCAGAAAATATGCCCTTGGTAATAGCTCGATAATACAATCCTGCGCCTCCGCATATAATGGGTTCTTTTCCCCTTTCAGAAATATCCTTAACCAGATTCAAGACCAATTTTGCGTATTTCCCAGCTGAGATAGGTGAATCTGGGTCTTTTACGCCGATGAGATGATGAGGTACTGCTGCCAGTTCCTCAATAGTGGGTTGTGACGTACCAATGGCCATGCCCCTGTATATTTGCCGTGAATCAAGGTACTCTTTTTGCCACGTCGATGGCAACGGTCGTTTTTCCAATCGCTGTGGGGCCTACAATAGCTAGAATAGGTTTAGGATTGGGGCGGTTACTATCCATAATAAAATAAAGGTCTAGCTACGTTCAAAACGCTGATCAAGTTCTTCCAGCGATAATTGAACAATAATTGGGCGACCGTGCGGACAATAATAAGGATGCTTTGTAGCAAAAAGGCGATTTACCAATACCTGCATTTCTTCCATGGTCAATGAATCCCCTGCCTTGACAGCAGCATGGCAGGCAAAAGAAGCAGCCAGATTTTCCATATATGAACTGGACTTTTCTCGATTCGCCATATAATGATCAATTATATCCCTGATCACAGAATTCTCATTGCCCCAGCCCATATCCGATGGAATAGCCTCAAGCAAAATCTTGTTTTGACCATTTTCTTTCATTCGAAATCCCAATTTTTCCAGATATTGTTGGATATCCAATAGGACAGAGTATTCATCTGCAGAAAACTCCAATATTTCAGGAAATAACAGTGTCTGCGCCGATAAGGGTGTCGAATCAAACGCAAGCAGCGCATCTTCAAATAATACTCGCTCGTGCGCCACATGCTGATCAATTATCACCAGACCACTAATGATCTGACTGATGATGTATTTGTCATGCACCTGCCACATGTTGCTACCTTCAATCGCAGTGGCTTCTTCTTTTTGATCTGCCAAGTTGCTGACATATTCTTTCGCACGTTGCAGATCAGCACCACTTTCCGATTGCTTGGCGGGCGTGAACCATAGTGGTTCCTGGCGTTGATTTGGATCAATTTCTTTTCCAAATGTTACCATTTGTCCAACATGCTGTTCAAATGAAGGAATTGTTGCCAAAATACTAGCCAGCGCTTCTCTTACCGCTGATTTTACCACATGATAAATGCGCCATTCATCGGTAAAGCGTACTTCGATCTTTCTCGGATGTACATTTACATCCAATTGGTCAGGAGGCAACACTAGATTCAACAATGAAAAAGGGTATTCACCTCTTTTTACTAGGGATTCATAGGCTGCATAAACTGCCGAATTGAGAAGCCGATTTTGAATAAATCTGCGGTTAACAAAAAGATACTGCTCTCCTGGCCGTCCCCGTACGAGATTCAGTGTGCCGACAAATCCGGATATATTATAATCACCTTTTATCATATTTACTGGCAGTAATTGATCCCGATAAGAAGGGTCTGTTAACGCTATAATTCTTTCTTCAATATTTTCTGGTGTTAGATTCAATATAGTTTTATCATTATGCATCAGTTGGAAAGAAACTTCAGGAAATTCCAATCCAAAACGACGCAGCATTTTCACAATTTGCCGGAATTCAGTCGTAGCTGATTTCAGGAATTTTTTCCGTGCTGGCGTATTATAAAATAGATTCCGTACAGTAATCTCTGTCCCACCTATTGGCGGGGCCGCTTTAATAGCATCGGTAACACCATTGACTAAATCCATTTGATACCCTGCGGATTCATCTACTGATGAAGACACATTTATTTCCGATACTGACGCAATACTGGCCAGTGCCTCCCCCCGAAACCCAAGTGTTCGTATCTTAAACAGATCATCAACTTTGGATATTTTACTCGTAGTATATCGTAGAAAGGCCTGCGCCAGTCCATCTGCTGTAATCCCGTGCCCATTATCTCGAACTTGAATCAGCTGGTGGCCACCTTTCTCTACGACAACAGTTATCTCCGTCGCACCCGCATCTATACTGTTTTCAAGGAGCTCTTTTACAACAGACGCAGGGCGTTCTATTACCTCACCAGCAGAAATTTTATTGCGCAGGTCCTCAGGTAGAGAAAGTATTGGTTTCATTACCTGTTAATGATATTAAGAGAATCGGTAAATATCTTATCTCGCAGAGAAGTTGCCTGCTGAAGAAGTAGTTCTACCTCTTTTTTTACCTCTAAAATAAATTTTTGGTCTGAGTCAACTGTTGGCAGGTTTATATAAACATTGAGTGAACCACCGCGAACGCCCGCATAAGCGACTTCACCAGCAACACCCACATCACTAACAGAATTAGGATTACCTCTATTAACTAAATCCACTGCTAATTCTAACACCCGGTGCGATAGCCTAGCTACTTCCAAGGGTACAGTAATAGCCCGTTTATTTGCCGCCAATAGTGCTGTTTCTTTAACGGTCATTTCTTCCTTGGTGGAATCCGCCAACCGATTTGCCTCTAATACTGCATTAAATGCATCCGTGTCCTCATCAATAAGAGCAGTAAGCTGTTGTTTTATGGTCTG
>JYMV01016363.1_pt1 | contig 12547 bp, 16 predicted proteins | sample 338911 | NCBI WGS metagenome assembly JYMV01 (sample SAMN03354496, study PRJNA234377) | hydrothermal vent metagenome | biome: Deep sea; feature: Hydrothermal plumes at the Eastern Lau Spreading Center, Western Pacific Ocean; material: Seawater | place: Tonga | collected 2009 | depth 2000 m m | reverse complement strand
GCCAGTCACATATCCGCCGGTTAATCCATGGCAAACTGCGCCGAAAATAGCTGGCGCTGACAAAATCCTAAAGGAGACTCTTCATGCGTATTGCCGTGCCCGACCTTATCTCCAACTCCTACTTCCCAGCCGTGGCCGCCATAGAATTGGGCTACTTTAAAGCTGAGGGGTTGGACGCGGAATTGCGCCACGTTTTCCCTATACCCAGAGCGATGGCGGCGTTACGGGATGGAGAAGTGGACTTTGTGGCAGGGCCGGCCCATGCCGCGTTGACGGCGTTCCCGGAATGGCAGGGCGCAAAGCTGGTCGCCGCATTGGCCCAGCAGACCTTCTGGTTGCTGGTCGTTAGGTCGGATTTGGATGTGGAACCCGGCGACGTTCAGGGGGTTAAAGGGCTGCGCATCGGGGCTGCTCCCGGACCGGAGTTGGCCTTTCGGCATCTCTTGAGCGAAGCGGGTATAGACCCGATGGGAGACGGTGTGGAATTGGGCCCGGTCCCCGGTGCGGACGGTCCGGACGTTTCGTTCGGCGTTCATGCCGCGGGCGTATTGGAGAGGGGCGAGATCGACGGATTCTGGGCGAACGCTATGGGCTGTGAAGTGGCGGTTCGCAGCGGGGCGGGTAAGGTTATCCTTGATGTCCGGCGGGGTATCGGCCCAGCCTCAGCCACCGGCTATACCTTCGCGGCGCTGGTAACATCGGACGCCAATGTGGATAAAGACCCTGGGGCGGTGGCTGGAGCAGTGCGGGGGATCGTGAATGTGCAGAACGCTCTACGAGAAGAGCCTTCCCGGGCCACGGAGGTGGGGCGCCGTTTGTTTCCCGCTGCCGAAGCGGAAATCATAGCGGCGCTGATCGAGCGGGACGCGCCATTTTATGACCCGTCGATCGCTGAGGATGCCGTGGAAAGCATGAACCGATTCGCGCAAGCGACCGGGCTTCTCTCTGGTCCGGTCGCTTACGATCAGGTGGTGGCTACCCAGTTTCGTGACTTGTGGTCTCAGTAGACCGTTAGCCGTTGAGAGTTCTGGCGGCCGGGTCCTTCGACGGGCTCGGGACGAACGGATGGATGAAAGTTGTCCGTTCGGGGTGAGCTTGTCGAACCGCTTTTTGCAAAGCCTTGGAACCAAATTGCTCTGGTAGACCGTTTCTTAAATTTCCCGGTCATGCCGGGGGTGTAGAATCGGGACGCCATCGGAACTTGACAGGCCTCGTAGGCGTGAGTAAGAAAGGCGAAAACCTCAAGGAGGGAATGAGGAATGTCGATAGACAACACACGGTACGAATTCTCCGCGATCACGCAACGCCCCCCTTTTCGATGGCCAAACGGGGAGAGGCTGGCAGTCTGGGTCTGCTACAACGTTGAGCACTTCAAGATTGACGTGCCGGCCACGTCCCTAACCGAAGGCCTGGCTCACCTCAGGCCCGACGTCATCAACTACGCGTGGCGAGATTATGGCCTGCGGGTGGGGATGTGGCGGCTTTTCGAGATGATGGAACGCCTGGGGATTAAAGGGTCGTCGACGCTGAACGGGGAGGTCTGCATTCATGAGAAACCCGTGGTCGACGAGATGGCCAGGTTGGGCTGGCCCATATTGGGCCACGGCATGACCAATTCCCAGCAGCTGACCAATCTGCCGGAAGATGAAGAACGCAAGGTGATCTTCGACACACTGGATATCATTGAGCGTACAACGGGTAAGCGGCCCATCGGATGGCTGGGTCCGGGCTTGGCGGAGAGCTTCGTGACGCCGGAGCTTTTGGTGGAGGCAGGAGTGAAGTACCTATGCGACTGGGTATGCGACGACCAGCCCTTCCAGATTAAAGTAAAAACCGGAAAGCTGGCGTCCATCCCTTACACCCAGCACATCAACGACATCGGCATGATTCTGAGTTCCAAGCGGTCCGACCAAGAGTTCTACCAGGAGATCTGCGACCAGTTCGACGTTCTCTACCGGGAGGGAGCTACCATACCCCGAACCATGGCCATCGCCCTGCATCCGTTTCTGGTGGGAGTGCCCCACCGGTCCAAGTATTTAGAGCAGGCCCTGTCCTACATAGCGGGCCACCGGGATGTCTGGATGTGCACCGGCGACGATATCTACAACTGGTACGCGTCGGAGTACGGCGGGTGATATTGGTGATGGGCATATAACGGGATACGATACAATTTACAATAAGGTCATTGCGGACCGGCTCCGCGGGAAATGTCGACAATTTCCGCTGACGGAGGATAATTAGGCGAAAGCCCTCTGGTTAGCGGAATCCTCAGAAGCGGTGGGCTGCTTTGGGGTAGCGGAATAATTGTTCGAGGAGGGAGCATGATGTCCAACTGTGATTCGTGTGGCTCCGAGCAACATGGAGAAACCGGATATTGCTCATCTTGCGGTACCTCACCCCATCCTTTCCATAGCGCCGTGCAGCTACCGTCGCCCATCCCGTGGGGCGAATTCAGACGGGCGGTCAAAAGGACTGCCATTGGCATCGGCGCTATCATTGGCCTATTAATTATTGTCGCGATCGTAGCGGATTTCCCCCAAGCACTTGGGAGCGCGATCGCGGCAACTCAACCTGCCACATCCAACTTAATTCAGCCCAAGATCGAAGCGGAGACGGTTTCTTTGGATGAACTCTTCCGGGCCAACGAGCGGCGCATCCGCGACGCCGTTGATGCAAGAGCGAAGATTAATCAGCCTATAAATGCGGCCGAAAACGCCGTTGAAATCAGCGGCAAGGCAGCTCCGTCAGAAGAGCGTCTGCTCCATAATCTCCCCGCGAAACAACTGGCAGAAGGACCAGTGAAGTATTGACTGTTTGACTAATGGCGTTCAGTGGAACCGCCATACTTCTCATCACACAAGGCGCCTTCCCGGGTTCTGGTAGGTCCGGAATAGGAGTGACGACAATGCTCAGCATCTCCAATTCGGACAGCCTTACGCGAAGAGCCGCCCTCTTCGCCTGTTTGTTCTTGTGGGAACAACGGGACAACCAAAAACTATCCACACTGGATTAACCCCGGTCAGGAAGTCGGCCGCGTTTCAATCCGTGACTAATCGCCCTATGACGCGGTGGAATTTCCTTCTTGGCGGCGGATAGTATTATGGTTCGGCCTGAAGGGGGCCAGTGTAAGAGGTAATCTACAAAGAAAAATGGGGCGAAAGATGGGGAGTCTAGGACCGGTTCGTGGGCCCAACACCTTGTTCATGTAGGGTCTTAAAAACAGTCACCGTCCGAAACATCGGACGGTGACTGTGCTTGAAGCCTCTGCTTTAGGAACGTTACTTGGTCAAAAGCAGTTCTCGGGCGTCTCCCAGAAGCTCCTCATCGGTCCGGTCCAAGTCGATCAGGTCCCCGTGGGGCTGGGGCACCGGGAAACCGGTCCGGTAGTAGACTTCGACCCGGTTGCCTTCAGGGTCGAAGAAGTACATGCCGAAGGCGTTTCCGTGGCTGACGATTCTCTCGATCTTGATATTCTCGGCTTCCAGCGACTTCTTGTAGCCGCGCAGATCGTCGATGGTGGGAACGTGGAAGGAGATCTGCTGAATCACCTTGGCATCTTCCGACGTGACCCGGCCTTTCATCAGAACGAATTCGTGGTGCTCGGCCACCGGGTCGGCGCTCATAAACACCATCCCCCGGTTCTCCAAGTCCTCATCGGCTATCTGTAGGCCCAAGACTCTGCTGTAGAAATCACGCTGCTTAGCTAAATCTTCGGCATATATCCCTACGTGACCAAGTCCAGTTATCTGCGGCATAGTATGCATCCTCTCCGGCGTTGATTTGGATCCTTCATTCTGAACGGTATTGTAACATCCGACCCGGCGAAACCGGTAGCGGTAATACGAAATGATAGCGAGGCCGCCGGCCGCTCCGTAGCCCACACAATCCTAGGCGCCGGCGACCAAGCAGAGTCCGATTTCCAACGCGCGGTTGAATAGGGGATTTAAAGCAGCGACCCGCTCAGGCAAGAGATAGGCCAACGCAGATTACAGCGATAGGCTATCGTTACGGGTGTGATTGCCGTACTGATTGCAAGTTCCTCTCGATTACTTCGTCTGTCGGTCGGGTTCTTGTAAAGACGTCTTGACCGACATGAGTTGCGTACCAATTCATGTCCGGGTTAGATTCAACGGTGAGCAACCAAAAGGCATTGATCTGGTCCACGCCGTTTATGGTTTGTGCTTGACCAGACCAAGCGGCAACCGATTTACAGACTGACCCTCTGTTGTTCCAGGAGACAACGAACCCTAACGTGTCTCCACCAATGTCCGTGGCACTACGGCCCGTAATTCGAAATACTCCCCTGGCACAAGCGGTCGCGGAAACGGCGGTCCTATAATCGCCTGAAAATTGACCTCGGGAAACTGGTCTTAGAACCATTGTTGATCCTAACTCGTTGAACCAAGTGCCTTGTATGTCCATTGTCGTTCTCCTTAATATGTCCGATTCCCTCAAATTTGATCGAGATACGAGGAAGTTCCGTAGACTGGGGAACTTGGCGCGCATAACAAGCCAAGTCTTGATAACCGCCTCTATCGCAGCTTCCTGTACGGGTAACCCTGGGCTGTAATGTTGTCCTCGGCGCCTTGTCTGATGACCGATCCATCAATGTTCCTAGGAAAAACCTATTGCCAATGCAGTCCAGCCGGAGAGTTCCTTTTCCACGATACGATGTATGAAGAACTCCTGGCAGCGTCAGAGTTTGTAGCCTCCTATTTTCCAGAGTTTTCTTCCCGGTGACCGATGTGGCAAGTCCTAAGGCGCGAGATTTATCTCCGGATTCGGACCTCTTGTTCAGGCAACCCTTTTTCGATCACGTATGCGGCTGCTTCGAGCGTGTCGGTTGCAGACCAGCCGGCTATCCCCCACACAACGCGGTCTTTTCCGCCGGACTGGTAGCTACCGTCACGTTTGATAAGTATGTGTCCTTCGTCAGACTCCGATAAACCATCTCCAAACACCAGTTTGTAAATCGGATTTGCATACTGGCCGCCTACCAACACCCAGTTAGCATATGTACTCAATTCGGCATCAGAACAAACATGAATCAACGGCCAATCGAAAGCCTTACTAACGGTGACCGCGTTTCGCCGGTCGCCGTCAGAACAATACTGTACTGCGGTTGTAGACGGTAAATCCGTAGGTTGTAAGGTGCGTGTTGGGGTGGGATTACTCTTGGTGGCTTGCAGAACTTTTGCCGGAGACGGCTTTGAAGTATCCCGATTCCCGGAATCACTGGCCTGGCATCCTAGGATTAACACGGCGGTAACCGTCAAAAACAGCAACAAGAATGGCCCACGAATTGGCTCCATGTAACCTCCTATTGGACCTCTAACGAATCTTGCCTAACTAGATCGTCGGTCTTAACCCATTGCTTGGACCAGGGCAAAAACGCCTCGATTGAATAAGAAATCCGGTAGTGTCCAACTTCCAGTCTGGGGAATTCGACCGTCAAAGGAGCGGCGGTGTTGCCTTCCAACAATATTTCCTCTGATAGGGCATCAGCGAGCAGGTACTTCTCGGCGGCTTTTATCTGAAGATTGGCCCTCGTCTCCCATCCGTTGGGTGAAGGATTAGCGACTTCAACCGAAGCGAGGATACTGTCCCTCCTCTTGATCCTGTTAGGCAAGGGAGAGACCGTTCTGAAATAAGGCATCTTCCTCTCGACCAGGGCCTTCGTCACTACACTTGGTTCTACCTTGATTTGATCAGATCCCCACCAAGACCCATCCCGGCCGGGGGAGTAGAATTCGACGTTATACTGTCCGGGTCTGAGATTCTCCCATAACTTCGTGCATCCTTGTGAGTCTGTAGTCTTAGGTCCGATGTACGTCCAATCTTCGGTATACAGCACTAAGGTCGCTGGATTCACTGGGATACTACCGACACCGATAGCGCACACTCGCAAGTGCCCGGGCACATCAGATTTGCCGGACCGAAGTACCCAGGTCTGAGCTGCAATAGATATGAGCACGAGCCCGACGATGAATGCCAGGCGGAAGAATTTCCGAATGCGCGATTGCCAGAATTGCTCAAAAGGCGATTTCAGCGCTTCGAGTATCAGCCCGATCGCTACGCCGCCAACTATCAGCGACAACCCGTTGAGCCACGTCAACATTCCAACTCGTCAGCCGATTCGAGAATGGCCTTGGCAAAGGTTTTGTCCGGGTGAATTCCGAACCCAAGGGAAGTGGAAAACATTTTCAACCCGATGGTTAGCGAACGTTTCATCTGAAATCCCACGAAACCTAAGCTATTCATACATCGCTTCCACCTCTTGCCAGCTTAAATAGCGGAACCGGAAACGCCATCATGTCTGACAATACGGAGAACTGGTCACCGTTCGGTCACCAGCCCTGACACCCTCCCCTTGCCCCCCTCGTGTGACCTTCCTCTAGACTCCGGCCCTTATCCCCCAACGAGGAGGCCCACCATGCCCAAGAAGGCTAAGACCACTACTGAACCGCGTCCGCGCGCCAAGGTCCAGAAAGATGAAGAGTTTAGGCCGGTTCCCGTGTCATTGGAAGTGACGACACCGGCGGTTGAGTCCGTAGACGACCAAGTAGACGAAGAGGCGGACCGGTGGGAGCAGGAGCCGGTGTTAGGGATGCACTATCAGGTTACTCTGGCGGACACGCGGGAGTTGGACTCATGCAGGAAATTAGAGAACAGTTTTAGCTCCGCCCCTACCCTGTAACCCCCCGCGAACGGTATTGCAGTCCTTCGGCAAGGTGGGCGGCGTCTAGGTCGGCGAAGGTTCGGGGAACATTCGGGATTAGGCGCAACCGCTGGCGGAACTCGATGAACACTCACGTTGAGTCCGATGGCGCCGCAGGCCCCGGTTTCTCAGCGGCATCAATAATACGGGTAACCGTGCGAATCAAGCAGCGACATTTTGTGGCCCATTTAGAATCCAGCAGTGACCTCAACGCTATCCAATATCGTTGGGCTGTGGAGTGGGTGCTTGAATCGGGCCAGGACAGGATATTGGGAGTTGGTAACGGCGCTCAGCTATTTAGAAGATTGGGGCGTAAACGCGGGCCCGTACCGGGATAAGAGGATGTACTCGTTTCTAAAAAGGCCATATCGGCGAACAATTCGAATACGAGCACTCAGACGCGTACGGTATCATCAAAACTGAGGTAGTATTGGGCAGTCCGAATCGTATTGCTATGAAAAAGGGGATTTCATGGGTGTAATGCAAAGGGCGAGCAAATGGTTCGATCTATGGCGGTTTAAAACCGGTTTGGTTATCTTAGGAGTGATCGTCATAGCCGTCATAGTCCTTTTGGTCACCGGCAACCTCACAAGTTTCTATAGCTGGCTCATCGGGTGGAGCACCGGGGGTGAAACATGGACGGACATCATGCGCAATGACCCCTGGATATTCTGGGGATTCGCGCTTGTGGTCTTTGTCGGCTTATTCTTATTTCCGCCGTGGGCAGTGGGACGGCTATACGTCATAGCCTGCGTGTTCACCTTGGGTTTTTTAGGCGGACACGTCTTCTGGTAACTCCACTAGGCGGCGGCAACTAGGCCGGAGTCTTGGGCCGGCACCTCGTCTGCGAGATCCTCGTATTCCACCCTCGGAGCCTCCACGAACACGTTGAAACGGTCCAGATGCGCAGCGCTGACCCATTTTTGATAGCGGCTGACGGCGGAGGAGCACTTGTATTCGTTCTTTGGGTCGCTGAAAAACCCGAATGGACATCTATGAAGAACTAAACTACAACATCGTATCTCGGACGATTGAGATCCCCACAGGCCGCAGCCTAGGCGTAAAGCCGTGACTTTTCGCCCTGGGCTTCCCCTGCGGAGCGGAAGGCGCTGTGATGACCGCCAACGTGTTCCTTCGAGCGATGTGGGGCGAGCCCATCGGCGGGTGGGTCCAGATATGGACTCTCCAGACCAAACGGTCCACCGGTTTCAGTCACCTTTCCGGGGTAGACCGGTTTATCGGGGTACATGCGAACCAGGACTGGTACACCGGCGTAGGTCTGGCCGTCCAACCCTGCCGTCCTCGAGAGCGGGTCAAGTCGACCGAGGTAATCGCCATCGCCGGACTGTGGGCTGATGTCGACTACTCTCACCCGGTTCAGCAGAAGCCGAACTTGCCCCGGTCTGGCAAGCCTGTATTGAACCTTTCCACCGAAGGATGGCGGGCTCAACGATATCGGTAGAATCAAATTCGGTGTACGTCAATCGATGGATGGCATAAGTCCCCTTGGAAATGTTCTCAGCTACGCAAGGTCAGAACTGCTACCTCAGCGCTAATACCGAATCTCGCAGGAATAAGCGAAACTCCGATACCTGTGGTAACGAATAGTTTAGCCGCCCCTATCTCGTACAACCCCAAGGGAAAGCGAGTCAAAATGCGAGCCAGGGAACGGATGCGCGCTGCCCAAGGCACGGCGATCTGGCCGCCGTGAGTATGGCCCGCTAACGTGGGATTTACTCCCTCCCTGGCCGCGATGATGAACGACTCTGGATGATACCGGGAATTTACGACAGGCGGTTCAGTGGAGATTAACTCTAGATATGTCCGCCCACAACGTCACTTCTTCTCAGCCCACCCATGATTGCAACCGCAAAGGGTCCCTTTTACACCGTCACGAGACTCACTTATTGGGTAGAAGAGCATCACAATATGGCAAGCTCCTTTTGTGCGGGCCAACCCACGAATCAAGACGAGCACAATCTCTTGACAGCATCTCGTTGGGTTCCTTAAGATATCGTTGTCCGTTGATGCACAGCAAATCCATGTTTGAAGGTAGGGTGGTCTTTTGGCATGCAGCACCTATACACGGCGCTAGATAGAGATGCTTCAATTTTAGTTGACAAGTTTGGCCAAAGAGGGGTCACTTTCGACGACGTTCTTCTTGTTCCCGCATACTCGGACGTGCTTCCATCGGAGGTATCCACCACAACGTCGCTCACCCGCTCTATCAAGCTGAACATCCCGATTATGAGTGCTGCAATGGATTCCGTGACCGAGGCCCGCATGGCGATCGCAATAGCACGGGAGGGCGGCATCGGTGTGATTCATCGCAACCTTCCAATTGACGTACAAGCCAGCGAGGTCGATAAGGTCAAGCGCTCTGAGAGCGGCGTCATCACCAATCCCATCACGTTGCCGCCGACCGCCAGATTAAGTGAGGCGGCCGAGATAATGCAGCGTTACCACATATCAGGGGTCCCGATTACAGACTCAGACGGGAAACTCGTTGGTATTTTGACGAATCGTGACATCAGGTTTGAAGAGGACTACTCGAAACTGGTGGGACACTTGATGACCACAGATGATCTTGTAACGGCCCCTGTGGGCACATCCCTAGATGATGCTAAGACCATCCTTCACCAACATAGAATCGAGAAGCTTCCCTTGGTTGACCAGAATTTCCATCTACAAGGCCTTATCACAATCAAAGATATCGAGAAGCCGCTGATGTACCCCTTCGCAACCAAAGACGAAAAGGGGCGCCTGCGCGTTGCCGCCGCGTTGGGTCCCGGTGACGACTTATGGGAAAGGGCGCATGCGATTGTCGATGCTGAAGTCGATGTATTGGTTATTGATACAGCCCATGGGCATTCCCGGAGAGTAATCGCCGCATTGGAAGGACTAAAAGAACGATTTGGAGACTCGGTCCCTGTAATCGTAGGTAATGTGGCAACGCGAGAGGGCACCATAGCCTTAGCCGAAGCGGGGGCTGATGCGATTAAAGTAGGCCTTGGGCCTGCAAGTATCTGCACCTCTCGAGTGGTAGCTGGTGTAGGCGTGCCACAGCTTTCGGCCATATCTAACTGCCGTGAGGTGGCTCAGAGTTATGGAATCCCCATAATCGGTGATGGAGGGATCAGGTACTCAGGGGACATCGTTAAAGCGATTGCAGCAGGCGCCGACACCATTATGACCGGCAGCTTATTTGCTGGTGCCGACGAGAGCCCTGGAGCTATTGAATTACAACAGGGTCGCAGATACAAGGTATACCGAGGAATGGGATCGCTGAATGCCATGGCACTGGGTAGCCGGGACCGCTACGACCCAACGGAAGGTAAAAAGTTGGTTCCCGAGGGCATAGAAGCTCGTGTGCCCCACGCCGGTCCGGTATCCGAGATTGTAGCCCAGCTTATCGGTGGCTTGCAGGCTGGCATGGGCTATTGTGGCACCAAGAATATTGCCGAACTTCAAACGCAAGGTGAATTCATACAAGTCACACAATCTGGTGTGCGTGAAAGCCATCCCCACGACATCCATGATGCGGTAGACGCCCCCAACTATCGTTTTCAGTAGGATAAACCAGCCCCGCCGTCTCTACAGACCGATAGGCGAAACATCATCTACTTTGTTCGACAGCTGATAAGCCTTCGCTACAATTGCGTCCTCAACAGGTATATCGCATCACGTGGCCCTAGCTACGAGCACCAATTCATAAAGCGCTTGAAAAATCTCGGAGTGATCTTTGTCACTCCTTAGTCCGCCAGCGAAAACAACCTGGTGACGGTCCAACAACTCTTCGCAGAACTCATGTACCCGTCGCGAGTACGATTCGGAGTCTTCCGAACCGAGCGCAGAAGCATGAAGCAAGCTTCGGGCGTTCCGAAAAGCTTCGGTCTCAGCTCCGGAACGTAGACGCATGCCCCTAAGTTCTTCTTCCCTTTGAATTGATGCACCCGAGGAGGAAGCGCGGGCGTTTTGGGAGCCGGAGCCGGTGTTCAAGATGCGCTACCGGGTGTCGTTGGAGGATGGGCGGGAGATTGGCGTTTCCCGGAAAATGCGGACTCGGGTTCGATTACCCCTAGCCGACGAACCCCCTTGACCGGTACTGCAGGGCCTCGGCAAGGTGGGCTACCCCGATGTCTTGGGCGGTGTCTAGATCGGCGATGGTGCGGGAGACTTTTAGGATGCGGTGGAAGGCCCTGGCGGAGAGGTTCAGCCGTTGGGTTGCCGCTTGCAATAGGGCCTTGGCGCTTTCATCTAGGGGGCACGATTTCCAGACTTCCGCGGGGCCCATCTCCGAGTTGCACAGGAACCCGTTGTCCTTGAACCGCTCCCGCTGAATCTCCCGGGCCTGCTCCACCCTTTGCCGGGCGTGGCTGGAGTCTTGGGCCGGGGCTTCGTCCACCAACCTCTCGTATTCCACCGGCGGGACCTCCACGAACACGTCGATGCGGTCCAAGAGTGGCCCACTGACCCGCTTTTGGTAGCGGGTGACGGCGGAGGAGGAGCAAGTGCATTCCTTCTTTGGGTCGCTAAAGAACCCGCATGGGCACGGATTCATGGCGCTGACCAGCATGAAGCTGGCCGGGTAGGTCACCGTGCCGGAAACCCGGCTGATGGTTACCACCTTGTCCTCCAGAGGCTGGCGTAGCGATTCCAAAGAGGTGTGGCTGAACTCGGGAAGCTCGTCTAGGAAGAGCACGCCCCGGTGGCTTAGCGTAATCTCGCCGGGTCTGATGTTGCGTCCGCCCCCCACCAGTCCGGCGTTGGAGATTGTGTAATGGGGAGAGCGGAAGGGGCGTTGGAGCATCAACGGACTGTCGGCCGGCAGAGCGCCGCTGACGCTGTAGATCTTGGTTACTTCCAAGGCTTCTTCCGGCGTCATCCGAGGTAATATCGACGGGAGGCACCGGGCCAGCATGGTTTTGCCGCTGCCCGGCGGTCCGTTAAACAGCAAGTTGTGGAAACCGGCCGCCGCTACTTCTAGGGTTCTCTTGGCGTGATCCTGGCCTTTGACGTCGGCCAGATTCATGGCGTCGGGAGGACTCCAGCCATCGTCTGAGGGCATGCCCGCCGTTGGCAACGGGGAAATCAGGGTCTCTCCCCGGAAGTGCTCGATCAACAAGGAAAGGCTGTGGACTGGGTACACCGCCACGCCGTCCACCAAGGCAGCCTCGGCAGCGTCCACCGCGGGTACATACGCCCGGGTATAACCCTGATCTCTGACCACCGACACCATCGCCAGGATCCCGGTGGTGTGACGCAGACTGCCGTCCAGGGAAAGCTCGCCCAGGAACACCGCGCCCTCATCGGGTAGATCCACTTGACCGGAACTGGCCATGATGCCGACGGCCATCGGCAGGTCGTACGCCGGCCCAGCCTTTTTCAGGTCGGCCGGGGCTAGGTTGACCGTGATACGGCGCAGAGGAAATTCGCAGCCGCTGTTTCGCAGTGCCGCCCGCACCCGCTCCTTGGCTTCTTGCACCGCAGTGTCGGGCAGGCCCACGATGTTCATCGCAGGTACACAAAACTGAATTCATAGTAAACATAGCGGAAGTCAACTATTGAACCGAACTATCAGTCGCAGCTGAGGTAGACCAACACTATTCGCCGATAGTGTGCGTTGACCAAGATTAGGAATGAACGTGTCGGGAAGGAGGTGATTCCTTCTCGGAAAACTCTGACCATACTCTGGACGGGGAGACGGGGGAGAGTCGAACTATACCGAGAACGCGGATTGATGGTGTTGGTAGCGGCGTAGTTTCACAAGGGTAACAATCAGTTGAGCGACCTTAAGATACCTACCTCGCCATGAAAGCCATCTACTTG
>JYMV01043593.1_pt1 | contig 12548 bp, 14 predicted proteins | sample 338911 | NCBI WGS metagenome assembly JYMV01 (sample SAMN03354496, study PRJNA234377) | hydrothermal vent metagenome | biome: Deep sea; feature: Hydrothermal plumes at the Eastern Lau Spreading Center, Western Pacific Ocean; material: Seawater | place: Tonga | collected 2009 | depth 2000 m m | reverse complement strand
AAACTCGCCACGTCGGGGACAACCGGTTCCTGCCCTTCTTGAAGGTATTTTTTAAGCAACCTGTAGTAAGGCATTTTCGTATTTACGATTGCAATATCGGGGTAATCCAAGCCCGTTATTTCGACAAAACGCTTCACGTGGTCGAACGCCGTAAAACCGTCGGTTTCTCCCGGTTGGGTCATTACGTTAACGATAAAAATTTTTTTCGCCTTACTCTGACGGTAAGCTTCTCTAATATCTCCAATAAGGAAATTGGGAATAATACTGGTGTAAAAACTACCGGGACCCACAAGGATATAATCGGCATTAACTATAGCCTCTATGGTATCTATAGGGGCTTTAACCTCTTTGGGTTCCAACCAGATATCGACTATTTTGGAGCGTGCAGTTTTTGCATACTCGGGAATTTGGTCTTCCCCCTTTACTACAGTCCCATCTTCAAACTTCGCCACCAGATGAACGTTTTCCACCGTTGAAGGTAGTATCTCCCCCAAAGTTTTCAAGATTTGACAGGAGTACCTGACGGCATCCAAAAAGTTTCCCGTAATTTTGGTTAAGGCTGTCAGGAAGATATTTCCAAAGGCGTGTCCCTTTAATTCCCCATCCTCAAAGCGGTATTGAAATAAATCCTTTAAAAGTTCCTCGGTATCCGCGAGTGCCACAATACAGTTTCTTATGTCTCCAGGAGCGGGGATATTGTAGTCCTTTCTCAATCTACCGGTGGAGCCTCCGCTGTCCGCAACCGTCACAACCGCCGTTAAATCCTCTATTACCCCTTCTTTTACAAGTCTTTTTAGCCCCCTCAGTAGGGAGGATAGACCCGTTCCTCCTCCTATAGCGACTACTTTCATTATTTCCCTTATATAGGTTAGCAAATTTCGGTTATACACTTAAAGTGTCTGTATGGGAGCAAAAGAAGCGGTAAAGGTATTGAGGGAAAAATACCGTCCCCCAACCAAGGTGTGCCATTGTATTACCGTTCGCCTCAAGGTGGAAAACATAGGACTTTTCGATGCCATAGTGGAGCATTCGGGTAGATGTTGCCTCCCCTCCACGGAAAAGGCAAAGCAGGGAAAGGTAACATTAATAGTATCCCCCTACTTTTTCGAAAGTACGCTCCAACTTTTGGACAGGGTTAGGAAAAGTGCAGTTCCCGAATTGGAAATTGAAGGTATTAAAAGGAACTGTTCGAGTTTTTATAAGGAGAGAAACTGAACCCTCTTGAAGGGATAACCTATATAACTCCCATCCGGGTAAACGATACCGCTAAAACCGTTATTGTTTACAAACAGAAATACCAAGTCCACCCTTTTGGGGGAAACCAAACTCAAGAGGTGAACCGTATAAAGCTTTACAAATTCCTCGTTTTGTAATTTATCCCTTGCATCCAAAAACGGTTGAATTAAGGCTACTTTTATTCCGTAATGGGGTATCTTTAAAGATACCTTATAAACCACCGATAGGAAAAGGAGAAAAGAGAAAATTCCTGTAAGAGTAAATAGGTATCGGGATACATTTTCCTCCCACTTTTCAAAAATTTTAAAGAGTAACCAATTTACGGTTAAGATGAAAAAGGTGGCACCGAATACGGTAATGTAGTGGAGTGACAGATTTAAAAATGGGATATTTACCAGAACTTTCCCCAAATATTCGTAGGGAAACCCGTTAAATGGAAAATATAACCGCATTATTTCCACACCGGTGAAGGCTAAGGGATAAAAAACCCCAAACCTATTGAGAATATATGAAATTCCAAATTGAATTAGTGCATAAATTGCGGAAAAAGCTAGGAAGAGCAAGACTATTAGCGGAACGTTATCGGTCAAAGTAAAAAGAGCCTTTAGTACAAAGAGATAAGTAAAAAAACCGTAAACGAAGCCAAACCTTAAGTGGGTTAGGAAATCCTTCCTAACAAATAGAGGTAAAAAGGCAAAAAAATCCAAAAACCATAGTTGGGGAATGTAAAAGGGAAGAGCCGCGAAAAGGGCAAATAGGGGAATAGTAACCCTATCCATAACAAAGGTCTATTAAATTTTCAAATCCCGCTAAGCGCAGGCTTACCGCAATATAACAAGCAATATTTGTATTTATATAAGTTATAATAGTTAGGCATGTCCGAAGAGATAATCAAAATACCTATAGAGGAGGAGGCTAAGCAGTCCTATCTCGATTACGCGATGTCCGTCATTATCGGACGGGCTATTCCCGACGTTAGGGACGGTTTAAAGCCCGTTCAGAGAAGAATCCTTTACGGAATGTATGAAATAGGGCTTTTGCCCAATAAACCCTATAAAAAGAGTGCAAGGGTGGTCGGTCATATTCTCTCCTTCTACCACCCCCACGGCGACCAGGCGGTTTACGACACCCTTGTGAGAATGGCGCAACCCTTTACCATGCGCTATCCCCTAATAGACGGGCAGGGGAACTTCGGTTCGATAGACGGAGACCCTGCGGCGGCTATGCGTTACTGCGTTGTGGGGGACACCTTAGTTCTAACCGATAAAGGTCTAATCCCGATAAAGGATATAGTCCCCGATGCGGAGCCAAATAGCGATAATGACATAGACCTCAAAGTGGTTTCTTTAAATAGGAAAGTCCACAGAGCGGACAAATTTTTCCACTCCGGAACCCATCCGGTGTTGAAAGTAACCACCGACCTCGGATTGGAGATAGAGGGAACTTTTAACCACCCGGTGTTGGTTTGGAAGAAAGACCCCCAAACGGGAAGACCCTATTTCGAGTGGAAACTCCTTGAGGATGTTAAAGAGGGCGATTACCTCGTAGTGGCGAGGGATAGCCAATTTTTCCCCGAAAGGGACGAGATAAGCGAAGAGGAAGCCCTTTTATTGGGTAGTTTGGTGAGTGAGGGACACGTTTCCGAAAATAGGATAGGTTTCAACAATACAGACGAGGTATTTTGTAAAGTCTTTGAGGAAAGTTTCCAAGCCGCCTACGGCGGGAATATCTGCAAATATAGGAGAACTTTACCCAGTGGAAAAACACTATACGAGTATCAAATCCATCAAACGGCTGTTGTAGAAGATTTGAAAACTAAGCTAACAACGGCAAAAGCAAAAGATAAGGAAATCCCATCCGTAGTCCTACGCTCATCCAAAAGGGTGCAGAGGGCGTTTTTAAAAGCCCTCTTTGAGGGAGACGGAAGCGTTAACGAAGGAAAAAACACCGTTTATATAACCTACCACTCGAAGAGCCTAAAGCTTTTAAAACAACTGCAGGTGGTTTTGATAAACTTCGGCGTAATTGCGAAACTCCACAGGGATACCAACGGTTATAGACTCCTCATAAGCGGTTACGACAACGTTAAAAAATTCGCAAACGAAATAGGGTTCCTAAGCAAAAAGCAGGAGAAACTCCAAAAGTTGTTGAAAAAATACAGAGGAAACGCTTTGAGCAAAAGCGATAAAATCCCTTACCTCCAGGAGTATTTGAGAGAAAAATACCGCTACCGCTTTGGGGAATTTTTCAGAAGATACAACCTAAACAGGTATAAGAGCCTCGAAAAACACAAAGAGGAGCTAAAACGGTATCTCCAAAAAGAGGATTGGGAACTTGTAGAAAACCTTTTAAGAAACAACTATTACTTTACCAAAGTGGTTAAAAAGGAATTTACAGGTCTAAAGGAGGTTTACTCCGTAAGGGTTCAAAGCGAGTGCCACTCCTTTGTCGCAAACGGGATTATAAACCACAACACGGAGGCGCGCTTAACTCCTTTAGCCGTAGAAATGCTTGAAGACATCGACAAGGACACCGTTGACTGGCAACCCAACTTCGACGGGTCGGTGGAAGAGCCCAAGGTGTTACCCTCGAAGTTTCCCAATCTCCTATGCAACGGAACGACCGGTATAGCGGTCGGTTTGGCTACCTCGATACCTCCCCACAACCTAAAGGAGGTGGCTAAAGCTTTAATAGCCTTGGCGGAAAATCCCGACCTAACCACCGCCGAGATAGTTGAAAAATACATAAAAGCCCCCGACTTCCCCACCGGGGCTATTATCGAGAACACAAAGGAGGATTTGATAAAGATTTACGAAACCGGTAAAGGTTCGATACACCTAAAGGCGAAAATCCACGTGGAACGTCAAAAGGGAGGTAGGGAGCTTATAGTCATTACCGAACTCCCCTATCAGGTTAATAAAGCGGAACTTATAAAGCGTATAGCCCAACTGGCGAGGGACAAAAAACTCAAAAACATCACCGACCTAAGGGACGAGAGCGACAAGGAAGGAATTAGGATAGTTATAGAGGTCTCCCGCTACGGGGAGCCGGAAAAGATTATTAAGCAACTCCTAAGGTACACCCAACTTAAGAAGAACTTCCCCGTCAATATGGTCGTTCTCGTCGATGGGGAACCGAAACAGCTCGGTCTCAAAGACCTTTTGCAACAGTTTATAAAACACCGCCTTGAGGTTATTACCAGAAGAACCAAATACTTCTTGAGGAAGGCGGAAAAGAGACTCCACATAGTGGAGGGACTTCTAAAGGCTGTTAGGGACATCGATAGGGTTATAGAGATAGTGAGAAACTCCCAAACGGGGGACGAGGCTAAAACCAAACTGGTGGAGGAATTTAACCTATCCCCCACCCAGGCGCAGGCTGTTTTGGATTTGAGACTCCAAAGGTTGACCTCTCTCGAAACCAAAGCCCTCGAGGAGGAGGCTCAAAAACTCAAAGACCAGATAGAGGACTACAAAAATATCCTCCTCAAACAGGCTAGGAAGATTGATATCTTCAAAAGGGAACTCCAAGAGTTGGTTAAAAAATACGGCGACGAGAGGAGGAGTTTTGTCGAATACGTCCAAGGGGAGTTTGAGAAAAAGGATATCCCCGTAGCGGTGTTTAAAGACGGGGAAGTTCTACCCCTCGAGGACGAAAACGAGAGGGAATTCGACAAACCGGTTGTGGGACTTTTAAAAGTTTCCGCCAAAGAGGGGCTGTTTATAGCGACGAACCTCGGAAGAACCTATTGGATAACCGGGGACAAACTCTTTAAGAAGACTAAGGTAAAACTCAAAGAGGGTGAAAAAATAATTGGCGTTTTCCGCAAGGAGTTCGGAAGGCTTCTAATAGCCACCAAAAACGGGTATGTGAAAAAACTCTCCCTCGAGGACTTCAACTACACCCGCGCCGGTTCTCCGATAATCAAACTCACCGAAGGTGACGAGGTTGTAGGCATATGGGAAGCCCAAGATTGGGGGGATATCATCGTCTATACCGAGAAAGGTAAGGTTTTGAGGTTTCCCACCAATCAGATAAATACGACGGGACCCTCTTCAAAGGGAACAAGAGCTATAAAGCTCGACAAGGGCGACAGCGTATCGGGTATAGCGGCACTCAACGAGGAACCCTATGTAATCTTCATTACCGCAAAGGGGAAGGTTAAAAAGGTTAGAAATGACGCCATTCCGAGGAAGAATAAGGGAACCAAACCCCTCGACGGTGGAATAATAAGGGACAAACTGGTAAAGGTGATACCGACCGACAAAGACCTCGTTGTGGTTTTGAATTTCGTCGACAACGGTTCGGAGGTGGTTGAAATTAAACTCGACCAACTTAAGGAACAAAAATTGGACAGCTTCCCCAAAAGGTTTTTCGATTTCGATAAAGAAATTGAAAGCGTTTTCAACGATTGGATTCACTATAAAAGTGAAGAAAAAGAGGGAGCCTTAAGAGTTTAAAAAGTCTTCTATCGTAAATAGGGAGTAAAGTTTTAACCCCTCCCTTTCGAGGTTCTCCCTTCCCCCTTCGTTTCTATCGACGATACAGCAAACGGCGACAACTTCCAAGCCGTATTCCCTGCAAGCCTTTACCGCTTTTAGCGAAGAGGAGGCGGTGGTTACAACGTCCTCAACCACAACAACCCTTTCACCCGGTTCCACATTCCCCTCAATCTGCCGTTTGGTACCGTGTCCCTTGGGTTCCTTTCTGACCACAAAGGGTTTTATGGGGTCTCCCTTTTGGTAGGAGATTAGGGCGGTTGCGTAGGCTATCGGGTCGGCTCCGAGGGTTAGCCCCCCCACCGCGCTAACCCCGAAGGGCTTAACCATTTCATACATTAAATTCCCTATTAGATATCCCCCTTCGGGGTCAAGGGTAACCCTTTTTAAGTCGAGGTAATATCTCGATAGCTTCCCCGAAGAGAGTTTAAATATCGGCTCGTCGGCTATCTTTAAACTCCTCTCCTTTATGAGTTCGTAAAGCCTTTTCTTCAAATCCATAATAGGGAGGTTTATGTTATTCCAACCTCCAAAGGTCAATCCTCTATTAACACCAACCCCTTTTGTCGGGCGTATTCCTTTACCCTCTCCACCTCCCACGGGAAGACGGGACGGGCTATTTCGGGATATTCCTTCGCGCGGTAGAAGGGAAAATACTGACCCATGACGTTGACCGTTAACCCCTTACCCAAGGAGGAAAGGAAATCGACCACCCTAAAGGAGGTGGAAACGTCGTTCGGCATAACCAAATGGCGGACTAAAAGACCCCTGTAAGCCACCCCTTGGGGGTCGGTTTTTAAATTCCCCACCTGCCGGTACATCTCCTTTATAGCCGCCTTAGCCACCGAGGGGTAGTTTTTTACCCTCGAGTATTTGCGAGCCTTCTCCTCGTCGAGGTATTTGAGGTCGGCGAGGTATATGTCGACAATTCCGTCGAGGAGTTTGAGCGTTTCGATATCGTCGTAGGAAGAGGTGTTGTAGACGAGCGGTATCCTAAGCCCCCTTTGGACGGCGTAATTGAGCGCCTCCACTATTTGGGGCACGACGTGGGATGGCGTAACGAGGTTTATATTGTGGGCTCCCTCCTCTTGGAGTCGGAGCATTATATTTGCCAACTCCTTGGGGGTTATATCGACACCCTCCCCCAGTTGGGATATGTCGTAGTTTTGACAGAAGACACACCCCATGTTGCAGTAGGAGAAAAATATCGTTCCGCTCCCGCGGTAGCCCCTTATGGGTCTCTCCTCCCCCCGGTGGAGGAATGCGGAAGCCACCCTTACCCGGTAGGGGGTTTTGCAGTAACCCCTCTCCCCCGCGAGGCGGTCGACTTTGCAGTGGTGGGGGCAAACGGTGCACCCCCTCAACTTCTCCTTTAGGAGGTCTACCCTTTCCTTTAATTCGCCGCTCTCGTAGAGCTTCAGGTATGAGGGTAAAAATTTCCCCATCGGAGGGAAAAATAGGATTGAGAAACAAACGGAACCCTTAAAGGGTTAAACAAATATCATCCCCGCGTAGGCAACAACGCTCTTGTAATCCCCCGTTACCTGACCGCTGTTGGTGTAGTCGACCAGTATACCCTTGGTGGCGCCCAGAGCCTTCGCCACCTCTATACCGACCACTGCGGGTATTACGCCGCACATCGATATGTTGTAGCGGAATACCCTTTCGTAGAGACAGGCGGTGTCGAGCTTTTCCATACACTCTATAGCCAACCTGTCGAGCTCCGCCGCCTTCTCGGCGGGTATGTAGTGGGACATATCGGAGCTTATTACGATTAAAACGTTGTCTGCGTAGTCCCTCAACACCTTCGCCATCTGACGGGCTACGTATAGGGCGTCCTCGTAGCGGAGTAGGCTCAAAACTATGGGGGTAATCTTGAAGGGTCTTTCGGCGAATTTCTGAAGGAAGGGAAGTTGAACCTCCAACGAGTGTTCGAATTTGTGGGCTTCCTCGTCCGGCTCGAAGCCGTAAAACTGGAGAAGCCTATCCCTTATCTCCCTATCTATCTCAACAACTCCGAAGGGGGTTTCCCAAGCGTCGCCGTCGTAGACCGAGACGGGGGCTCCCATACCGGTGTGGTTGGGACCCAGGATAACCACATGCTCGGGAATTTCTATCCTCTTGTAGACCTCGCAGGCGGTCTTTCCGCTGTAGATATACCCGGCGTGGGGAACCAAAACCGCCTTAGCCTTTATCTTTTCGCCCGTATAGGGTTCTCCGCAAACGAAATTTATAAGGGCTTCCAACTCCTCCCTATCGGCGGGGTAGAACATACCCGCCACCGCGGGAGGTCTAACCTTCAATCCTTCCATAACGGGGATAAAAATTTAGAAACCTTTTTCGGGAAGGCACTATCCCATCCCCGCCCGGTTCTAATCGTCGACCTCAAATTCGAGGGATTTCAAGAACATATCCTGCCCGCGGATTATCTCGGTATTGAGAGACCCGCAGTGGGGACATTTTCTACTCAATCTTTCCCCCATATCGGTTTCCCTTCCGCAATCCCTACACCTGATGGCGATGTTTTCAATCTCTATAACCAATTCGGCGTTTTCGCAAATGGTTTTCTCCTTAAAGGTGTCGAAGGCTATTTTTAGGAGGTCGGGTTCGACGCCCGAAAGCCGACCCACGCCCACCACCACCTTGCTAACCGCCTTCGCGTTGTGCCGTTTCGCGTAATCCTCAATTATCGACATCAGGGAGGAGACGATAGAAAACTCGTGCATGGGAAGTCGATTGTATTACCACCCCAAAGGGGAGTTTTAAAATTGAGTAATCGACCTATGGAGGTAAGGGTTCTATACTTCGCCATTTTGAGGGATATAGCCGGAAAGTCGGAGGAGGTTGTCCGCTTTACCGGAAAGACCACCGGAGAGCTCAAGGAGCTTTTAAAAAACAAATACCCCGAAGGGGCTAAATATTTCGAAATAAGCAAAACCGCCGTAAACGGCGAGTATTACGAGGGGGAACTTAAGGAGGGCGATGTGGTCGCCCTTATTCCACCCGTCAGCGGCGGCTAGAGGAGGGGGAGGTCGACCCTTCCCTTATACTTCGGCAGAAATTGCTTTTTCCTCTCCTCTATGAGGTCTAAAGCCCTCTTTAAATCCCCTTCGGTCGGTTTCAGAGGTTTGGGGAAACTGCCGATGTGCAGTTTTACCTCCTCCCCTTGGGGGTCGGTTTCGAGCCAAATCCCGTAGTAGTTGGTCGAATAGATGGTGTTTCCGCTACTTTTGTTCTCTATAACCAGTTCGCTCCTCGTAACGAGGTAGGTTGTCAGATTTTGGACACCTTCGGGGTCTTCGAAAACGAATTCCTCACCCGTTTGGAGGTATCTTTCGAAAGCCCTTAGAACCTCCTCCGCAAAGGGGAGAAGGTATTTTTTGAAGTCCCTCACGTCGGAGGCGAATTTCTCAAAACTCCTTTCGGCGTCCTCTTTCGGAATGGTAAATATCGGGGGGCTGTAGTTCACCTGAACCATCTCGAGGATGGGTTCAACCGGGTTCCTCTCGGAGAAGACGACCTCTATCCACACGCCGGGGATTAGGGTGTTGAAGGCTACCGTTTTGGTGTGGACTACTTTTTCGTACATAAAAAGTTCCCCTTTTCCCAGAACCTCTTGGAGGAAGTAGCGGTCTTCGAGGGTGGTGGGGAGTTTGTTGGAGTATATGGTGTAGGGTTCCCCCCTCTCGAGGAGGTCTTTTATGGCGCTTTTAATTTCCCCCAAAAGGGGTTCGGCGTTCATCAATCCCATCGGGTGTAAGGATAACGCCAAGGTGTGAAATAATAAAACCCTGCGATGTGTTTGGCTATACCCTCCCGCGTTGTGGAGATAGACGAGGTTTCCAAAACCGCTATAGTTGAGACCTTCGGGGTTAAACGCAAGGTGTCAACGATGCTCCTAAACGAACCCCTGCAGGTGGGGGATTATGTCCTGGTCCACGTGGGGTTTGCTATGGAAAAGATTGACCCCGAGGAGGCTAAAAAAACTTTGGAACTCTTTAAGGAGCTCTTTCCCGAGGAATTTGAGGAGACCGAAAAGGGTTAAATTTCTATCCCTTCCTCCTTTAGGAGTTTTTCCAAGTTCAGTTTCACCCCTTGGGTAATTTCAACGTCGAAATCCCAATCGGCGGTAATCCAATACTTCCCCTTTTCGGCTACGAGGACTTTTTTAACCTTTGTGATATACCAAACCACTTTTTTTACGCCCGCATCGAGAAGTTCCTGTGTTTTTTCGTACATATAGGCTTCGAAATTTTCGTAATCGCTCAAATCGGCTTTCGTATCTATCTCTATAACCGCAACGGGAGGTTTTTTTGCGTACCCCTTCGAAGGTTTCTTTATATCCCCCCTCCTATAAACGGCTATATCGAGGCTTCTAAAACTTTTGGGGGATACAAAAAAGCCGAGTTCTCCTCCCAATACGAGGAAATCCTTACCGAGCTTTTCCCTCAAATAAGATGCGATTAGAATAACGAGCAAGGCGTGAAGTTCTCCACTTCCCATAACCCCCTCCAGAGGTATTTCTCCCTTTAAAACTTTTTGATATCCGCGGTAATAAATCGGCTTCCCGTTAACCATTTCGTAGGTAAGGGCTTTTAGAAGTCGCTCCCTTTCAAAATCGGTTTTCTCCCCTTTCTTCTCTAATGTTGTTTGCATTTTTAAACCCCTTAAGGTTTAACTTAAACCTCTGCGACAATAGTCTCTATGCTTTTAGGCGACGAGAATTCCCCCATTGCGGTTTTGGGAGTTGGAAATGTCCTTCTCTCCGACAGGGTAGTCCAACACCTGATGAAGTATTACGACTTTACCCCCCAAATTAGGTTGATAGATGGGGGAACCCTGGGGTGGGATTTGCTCAATTTCCTCCAAGGGGTGGAAAAACTTATCGTTGTAGACGCCATAGAGGGAAAGGCTATTCCCGGAACCTTTTTTGTATTCAAAAACGAGGAGGTAAAAACATATTTCAAAAGGAAAGTGAGCGGACACGAGGCGGGTATTCAGGAAGTCCTCGCCTGGTTTGAACTGATGGGTAAACCCCTAAAGGAGATTACCGTTATAGGAGTCCAACCCCAGTCCCTGGATACCGGTTTGGAACTCACCCCGTTGGTAAAAAAACTCCTTCCCAAAGCGGTCGAGGAGGTTTTAAAACAGCTCCAAAGTTGGGGTGTCGAAGCGGTAAAGAGGGAACAACCGAGGGATTTGGGAACCTGGGAACTCGCCTAATCCCTCTTATCGACCTCTATATTGCACTTTCTCTCTTCCAATAGCAGTTTTATTATCTTTTCCGCCAACCGGGAGCGGAGGGTGTAGCAGACAAAATTTTTATCCCTCTCGCACTCGACCAAGCCGGCGCTTCGCAATATAAAGAGATGCTGGGACACGTTCGGTTGGGAGACACCCAGCAAATCCACGAGGTTGCTAACGCATATTTTCCTATCCTTCGCGAGGTAGAGAATTAGGAGGATTTTTAACCTCAACGGGTGGGCGAAGGCTTTGAAAAACGAAGAGAGGATATCGAAATCGTCCTCCGAAAAGAGGTTGTTCAAATCGTTAACGAGTTCCTCCAGTTGGGTGTTTATCTCCATTTCAGACCTCCGCCGTTTTCGCCTTTTTCTCCTCCACCCTTTGGGTTAGCCATTCAATCCACTTGTCCAAACCTTCACCGGTTTTGGTGGAGAGAACTATAACCTCCGCACGGGGGTTTATCTTCCTAAACTCCTCTATACACCTGTCGAGGTCGAAATCGAAATAGGGGAGCAAGTCCGCCTTGGTTATGATAAAGAGGTCTGCCTTTTCGAACATAACCGGATATTTAGCCGGTTTGTCGTCCCCTTCGGGAACGGAGAGAAGCACAACGTTGTAATGGGTTCCAACATCGAAGGAGGCGGGGCATACCAGGTTTCCGACATTTTCCACAAAAACTATGTCCAGCTTTTCGAGGGGTAGGTGGTGTAGACCTTTGTGAACCATAAAGGCGTCGAGGTGACAGGTTTGCCCCGTGGTTATCTGGTAGGCGTAAGCCCCCTTCTTTCTCACCCTTTCGGCATCCCTCTCGGTCTCCAGGTCACCCTCTATAACCCCTATGTTGTACTTATCTTTTAGCAGTTCGATGGTCTTCTCCAAAAGGGTGGTTTTTCCCGCTCCCGGGGAGGACATGAGATTTATCGCAACTATTCCGTATCTGTCGAAATGCTCCCTGTTGTGGTCTGCCTGATGGTCGTTCTTTTCCAATAGCTTTTTAAAAACCTCTATTTCCTTTTTGTTGGTGGTTTGGTTGTTATGTTCGTGGTGATGGGGTTTATCTGGAAGACCGCATCCGCACTCGGTACACATATGTGGGAATTATAATTCCGCCATAGGTATATAAACAAATTCAAATCCTTTTATGGAACTATTCTTGCCGAGGAGACATTCCGAATTGAAAAATCGGTAAGGGAAGAGAGGGAGGATACTAAGCGTTGCCCTTTAATTTTTCGCAGTCCTCTTTGGAGGCTACGTCGTCGCAGTCGTAGGGAAGATGCCCTTCGGGGAAGAATTTCACACCGGAGGTCATAGAGGATAGTTCTCCCTCTTTTGCTATGAAATCGTTGAAGAAGACCATATAAACGTGAACCATTACGAAAATGGCGATAATCCAAGCCACAACGTGGTGCCAGAAGTGAAGTTCGTATTCGCTACCGAAAAGCGCCAAAGTCCAATTACCCAAGAATTTAGCCCAAAATCCGTCGGGGTCGGAGAGACCGTACATTGCAAATCCGGTCCATATTTCGAAGAGTATCAGGAGCATTACGAAGAAATAAGCGGTTCTGGCGA
>JYMV01028162.1_pt1 | contig 12550 bp, 12 predicted proteins | sample 338911 | NCBI WGS metagenome assembly JYMV01 (sample SAMN03354496, study PRJNA234377) | hydrothermal vent metagenome | biome: Deep sea; feature: Hydrothermal plumes at the Eastern Lau Spreading Center, Western Pacific Ocean; material: Seawater | place: Tonga | collected 2009 | depth 2000 m m | reverse complement strand
AAAAGAGAACGCCCGCTTTCTGTAATGATTCAACCGCTTCAGGAGCGCAAGGCATGTTCGCGCCTTCGGCCACACAAACGCAGCCGTTGTCGATTAAATTTTTAGCATCAGCTTCAAGTATCTCGTTCTGAGTTGCACAAGGTAAAGCTACATCACAAGTGATGTTCCATGGGCGAGACCCTTCATGGAAAGTGCTGCTAGGATACTGCTTTGCGTATTCACTGATACGTCCACGCTTTACATTCTTTAGGTCCATGATCCACTGAAGCTTATCAGTAGTAATTCCTTCTGGGTCGTGGATGAATCCTTTCGAGTCAGACACGGTAACTACTTTCGCTCCAAGATTGATGCATTTTTGTGCTGCGAATTGAGCAACGTTGCCTGATCCAGAAATTACAACTGTCTTTCCTGCGAATTTCTCTCCCTTTGTGGCGAGCATCTCTTGTGCGAAGTATACAGTTCCGTAACCAGTAGCTTCAGTACGGATAAGTGATCCACCGTAGCTTATGCCTTTTCCCGTAAGAACTCCTACGAACTCATTACGGATACGCTTGTATTGACCGAACATGTATCCAATCTCACGTCCACCTACTCCTATATCTCCAGCAGGAACGTCAGTATTAGCTCCGATATGTCTCGAGAGCTCTGTCATAAAGCTTTGGCAGAAACGCATCACCTCATTATCACTTTTCCCCTTAGGATTGAAGTCAGCCCCTCCCTTTCCTGCACCAAGAGGAAGTGTTGTCAAAGAGTTCTTAAATATCTGTTCAAAACCAAGGAATTTCAAGATGCTCAAGTTTACACTTGGGTGAAATCTCAATCCCCCTTTATATGGCCCGATAGCTGAGTTAAACTCAACTCTATATCCTCTGTTAACCTGAATATCACCCTTATCATCAGTCCAAGCTACCCTGAACATGATAGTTCGTTCTGGCTCAACCATACGCTCAAGTACCATAGCATCAGAGTACTTAGGGTTTTTAGCGATAAAAGGAATGACGGTTTCAGCTACCTCTTGGACAGCTTGAAGGAATTCGGGTTCGTTCGCATTAGATTTGGCCACTTGAGCCATAAATGCATCAATTCTTTCCTGCATGGGATATAAGTTAAACGAGCGTTTATTCATTAATGAACGTTTGCGGCGCAAAGATAAATCAAAGTTTCTAAAATGACTTAAAGTGAGTGTGTTAAAGTGAGGCAGTTCTCCCCCCATCAACGGGTAAACTAATTCCACTAATATAGTCAGCTGCGGGTGTGCAAAGGAATGCAATCGCTCCACCAATCTCTTCAGGTTCACCAAACCTCCCCGCTGGAACAGCTCCCGCCATACTCTTCTGTATTACATCAGTTGATACACCTCCTTTCGCTGCCTTCGCCTCAATAATGTTTTGCAATCTCTCAGTATTCGTGGCCCCAGGAAGGACATTATTCACTCTTATTCCGTGTTTCCCCTCTTCGTTTGCCAGTGTTTTCGACCAATTCGCCACTGCTCCTCTAATCGTATTTGATACTCCCAAACCGTTAAGTGGCGCTTTCACCGACGTACTTATCACGTTCACAATTCGTCCATGCCCCCTCTCTCTCATTCCGGGAAGAACGGCTTGTGCTAAAACGTGATTACATAACAAGTGCTGTTCGAATGTATTAGTGAATTCCTCCACTGTCGCCTCCGAAATCGCTCCTCCCTTCGGCCCTCCAGTATTATTGATGAGGATATCAACCCCCGAGCTATCAACTAATTTCTGAGCCACCTCACTAACCTCGATGTGCTTACTAAAGTCCGCCACCACGAATCCGTGTCCCTCATGTTCTCCTATGGGCAGTCCTTCAACGGCAACCTTTAACTTATCAGCATTCCTCGCCATTAGCGTCACCCTAGCTCCTAACATAGCAAGTTCTCGCGCGGCTGCTAGCCCTATACCTTGTGACGCTCCACAAACTAAAGCGTGCTTTCCTTTTAATGATAAATTCATTGCGCAAAGATAAGCTAGCTTGCTATCACAAATCGGGTTTGGTTTACCTTTGAGATATGAAGAAGTTAGAACATCTAGGAATAGCAGTCGAGGATCTAGCGGCCGCTGAAAAAATCTTCACGGACGTTTTAGGTGTCGCTCCGTACAAAAGAGAGGAGGTGGAATCAGAGGGCGTAATCACCTCATTTTTCGAGGCTGGCGATTCTAAAATAGAGCTCCTTCAATCTATAACTCCAGATGGACCTATCGCACGACATATCGAAAGACGAGGGCCAGGACTTCATCACGTCGCCTTCTCCGTCGATGACCTCTCGGCAGAAATCGCCAATCTCGAAGCAAAAGGATATCGATGCATAAGCGGACCTAAAGACGGCGCGGATGGAAAGCGAATAGCGTTCCTCCACCCCTCCGACACCGCTAAAGTCCTAGTCGAACTCTGTGAGGGGTAGTGAACTCATTTTCGAGATTTTTTTCGCTTCGAACTTCGGTTTTTCGCCTTCCCCCATCCCCGCATCTCCTTCCCGAAGAGCTCTTTCGCTTTTTCTGAATGTGTAGGAGCCGCACAGGACCCCTCAGCTTTTACGGGTTTAATACCAAACAAATCTATGCTCATCATAAATCTATAAGGTCGATAATCTCCCACCATCCAGGGTAATTTGGCCGACCCGTTAATTGGCGCTATTTGCAAGATGTCGGTCGCGAATTGGACTCTCACGTATCGGTTGCGCCACATCATAACGCCCGCTCCAGCGATAAATTCTAAGCTGGAAGATAATGGAGAGTAGTCATTTAAAGCGGGGCGAGTTAATGGCGGAGCGATCTCCTCTAAGAGGAAATCGTACTTTACCGAAGCGCCAATGCCTAGCTCGACGAAGATATCTGGAGAGAGCGGGATAGCACGAAGTGCGGAACCGTAAATCCCTAGATTAACCGACGATGCATTTCCGGTGAGCGTGCTATCAATTACGAAAACGGGATCGATTGGCGGAAAAGGTAATGGTGGCGGTTCGTTCGACCTGACTCGACCTTGGAAGGTCTCGACAATCGAGCGTTTCGACCCTATGAAGGAGAGGCTGAATCTATCGGCGAGGAGCGGCTTTTTCGCGATCCAAACTCGTCCTATCCCACCCGTCAAATGAAGGCCGCCATCGGGAGTCCAAGTACCGGAATACGCCGTGTCTATCGCACCCGAAGTAGAATTTGCGGTAAGCCACTCCTCTTGAAAATCGGTGTGCGATCCGCCGAGCCCAGAACCGCCAAGGGAAAGAGTCCACCCAGAAGAACGGTAGTCGGTGAGGGTGGGAGAGAAGAAAGAGGTTTGGGCTGATATTTTAAGAGAAAGGAATAAAATTCCAATCATAAATGATATTTTCCAAGTCCTAAACATTCGTGTCTAGCAGTGGGATAGGACGAGCGATTTTTGAAGCGTCACCTTCGTATAGATCGAGTAGCGAAATAGCGCGAGCGACAATCTCATCAGCTGTGTTTGACCACGCACCTTCGATGTCTGGAGTCGACATGATTTCGTTCATTACGGCCTGTTGCATTTCTCCACGAGCTAGAGCGTCTTGGTATGGGATATGACTGAACGTTACTAGGGAGTACAGAGGTTTCCATCGGTCTGGGTGGGTGGAAGCAATTCGGGCTTCGATCTTCTTTTGGAGTAAGAAAGTAGGGTCCGAGGTCTTGTCGCGCATAACGATGTAGTTATGTAGAGCAAGGTCTAGAATAGCGTCCCCGGCAGGTTTTCGTATGCGCGTGTATTCGTCTAAAAGAGAAAGCCAATCTTCTTCGGAAGAAGTTGACTTAGAGTCGAGGAGTTCAGAAATTAACGAGCAATCTTCGAATCCGGCGTTCATTCCCTGTCCGAAGAAAGGAACGATGGCATGAGCGGCATCTCCTACGAGTGCTACCCTGCTTTTAATATTCCAAGGGAAGCACTTTACTGTGCAGAGTGAGCTGACAGGGTTAGAGTTCCAGTCCTCGAGGAGGTTTGGTAGGTGGGGGATAGCATCTGGGAAATGTCGTTCGAAGAAGTCTAGAACGTCAGAATCGGTTTTAATGTTTTCGAATGACTCTTCTCCTTCGAATGGCGCGAAGAGTGTGCAAGTAAAGCTTCCGCCAGGGTTAGGCAGTGCCATAAACATGAACTGTCCTCTAGGCCAAATATGTAGTCCGTCTTTTGCCATTCTGAAATCGCCACTCTCATTAGGAGTCATAGCGATTTCTTTATATCCATGAGGGAGGTAATGTTGAGCAAAGTCAAATCTATCGGAATGGGTCATTTTTTCGCGAATCACGCTGAAAACGCCATCAGTTCCGAAAACTCTGTCGTGAAGAATGGCTTTTTTGTTCTTGAAATAGACTTTCACTCCCGACCCCTCTTGTACTATTTCATATCCCGTCGAAACGTGATCGAATTTCACTTCTACTAGAGGGTGAGATTCGGCGGATTCGATAAGGATTTGGTTGAGGCCGGAACGTGAGACAGAATAGATACACTGATTATCTATGCCGTAGCTTTGGAAAGTCTCGTTGCCGGAGAGGTCGTGCATTCGACGGCCCTGGACTGGCAGTGCGATCTCTCGAACTTTGTCTGCTACGCCTGCGATTTCTAGAGCTTTCCATCCCCTATCGCTTAGAGCAAGGTTTATTGACCGTCCCTCTAAAGTTTTACCTACACGCGGGTCAGATCTACGTTCGTAGATGGTGACTTTGAATCCGCGCAGCGCAAGAATTAAACCGAGCAAACCACCTACAAGACCAGCGCCTACTACTGCGTGATGTTCGGTTGTGATGGAGCCCATTATTATGAAATAGCGTTAAAAGCAAGTTCCAAATCGGCAATTAGATCGGCAGCATCTTCTACTCCTAAGCTCAATCGTATGAGGCCGTCTGTGACACCTACTTTTTCACGCACTTCTTTTGGTATAGAAGCATGAGTCATAGAAGCAGGGTGTCCGATGAGGGATTCAACTCCGCCAAGTGATTCGGCGAGTGTGAAGAGTTCAGTTGATTCGACAAATTTGTTTGCCTCAGCGAGAGAATCGCCTTTAATGGTGAAGGCGACCATGCCTCCGAAGTCAGACATTTGGCGTCTAGCGACATCGTGCCCGACATGACTTTTAAGTCCAGGCCAATACACCTTTTCTACTTTGTCGTGGTCTTCTAAAAAAGCTACAATCTCACGTCCATTTTCACAGTGACGCTCCATCCTAAGGTGAAGGGTTTTAATACCTCGTAGAACGAGGAAACTATCCATAGGACCGGCAATTGCACCGCACGAGTTTTGAAGTGTACGAAGTTGATCATCTAAGTCATCGTCATTGTGCATGAGGCAGCCCATAACGACATCTGAGTGGCCACCAAGATATTTTGTTACGGAGTGCATTACAACGTCAGCTCCTAGCAGGAGAGGTAGTTGTAGCATAGGTGTAGCGAATGTGTTATCTACACAAACAAGGATATTTTTCCCTTTTACAATCTTAGCTACAGCAGAAATATCAGTGATTTGCATCATAGGATTTGTCGGAGTTTCAATCCAAACCATCCTTGTATTTTCGTTAATCACGTCCTCTAGTGCGGTTTCTGAATTATCTAGGTTAACGAAGTGAAATTTTATTCCATATCTAGCGAAAACAGTGGTAAAAAGTCTGTAACTCCCACCATAAAGGTCGTTCGTTGAGATAACCTCATCGCCAGGCTTTAGAATTTTTAAAAGAGTATCCATTGCGGCAAGCCCAGACGCAAATGCAAGCCCGTGCTTTGCGCATTCTAGCTCTGCAAAAGCATTTTCTAAAGCGTGTCTTGTGGGGTTCTGCGTGCGTGAATATTCATATCCTTTATGCTCTCCGACTGCGGACTGTACGTAAGTCGAAGTGAGATAAACAGGTGTCATAATCGCTCCAGTAGATGGGTCGTGCTTCACTCCGGCATGTACCGCCAGCGTTCCCTTTCCCTTTTCTATTCCATTTCCTTCAGACATCGTTTCAAGTTTTGTTAGTGGTCAGTAAAGTTAATCAATTTTTCCGGCTGTTCGTGCGAGCCAGTTAGGGAGTAATAAAGAACCGATTATTAAGTATACGAAGTAGGTTAACATACGCCAAATCACCACCGCGACTCCTCCCACCACCGCGACTCCCTGCATAAATACGGGTAGTGAGTATTCTGCGATTCCGGATGCTCCAGGGGTAGGGCTAACGAGCAGAGCAATCCAAAGTGAAAGTTGGCGTGCGAAGACTTCTAAATTCTGTACTGAGTCGAAGAAAATGTACAAAACGGCGTTGAGAATCATAAATCGAGCAGTCCAACTTACTAAAGTCACGCATAGTACTTTAATCCACATAACCTTTGTCGCTCCCTTCAAACTCTCCGAGGCAAGCATCCATTCCTCGGTTAAAACAACGGCTTTAGACTCCCACCTTTTAAGAAAAGGCAATCGACAAATCTTCATAAAAGCACTCCTTGTGGCGCTTGGAGCGATAAATAACACGAACATTATTAGAATCGTAATAACCACATGAATTCCGTATCCAGTTAAAAACATCGCCCTTAAACCCAGTTCTGCAGTAGAGCTAAGATCAGCAGGGATAAAAGCCTCCATTCCTATGGTTATTACCAAAAAGGGTACGACTAGAACGTAGAAAAACTCATCCATTAAAGAAGTGGCGAGAACAGTCGCGACGCTCCTCCCGAGAGTCATGCCCTCTCGTTTCATCAAATAAATAGCAATAGGACTCCCACCAATTACAGACGGAGTAATCGCCGATGCAAATTCCCAAAGTAGCACCACGTACAAGGAACTCTTCCAGCTAAACTCTCCCATAGAAAGCAATTTCACCCTCGCCGTATAAGCAATATCTCGCACGACTAATAGCCCCACCGCTCCTGCAAGGGCAAGTATCGCCTTCGAAGTGAATACAATTTCTCCCACTCCCTTCAAGTCCTCACTATATAAATAATAAACTACTACCAGACCTATGATAGTCGGAATCAACGCCTTCCACGGCTTTATTTTATCAACCTCTTCCTCGTTATGCATAGGTTTTCGTTCCTTCAGAGCAGTTTCTACACATTTCAATCGATTTCCTATTGGCGAATATCCCCCCTCTGAAGTTGCTGTATTTTTCTCCACTCCAAACCCTTTCTATCTCTTTCACATCACCCATTTCGTGCGTCGCGTCTTTATCGAAACAGCATGGAACGATTTTCCCGTCCCAAGTAATGACGCACCCTTGCCACATTCTCCAGCACTCGTTTTTCATAGGGTTGCGGAGTTGCCATCGCCCGGACTTTACGTTTTTATCGTAACGTCTTAGAGAAGGGTCGACCGTTAGGAGGGGATGATTATCGTGGGGAGAGTCGATTTGGGCCGTTTTAATAACGACCTCATCAACTCCGTATTTCCTAGCGAGATTTTTCACGTCTTCGACCTCGTGCTCGTTTGGTTTAACTACGAGGAATTGCCAAACCACGAAGGGCGTGCGACTTTTTAATTTTCGCTTCGCTTTAATTACGTTTTCCGTCCCTTCGAGGACTTTTTCTAAACTACCCCCAACTCTATACGCGGAGTAGCTTTCTTGTGTCAGTCCGTCTATGGAAATTATGAGGCGGTCTAAACCTGACGATACGAGGGATGATGCTTTTTCGGGGTTTAAGAAGTGCGCGTTTGTCGAGGTCGAGGTATAAACGCTCGCCCTTTTACAAGCTCGCACCATATCGTCTAGTCCGGTATGTAAATAAGGCTCCCCTTGAAAATATAAGTTCACATAGACTAGCCAATCCTTTAGTTCGACAAGAACATTTTCGACCATCTCAAGTTCGGCCATCCCCGTAGGTCTAGTAAAAGACCTCAATCCCGAAGGACATTCCGGGCATCTTAGATTACACGAAGTGGTGGGTTCGATACTTAACGACATCGGCATCGCCCCGTCTAGCATAACGCGCTTACGATACCCCACGACAAGCCTCACGATATTCAAGGCCCTCCTAAAATTCAGGACCTTAAATCGCCTCCACCTATCTTGAACTATCGCTAGTGAATACATTGCTATAAAGGTATGAACGACACTTAAAATCCTCTCGTATATTCGCTTCAATGATAGTCGTAGGTAATAAACTCCTTTCGGAAGATATTTTCGAAGTTCAATTTTCGTGTGATATCAACGCCTGTCAGGGCGCTTGTTGCGTCGAGGGTAGTGGAGGCGCTCCCCTTTCTGAGGAGGAATGTGCTATTCTTGATGACATTTTCGATGATATTAAACCGTTTCTTAGAAAGGAAGGGCTTGATGTAATCAAAGAAAAGGGGCTCTTTGTAGTGGGACGAGATGGAACATTAGAAACTCCCCTCATAGAAGATCGAGCTTGTGTTTACACGACTATTTCACAAAACGGTACTCTACTATGCGGCATTGAACAAGCTCATCGAGAGGGTAAAATCGAATGGAAAAAACCCATCTCGTGCCATCTTTATCCTATCAGGGTTAAAGAACTCATCGACTTCACCGCTCTTAACTATCATAAGTGGAGTATTTGTGACTCGGCATTGACTTGTGGGATCGCCCGTGAAACGACTGTTCTGGAGTTCTGCAAAGATGCGCTGGTGAGGAGGTTTGGCCTTGAGTGGTATGAAGAGGCGCTGAAAACGATGAAGGTTTGGATAGATGAAAAGAATTCTTAGCCTCCACTTGAAATATCTTTTACTTGCCCTGAGCGTCTTTTTTTCTCAGGCTATTTCCATAGCCCAAACCGCAGATAAGGACTCTACTTTTACCTCCTTCACCTCCCAGCGAATAAGTTTGCTGAGTACCCAGGCGGAGGATGTGGTTTTCGGGATAGATTCAAACTACATTTATTTGCAACGGGATGGGGAGCATTTACGTGCTTTTCGCAATTCTAACGCATCTCTGCCGGGAGAGACTGAGACCGTTGCGATTATGGCTGTTTACGATGAAGCGTGGGAAGGGATAGGGCGAATTCAACACGTGAGTATAGATTCTGATCGAGGGCTTGCTGTAATTTCTGCTCGCCCATATCCCGGAGCTAACGATTACGACCTTTTTATTAGCTCTAGTGTAGAGCCTTCTCGACTTCAATCAAAATCTTCCGGTTCAGAATCTGCGCCTAGAAAGTGGTCTAGATTGTTCCCACTTTCGTCCTTAAACACTGATGACAATGAGGTCTTTCCTCAGTTCGTAGAAGGCGGGCTTTATTACGCCTCTAATGGCTCGTTTGGCACGAGTAAGTCATCTCCAACTAAAGATTTCGATATCTTTTTTGCATCAAGAGATTTGCAATGGCAAAGCGCAGTGCAGTTATCGTCGCCTTTCAATTCGAGTTTTGACGATCTTTCTGTTGTCGTTATTAACGAGGACGAGATGTACGTAAGTTCTAATAGACAGGGTAATTTAGATGTGTTTCTAATAAACCGTCCTAAACTCGAACCCCTCGCTTCAGGCTTTAAACTCACGATTACCTACGATAATATGCCAGTCGATGGAATTCTCGTCAGATGGGTAGACCTTTCGGGAATACATTATGGAGCTCCGGTATTTGAATCCTCAACCGATATGAATGGCGAAATCTTCCTAGATGGCCTTCCCTCGAGTAAAACTCTCTCCCTTCGAGTGGGCACTCCTACTGCGCCTCCGAAAAAAGGCTCTGTAATCAGAATCTACAATCCCGATGGTGTTCTAGTTCGAGAATACTCGATTAACAGGGCGGGAATTTTTACTGCCGACTTCCTCCCTTTGGACGAAATCCGTGGTTTGCAATTCCTTCATGGCGATGACTTGAGCGCACTTCCATCTCGATCTCCCGCATTAATATCGCTACATTTCGATGTCGATTCAATCATCCCTAATAAAGAATCGCGCGAACTTCTTGCTGTGTGGTGGACATCGAACTCCCGATCTATTTTGAACGCACTAATTTCGACACCCCTCGTAATTGAAGGGCACGCCGATATGACGGGAGCGAGTTCGAAAAATGACGTGTTGAGCGAGCTAAGAGCGGTTTGGTTTAAAGAATGGTTAGTAGCGAAAGGCGTTTCATCAGCTATGTTGAGTACACGGGGGATGGGAGCCAGATTTCCAATGATATTGTGCCCGGTGAACTCGCCAGAAAACTCTACCGACTGCCCGCCAGAAGTCCACGCCGCTAACCGTCGAGTTGAGTTGAGGTGGAAAGTGGGACTGAAGAGGTGGAAAGTGAGAATGAATTGAACTTACAATAAAAGAATCACTATTTTTGCACTATGCTAATAACAGTAATGCGTTCGAAAATACACCGTCTTACAGTAACGGAGGCGGATTTGAATTACGTAGGGAGTGTCACTTTAGATGAGGATTTGCTCGATGCGGCAGGCATTGTGGAGGGAGAGAAAGTCCAAATCGTGAACATTAACAACGGCGAACGAATCGAAACTTATACTATCTGCGGAGAGAGAGGATCAGGTGTGGTTTGTCTTAACGGACCCGCTGCTCGTCGCTGCCAAGCTGGAGATGTTATTATCGTTGTAGCTTACGGCATGCTTACCATAGAAGAAGCAAAATCGTTCAGCCCCACCATAGTTTTCCCAGATACAGCTACAAATAAACTAGTCTAGAATGAATCTAAAAAAAGCACTCACTCTTCTTGCCTTTTTAGCAATCGGTGTCATACTTTTTGTGAAACTTATGGACATGGTTGAAGATAAAGCAGAGCTTTTTGACTACATGTCTTCAGCCCCTTGGTGGGCTGTCGCGTTGACGTTTACAATGGGATTTCTTGCAATTGTAAGTCGTGGGATTAGGTGGCTTATTCTACTCGAACCTATGGGGTACAAGGCTTCGGGATTTAGGTCAGTTTGCGCTGTAGCCTTCGGTTATTTCTCGAACACTTTCGTTCCTCGTTCTGGGGAGTTAGTAAGGTGTGCCGCGCTAAACTCTACTGACGATATCCCCGTGAATAAGCTTTTCGGTACAGTGATTACCGAGCGTGTGGTGGACCTCATTATGTTATTCCTCTTCATGATCATAGCCCTCGTCACAAATTTTGACGCTGTTCTCACTCTTGTAAGCCACATCTCTCTTCCTGAAGGCACGACTCTGATGATTTTAATCTTAGGTGCTGTTTTACTTTTACTTACAGGTATTGCGTTTGTTAAGAAAAGCAAGAAAATTGCTGAGTTCGTTGCTGGGATTGGAGACGGAATAAAAAGCGTGATGACGATGAAGAATCGCACAGCTTTCATTCTTCACACATTCTTTATTTGGATCATGTACTTCCTGATGTCATACGTACTTTATTCTTCAATGAAAGGCTCAAGCGGCATAAGTATCTTCGATTCGTTATGGGTTATGGTATCGGGAGGATTCGGAATGGTTTTCCCCGCTCCTGGAGGCATAGGGTCGTATCAATGGGCTGTAACTCTAGGCTTTCAATCACTCGGTTATGATAAATTAGTGGGCGTCGCAGTAGGAAATGTGGTTTGGCTTACACAAACTGCTATGATAATATTTTCAGGCGCCTTAGGATATATTCTCCTAGCTGCCTATCGTTTCTCCTTGAAGAAGGCCAAATAACCACCACCACCACCTCATGTCCCTATACTCTCTCAATACACTTCTCGAAGAAAAGAAGAAATGGGATATCGCGGGGGATAGGGTTGTCTTTACGAATGGGGTATTCGATATTTTACATGTGGGGCATTTACACTGCCTCGAGTCCGCACTTGCTCATGGAACGCGCCTGGTAGTAGGTATCAACTCCGACTCTAGCGTTCGTCGACTCGACAAAGCTCCAAACCGTCCCATCCATACTGAGCAAGACCGAGCAAAAATCGTCTCCGCCCTAACTTGTGTAGATGCGGTCATCATTTTCGATACAGACACGCCTTTAGATCTAATCAACGATCTTTCCCCCCACGTGCTCGTAAAGGGCGGCGATTACGACCCCACCTGCACTGATCAGTCCTCCTCCACCTATATAGTCGGATCGAAAGAAGTTCGAGCAAATGGCGGTTCGGTAGAGAGCATAACTCTCCTCACAGGACATAGCACTACGGACATCTTAAAAAAGAAACTCTAGATATCTTCCTCTTCCATAAACTTCGTAGTGAAGTTTCCAGAACGAAATTTCTCGTTCTTCATTAGTCGTTGGTGGAAAGGAATAGTGGTCTTTACACCTTCAATAATGTACTCGTCGAGAGCTCGCTCCATCTTTGTGATAGCCTCCTCACGGGTTTGGGCTACAACAATTAGCTTAGCAATCATACTGTCGTAGAACGGCGGGATGCGGTAACCTGCATAAGCGTGAGTATCGACACGTACTCCATGACCACCAGGCTGGTTATAATGCGTAATCGTACCTGGACAAGGAGCGAAGTTACGATCGGGATCCTCTGCGTTAATACGACATTGAATGGCGTGCATGGTAGGAAAGTGATTGCGGCCACTAATCTTCTCTCCGGCAGCTAGCTTGATTTGCTCTTTTATGAGGTCGTAGTTGATGACTTCCTCAGTAATTGTGTGCTCTACTTGAATACGAGTGTTCATCTCCATAAAGTAGAAATTACGATCTGCGTCAACAAGGAATTC
>JYMV01018445.1_pt1 | contig 12554 bp, 12 predicted proteins | sample 338911 | NCBI WGS metagenome assembly JYMV01 (sample SAMN03354496, study PRJNA234377) | hydrothermal vent metagenome | biome: Deep sea; feature: Hydrothermal plumes at the Eastern Lau Spreading Center, Western Pacific Ocean; material: Seawater | place: Tonga | collected 2009 | depth 2000 m m | reverse complement strand
ACGCGGCGTTGATGGGAAAGACATTATCCACCTTGACTTGAGGCACTTAGGTGAGGCACGTATTATGGAGCGTTTACCACAGATTAGACAGTTAGGGATTGACTTTATTGGTGTTGATTGTGTTAAAGACCCCTTGCCTATACAGCCAACAGCGCACTACTCGATGGGAGGGATTCCAACTGATAAGTTTGGGCAGGTTATAACCGATGCAGAAGGAACCCATGTGAAGGGATTTTTTGCTGCTGGCGAATGTTCGTGTGTTTCAGTTCACGGAGCCAACAGGCTGGGGACAAATTCACTTTTAGAAGCGGTGGTTTTTGGCGAACGTGCTGGTAAGTCTGCTTTTGAATATGCAAAAACGATTGACCACGCTCCTGTCAATGAAAGCCATGAAAAAACCAAAGTACTTGAACAATTTGAAGGTATTTTCCAACAGAATGGTGATGAAAGCTATAATGATATTCGCAACCAAATGAAAAAAGTAATCAATTGAAAACTTGTATTGAGACAATCGAAAAGCTTCAAGAAAAGTTTAAAAATGGAAAAATCACAGATAAAGGGAAATTGTTCAACACAGAAATCTACGAAATTTTGGAACTTGAAAATATGTTATCTATGGCTGAAATTATCGCTAAAGGAGCCCTTGACCGTAAAGAAAGTCGTGGTGGACATTACCGCACAGACTACCCCAAACGTGATGATAAAAATTTTTTAAAGCATAGTTTGGCATATAAGACAGATGATGGTATCAAGATAAAGCATAAGCCCGTGGTGATCACTAAACATCAACCTGCTGAAAGAACATATTGATGATTACTTTTAAGATAAAAAGATATAATCCAGAGAAGCAGGCCGAGCCCTATTTTGAAGATTTTAAATTGGATGTTCAGGAAGACTTGACCCTGCTGGATTGTATGAACAAGATCAAGTGGACTCTAGATGGCAGTTTGACCTATCGAATGTCCTGCCGTAGCGCAATATGTGGATCTTGCGCAGTAAAGGTTAATGGTCATGCCACACTAGCTTGCCAGCGCCAAGCTGTTCATCTGGCTAAAGATGATACTATTGTCTTGGAACCTTTGGGCAATATGAAGCCGATTAAGGACCTTGTGGTTGATTTTAAACCTTTCTGGGATAAGATTGACAAGGTTAAGCCCTACCTGCAGCCGAAACAAAAAGCACCAGAGAAAGAGAGAGTTCAGTCGCCTGAGCAATTCAAGCTTATTGACGATTCAAGCACCTGCATCATGTGCGGGGCATGCCATTCAGACTGTAATGTTCTTGAGGTGGATGAGAATTTTTTGGGGCCAGCTGCCCTTGCTAAGGCACAGCGGTTTGTGCAGGATTCACGCGATGGGAAAACTCTGGAACGTGTGAAGGATTTGAGTAAGCCAGGTGGAATTTGGGATTGCACTCACTGCGGGGAATGTGTTGAACGATGCCCCAAACCAGCACGACCCTTTGATCGAATTAAAGAAATCATGACGGTCGCTTTGGAGCAGGGTGTGACCAACAACAATGGTGCCCGTCATGCGCTGTCATTTGCAAAGTCGGTAAAATCCAGCGGCAGGCTCAATGAAAATATTATTCCTGTAGAGTCAGTGGGATTTTTTAATTTCAAGGGGTTGTTTGATTTGTTGCCGGTTGGGTTACGTATGTTTTTTAAAGGAAAGAATCCACCGATTTTGCATAAGTCTATCGACGAAGTAGAGGATGTTAAGCGGATTTATATGGAGCTAGATGAGTGATGAAATTTGCTTTGTTTACAGGATGCGTGGCCAAAGGGGCTACTCGAGAGTTAATGCTTTCAACGATGAAATCCGCTGAAGGGCTAGGTATAGAATTCATAGAAATGAAAAGCGCTGCTTGTTGTGGAGCCGGGGTAGTTTCTGAAAAAAATCCACTTTTGGCGGACGCATTGAATGCCCGTAGCATTGCAATAGCTGAAGAGCAGGATTTGGATCTTGTTACTATCTGTTCTACCTGCCAAGGAATTTTAAAAAAAACAGAAAGTCATGTCGACTCCGATCCTGCCTATAAGGAAAAAGTTAATAATGTGCTTGAGGAAGGTGGACACCATTATGCTGGTGGAAAAATAAAAATCCAACACTTTGCTAATGTGCTTGGTACTGAGGAAGGATTAAAACTTTTACGGGATAAAGTGAAGCGTCCGTTAACAGGACTCAAAACGGCGGCTTTTTATGGGTGTTATGTTTTGCGTCCATCAGGATTATCCTTATATGAAGATCCTGACAATCCGACCGGGATGGAAGAGATTTTTGAAATCTTGGGTGCTACACCAGTTTACTATGATAGTCGTATTAAATGCTGCGGATTCCCTATTATTATGATGAACAAAAATGCCTCACATGATATGGCAGGCAATGCTCTTATCGATGCCATCGATAGTGGGGCAGATTGCGTGGTGACCGGATGCCCCTTGTGCCACCTAAGCCTTGATGCCTATCAACCCGAAATAGATAGAATGAATAAGAAGGGCTATTCGATTCCAATTCTGCATTTACCGCAACTAGTGGCTTTGGCTTTGGGTTATTCGCCCCAGGAATTGGGGATGGATAAACACATTATTTCTACTACCAGATTAGATGAAATTCTAGCCTAATGCTCGTCCACGCTTTTAAGTCTTAGTACGAGCGGTTACGATTCTTTTTCCTTAATAATAGTTTTTGCCTCTTTAAGGAAAAATAAAGAGCATGATCAAAACTTCTATTTTGTTTAAAAAATACTTACAACAGTAGTCGCCTTCGATGTGATGTGGATTTTTTTTATATCGATGATTAGGTGTTGTCATTTTTTTGATTTATGTAAAAGAGAAAGTAAGTTAATCAAATATAAGTTAATCAAATAAAAGATTAGTAGGAACGATCTTTACCATGCCAGGAGGATGTGTTGACTGATTTGCAGCCTTTATTCAAGAATAAAATTTTTGTGCTAGTGGGTGGGTTGATAGGGAAACGCCTCTTGGCAGTTATTGTTTTGATGGCCTGCTGGTGGATTGGTGAAGGGACTGCTATCGCAGTTACAGCGCTCCTCCCCCTAATTCTTTTTCCGCTATTAGGAATCATGTCGAGTAAACAGGTTGCGCCTAACTATGCCAATCACTTCGTGTTTCTTTTCTTAGGTGGGTTTATGATTGCGTTGGCTATGGAGAAATGGAATTTTCATAAGCGCTTAGCATTATGGATTATTGTGCTGATAGGCGCAGGAATTAAACGGATGGTGCTGGGTTTTATGATGGCTTCAGCTTTTCTATCTATGTGGATTTCAAACACAGCTACGACCATGATGCTTCTTCCTGTAGGAATGGCAGTTGTGAAGCAAGTTGCCCGTCAGTCTACTTTAGATGGAAGGCACGATAAAATTTCTGAACAGCGAGTGATAGAAAGTTTGGGGTTAGTTCTCATGCTCGGGTTAGCTTACTCAGCTAGCATTGGAGGAGTTGGCACACTAATTGGTACAGCGCCTAATATTGTCTTTGCTGGGTTTTATAAAAACCTTTATCCAGAAAACCCGGAAATCAGTTTTGCGGGATGGATGGCGATGGCGATTCCCGTAGTAGTTCTTTTTATTCCCATTGTATGGATCTATCTTTGTAACTTTGTATCTCCTGTTCCGTTGAACCGGATTGAACTTTCCGAGGGCAACGAAGATGTTGTTAAACATGAACTCGAATCTTTAGGGAAAATTACTCGGCCAGAAAAAATGGTTGCCTGCATTTTTGCTATGACCGCTTTGCTGTGGATTTTTCGTAAACCCCTTGTGTTGGGATCAGTCACAATGCCCGGATGGTCTAGTCTGTTTCCGAACCCGGAAATGTTTCACGACTCAACAGTTGCAATGATAATGGGTGTTTTATTGATGCTTCTTCCTGTCTATTATAGGGAAGGAATTGTGAAAAACGATCAGCGTGAATATTTTCTTCTCGACTGGAAAACAGTAGAGACACGCATGCCTTGGGGGATACTACTATTGTTTGGTGGTGGGTTTGCTCTTGCCTCGGGGTTTACTGAAACGGGACTGACGGGTTGGATCGGGAATCAGTTGACCGGATTGTCGTCGCTTCCTTTATGGGCTGTAGTTTTATTCGTGTGTTTGGGAATCACGTTTTTGACCGAGCTTACATCCAACACCGCTACATCTACTATAATTTTGCCAGTGATGGGGGCCGCGGCGGTGGTTGCTGGTTTTCACCCGCTAATGTTCATGTTACCTGCAACACTTTCGGCATCGTTTGCATTTATGCTGCCCGTTGCGACACCTCCTAATGCCATCGTATTTGGGAGTGGGTGGGTAACGATTCCGGCGATGTCACGTGCTGGATTCGCTCTCAATCTCATTGGAGCAGTCCTTGTAACAACACTCGCGCTTTTTCTTATTCAAGCTCTCTTTTTGTAGTATTTCTCTGGAGTTTCACAGGCTAGAAATAAGGGGTAGCAAAAATTTCCCCAATAAACTTTATATTGCATCACTTATTTTTAAGAAGAGTTTTAAGGAAAACTAGTTCCAGATCAGTGGAGCAAAAATAGTGGTTTCCAAATGTTTTTTAAGTAAGTTCTGGCCTTTCTGGTTTCCATCTAAGCGACGAGATACGACAGGCATGTGAGGAGCATCGTGAAAAACTTCCGGCTTGGTCTCTGCGAGTTCAGCTATTTTTTTCATGGTTACGATAAAATCATCGAGTGTTTCCTTTGATTCAGTTTCAGTCGGTTCGATCATCAATGCACCCTTTACGATCAAAGGAAAGTAAACTGTGGGAGGGTGAAACCCATAGTCGATGAGCATTTTTGCGATATCCATAGTACTCACTTTGTTTTTGAGTTGAAGCTTGTCGTTAAATACGCACTCATGCAGACTGGGTCCGTTGTAGGGCAGATGATAGTGTTCATAAAGCGAGGCTTTGATATAGTTGGCATTGAGAACCGCCATTTCTGCTACCTGTTTAATTCCTTCTGGTCCAAGTGACCTAATGTAGGTATAGGCTCGAACGAGGATGCCAAAATTTCCATAAAATGCTTTCATTTTTCCAATACTATCAGGGCGGTTATGGTTAAGCGTGTATTTCCCGTCAGCATGTTCGATGATAGGCTTTGGGAGAAAGGGTGATAGTTTCTCGGCGACCCCTATAGGACCCGCTCCGGGTCCTCCCCCTCCGTGAGGCGTGGAAAATGTTTTATGTAGGTTAAAGTGTAAAACGTCTACAGCCATGCGGTTCATTTTCGTCCATCACAATAAACCAGCCCCCCTTTACTGTGAACAATTTCACTAATTTTTAATATATCAGTTTCAAATATTCCTAGAGTATTTGGATTGGTCAGCATTATGGCCGCAGTTTCTTCATCCATAACCGACTCTAATTTTTTGGGATCGATGAGGCCACGTTCGTCGGACTGTATTTGAACAACACTGTATCCACATAACGCTGCGCTAGCTGGATTAGTTCCATGAGCAGAGTCGGGCAGGATAACTTTTTTTCGCTGTATTCCTTGAGCCGAATGATACGCATGAATCATGAGCATGCCTGCCAACTCACCGTGTGCTCCGGCTGCAGGTTGCAGACTTACATGCTCCATACCGCTTATTTCTTTGAGGTATTCTTGCAGTTCAAACATAAGCTGAAGGCTGCCCTGCGAAAGAGCTTCAGGTGTGTATGGATGATGCTGTGCGAATCCGGAAAGATTGGCGGTTTCGTTGTTGACCTTTGGATTGTATTTCATCGTGCAGGAGCCAAGCGGGTAAAAATTGGTGTCTATACTAAAGTTCCATTGTGAGAGCCTTGTGAAGTGTCGAACGACATCGAGTTCCGTTAGTTCGGGAAGATTGTCGATGGGATTACGAATTTCTGTGGCAGGAAGAATTGCTTCAAGCTCCACTTCAGGGACATCACATTTTGGGAGTGAGTAGGCAGTACGACCAGGGGATCCCATTTCAAAAAGTAGTGGTTCGTTAAAAACCAGTCCTTTTATTCCTGTTAGCGAATCGTTTAATGGTGGGGGTTTATTCATCATGGGTCCCTAAGTGATAGTGCCAGTTAGATTTTTTGTGCGTATGTGGTGTTAAGTAATTTTAAAATATATTTGTAGCGGTCTAATTTTAAATGGTTCAGTTTCTTGGCAATGGAGAAATTTTTTTCAAAAACAGGTTAATAGAACAAGTGGACATTATATCGTTTTGCGACTCGGGGTGTTAGTTAGTAATTGGTTAATTTGAGCTAGCACTATTTCTGGTGAGAGAGAATCCGAGTTTTTTTCTTCGAGTATGATATGCGGAGTATTGGTCGGTCCCCATCGTGCGGTTTCGCCATGTTTGAAGATCACTGCCACAGGTGTTTCTACCGCCGAAGCAAAATGCATTATGCCTGTGTGATTGCAAAACAGCAGGTCGCTTTTTTTTATAGCTAGCGCTAACTCTTTTATCGAAAGAACTGGCAAACGATCAATGGTTGTGTTTGCCTGTTTATTGATACGGTCTATTAATGGTTCTTCGCCTGGACCGCAAATGAATAAAACTTCTCCTTTTTTTGAAGTGGATAGTTTTTCCGCCACGACTTGAAAGTTCTCGACTTTCCACCCCCATTTTTCGATACGTGTTCCTGGTTTTATTAGTATGAGTGGGCGTTCTGGGTATTTGCGCAGCGCGTTTAGTATAGTAGTGATCTTTTTCCCCTCTGCTTCATTGAAATACAGGCGTGGAGATTTTGAAATTTTTGTCAATCCCGCATAGTTTAGCAGCTCAAGGTTATTTAAGCTTTCGTGGCGAGGTTGGTTGTCTATAGGTAGACGAATATCGTAGAGCCAGGTGGTTTCATCGTGGGCGTAGCCTACCTTATATTGGGCTTTGCTGATTAGAGCAAGAAACGAAGCAATTACGCTAAATTTTTTGTTTAATGTAAATGCGATATCAAACCTATTGCATCGGAGTTGCTTGATGATGGTTCCGAGATTTTTGGGGTCAAAGGGGATTATTTCGTCTACATTTGGGTTGTCAGTTAGGATAGGCATGTTACTACGGTTCACTATTACGCTTACTCGAAGATGCGGAAATGATTTTTTGATGGATTCGTAAACGGGTGTTGATAAAACGACGTCTCCTAGGCGATCGGTTCTTATTACCAATACAGAAGAGGCAGATGTGAAATTTATAGGAAGAGGGGGAGATTTTTTTTTACCAAAAAAGAATCCAATGATAGCCCACAGGGCATGCTTTGCGATGCGTTCTATTTTGCGAGCCAGTTCGGCCATAGGATTTCTTTCGCCAAGTGGCAGTGCGTTTAAGGCAACGGTTGTGCTTGATCGATGAGCATGATAGGAATGTCATCCTGGATGAGATATTTTAGTTTACATGCGTTGCAGTCAAGCCCGTCTTCTTCAGGAGTTAACTCTAATTCTCCTTTGCATTTTGGGCAAACCAGAATTTCTAAAAGTTCTTTGTCAAAAGCCATTGTATTACCTTTATGTTTAATGAGTTGAGTGTTGAGGGGAGATTACCATCTTAATATGTTCAGAGGCTATTTTTTTCGTCGCATCAAACATGTTTTGTACGGTTACTTTATCCATGCACTCGGTTGTCCCTAATGGACACTGACGTTTCCAGCAGAAACTACAATTTAATTTATGAAAAACTGCTTCATGATTTTTTGAGTAGGCCCCGTTGCGGTTTGGATCAGTTGGTCCCCATACCGAAACCGTTGGGATGCCTAATGCCCAGCAAATATGAAACGGTCCCGAATCGCTCCCTACAAATAAAGAGAGTTTTTTGTATAGTCCAATAGACTCGGCGATCGTGGTCGCAGGCGCTATCCACGACTTTTGTTTCATAGACTCGGCGATATTTCGGACCATTTCTTCTTCTCCCGGTCCCCAGGTCAGGAGGATAGAGAAACCCAGCTCTGCTGTTAGTTTGTCGGCGAACCGGGCGTACCGTTCTATGCTCCACAGTTTGGTTGGAAACCCAGCTCCTGGATTGATTCCGGCTATGGGTTTTTCGGTGAGTTTGCTATTTTCCACCATGAAAGCTTCAGAAATATGTTCATCCTTCTCACGGATGGGTAGGGAAAACTTAGCTTGGGGATGAAAATCTCCCAAGATGGAAAGCTGTGATAGGCAGCGGTCTACTATATGACTATCGGTAGAAAGATATTTACTGCGATGATTATTAAACCAGGCATTTATTTTTTCTCGACAGTTACTGCGGTGAAACCCAGCTCTATTGGGTGCGCCCGTCATGCGGGCAATGAACCCGGTTTTAATGAGGCCTTGTAAATCAAAAGTCCAATCAAATTGGCGTTTCTTTAATAATTTTCTTGTTTGGTAGATTTCATTCCACGACCTTATGTTTATATTTTTGCGCCAATATCTAGTGCGGACTGGGATCACTTCATCGAGATCTGGATTGCACTTGATCAGGTCCTGAAAACTTTCCTCGATTATCCATGCGATATAAGCGTTGGGACGATTTGCTCTCAGAGTCCGAAGAAAGGGCAAGGCATGAACAATATCGCCGATGGAGCTAAGTTTAATGATTAGAAATTTTTGTTTCAACGCGTTCATGGTTGGTTAGGGCGGTAAATTTATTTTTAAAAAGATCCAATATTTTGAGGTAAAAATATTTATACCCCATGTAACCGATTAGGACACCACATAAGGCTCCACTCAAAACATCCGTGGGATAATGTACTCCAAGGTAAACCCGCGAGTAACCTATCAGTAAAGCCGAAATGTATAAGATAAACGCGAAGTTCTTATAAGCACGTGTGATGATCGTAGCAAATGTGAAAGAGTTTATCGCGTGATTAGAAGGAAAAGAAAAGCTGTTCGAGCAATTGGCAATATCTTTTACATGAGAGAGGACGTGGCAAGGTCTATCGCGGGCGATTAGTTCTTTTAATGTTGCTCCTAATAAATCTGAAATTGATACGCTAATCCACGCATCTTCTTAATCCAGAGAAAAATTACCAAACAAACAATCCCCGGCCACAGAAAATTCTGCTTAATAGAAATGAACTGCATGAATTTTAGGAATATTCGAGATTGAAAATGCGTGTTGATCCAGTAGAATGCCGAAATGTCTAGCTCGGAAAGAATGGTTTGATCTCCTTGAAAATTTGAGTGATACGCATGTCAGAATAGATTTTATTGTCTTTGAAAGTGGTAGTCAAACGATTTGTGGAGGAGGAGTCTCCAAAGATCCTCCTCTTCCGTTAGATGGATTATCTGCGAAAATAGAGATTCTAATGGCAAGACAAAATAAAAATGCTTTGATTGTTTTTGCCCGCGATCCGGTAGTAGGGCAGGTTAAAACACGCCTTAATCCGTTTTTGGATCTTCAAACAACTTGCGAACTGTATACTTGTTTTCTTTCTGACAGCCTTGACACGATCAGCGCTGTAGAGTCTGTCGATTGTTTTGTTGGCATTTATCCATCCAGCGTTTCGGGGTATTTTGAGCAACTGGATACATCCTTATCCATAAGCACTTTTGTTCAGGAAGGGAAAGACCTTGGCGAGAGGATGAAAAGCACTTTTTCTGCGAGGTTTGCCGAAGGTTATGAGCAGGTCGTTATTATAGGAGCTGACAGTCCTAGTTTGCCTTTGGCTTATATCAGGCAAGCGTTTGGTTCCAAGCAAGATGTGGTTCTGGGTCCAAGTGTCGATGGAGGGTACTATTTAATTGGTATGAGAGGGAAGTTAATCAATTTGTTTGATGGTATCACGTGGGGTGGTGATACTGTATTGGAAGAAACCCGCTGCAAGTTGGAATCAAATGGCGTGTCGCTGGAACTTCTTCCGGTCTGGTACGATGTGGACCGTTCAGATGATTTGATATTCCTTAAAACACACTTGGAGCTTATGGCCGCCGTAGGTCATAAGGAAGGGGCCTCAACTCAAAAATTTTTAAGTACCCTATCTTTTTAATTCCTTATGTCTGTTGAGAAAGTTATGGATTGTATACAATGAAAATTATTAAACATTCTGATCTTGATTTTGAGGCCAATCTAAGGGCAGTCGTTGGCCGGGCTGACCTTGACCTTGTGGTTCACGATGCTACGGTTCGTGAAATTCTAAAACAGATTAAAGAACGCGGCGATGCTGCATTGCTTGAGTACACTCGTCGCTTTGATCAATACGATTTATCTGCGGAAGAAATAAGGGTGACACGGGGTGAGGTTGATGAAGCCCGTAATAAGGTAAGTGATGAAGAGGTAGATGCATTGAGGCAGGCGGCAGAAAACATTCGCGAGTTTCATGGGCATCAGAATCAGCAGTCCTGGGAATATGAAAAAAATGGTGTGTTGCTGGGGCAAAGTGTAAGGCCTCTTGAGACTGCAGGAAGTGTTGATGAATGCGATTCCGGCAAAAGTTGCAGGTGTGGAGAAGGTTGTGATGTGCAGTCCGGCGTCAAAAGGGCAATGCAGTCCACACGTCCTTGTGGCGGCCGAAATTGCTGGGGTTGATTCCATCTTTAAAGTAGGTGGAGCTCAGGCCATAGGTGCAATGGCCTACGGAACCGATACCATCCCAAAAGTGGATAAGATTGTAGGGCCCGGTAATATTTATGTTGCGTTGGCTAAACGAATGGTATTCGGTTTGGTGGATATCGATATGATTGCAGGACCCAGTGAAATCCTGATCGTAGCGGATGATAGTGCACGCGCGGATTTTATTGCGGCTGATTTATTGTCCCAGGCTGAACATGATGAGCAGGCGGTTCCAATTTTGGTGACTTGTTCTGAAAAATTAGCCCGGGATGTGATTAAGGAGTTGGAGAAACAGGCCAGTTGCTTGAACCGACAGGAAATTATCAAAAAATCACTCAGCGACCAGTGTCGCCTGTTTGTTGTAGAGTCCCTGGACGAGGCTATCAAGGTAGCCAACGATATAGCGCCGGAGCACTTAGAGCTCGCAGTGAAAGAACCTCGGGCTTGTGCCGAGCAAATCAGGAACGCAGGGGCCATATTTTTAGGCCACTACACTCCAGAGGCCGTTGGCGATTATTTAGCTGGTCCCAATCATGTTTTGCCAACCAGCGGGACCGCCCGGTTTTCGTCACCACTCGGAGTTTATGATTTCATAAAAAGAACCAGTATCATGTCTTACTCCCCAAAAGCTCTTGAAAAAGCAGCCCCATTGATAAGAATTCTTGCCGATATGGAGCATCTGGATGCACATGCGAATGCCGTGGGTTTGAGAATAAAAAAAAATCAATAAATGGCTGAATGGAAAAAGGTGTTTTTCGTTGTTGTAATAATGGTTTTTTTTATCTTGACATGGTATGGAACGCATGATAAAAATCAAAAAAATGGCTATAGTTGTGCCTTTTTTTGCGTGTGATTTTTAGGTGCGTTGTACCTCGAACTCTTATAGAAAAGCCTCTTACATGGAGAGGCCAGCGGTTTTTTTTGACTCAGATCTGTGCAGTTTTTAAACGACAATTAATCCATAATATATTTTTTAAGAATTTTAATTTTTAATATTTTGTAACCGAAGTAAGTAATGAAGTCCACAAAGGAGGACAAGGCTATGCTGGGGAAAACTAGAAGTTTAAACATTCTGCCCGTTGCTCTGTTTTTTGCGTTTGCAGCGTATATGATGCCGGGGCTGGCGGGAGATGCTTTCGCGAAGGAAGCTTTTGCTGAGCAGGTCTTTGCTGAGCAGGCGTTTGCGAAAGAGGTAATGGCTGCGGATGACGATGCTGAGGGAGAAGGTGAGCCCGAGATCGAGTGGAGTCAGGATGTCTTCTACAAGGACTTTGAAGGGAACCCCTGAATTAGGAGAGAATGACTACAATAATTATGACTTTGCTCCTAGTCGAATTCTCCTTTGGATGGCTAACCAGCAGCACTTGTATTTTGGTAGTTTTGTTCTTGCTGTTCCGATTTTCTGCATGCTCATTGAGTTCGTCGGTATTCGGACCCGGAACAGCGATCCAGTAATGTCTAAGAAATACGACATGCTTGCTCATGACCTGATGAAGGTTAGTCTTACGGCATACTCCTGGACAGCTATTTTAGGTGGTATTTTACTGTTTACTTTTATCACTTTGTTTCCAGGTTTCTTCAAATACATGGCAACTATTTTTCGCCCGGTAATGCATGTTTATGCGTTGATGTTCCTGGCGGAGAGTGGTGTTCTTTACGTTTATTATTATGGCTGGGACAAGATGAACGATGGTGGTTTCCTGAAGTGGGTTCATTGTAGTATTTCGGTTTTGCTCAACCTCGTCGGGACCGTGTTGATGTATCTTGCGAATTCCTGGGCGACTTTTATGCAGGCTCCTGGTGGAATTGATGAGCAAGGTCGGTTCCTGGGTAATATCTGGCACGTTATTCACTCCACCCTGTGGAACCCAGTCGGTGTTCATAGAATTCTTGGTAACATCGTGTTTGGTGGAGGTATCGTTGGTTCATATGCCGCGTATCACTACTTGACCGCAAAGGATGAAGAAACGAAAGCCCACTATGACTGGGTTTGCTACATCGCGATGTTTATCTGTATTTTTGGTCTTATTCCACTTCCGTTTGCTGGTTACTGGTTGATG
>JYMV01038143.1_pt1 | contig 12556 bp, 16 predicted proteins | sample 338911 | NCBI WGS metagenome assembly JYMV01 (sample SAMN03354496, study PRJNA234377) | hydrothermal vent metagenome | biome: Deep sea; feature: Hydrothermal plumes at the Eastern Lau Spreading Center, Western Pacific Ocean; material: Seawater | place: Tonga | collected 2009 | depth 2000 m m | reverse complement strand
TAAAATAGAATTGTCAACTGTTGTAGCAGAAATGTTGGCAAAAAAAGCCTTAGAAAAGAAAATTACTAAAGTTTATTTTGATAGAGGTGTATACAAATATCATGGAAGAGTAAAAACTTTTGCTGAAACTCTAAGAAAAAATGGAATGGAATTTTAAATTATGGAAAAAAATAGCAATTTTTTAGAAAAATTAGTTCATATAAATAGGATTACAAAAGTTGTTAAAGGCGGAAGAAGATTTGGATTTTCTGCTTTAGTAGTTGTTGGAAATCAAAATGGAAAAATTGGTATTGCTCATGCAAAAGCAAAACAAGTTCCAGATGCTATCAAAAAAGCTAATGAACTAGCTAGAAGAAAATTAATTCAAATACCTTTAAGAGAAGGAAGAACAATCCATCATGATATTTATGGAAAGGATGGTGCTGGAAAAATAAAATTAAGAGCTGCACCAAAAGGTACAGGTATTATAGCTGGAGGACCTGTAAGAGCTGTATGTGAGGTTTTGGGTATTAAAGATATTGTTGCTAAATCAATTGGAACAGCAAATCCTCATAATGTAATTAGAGCATGCATGAAAGCACTTCAAAAACAAAATTCGCCTAAAAATATATCAATTTTAAGAAATAAAAAAATAAATGAAATCATTGAAAAAAGAGGATAATGACAACATTGAATAATACTACTCAGGTTAAAATAAAAAAAATGAGAGTTGGTAGAGGAATTGGTTCTGGAAAAGGAAAAACTTCAGGGAGGGGGATGAAAGGTCAAAAATCTAGATCTGGAGTTGCAATAAAAAGTTTTGAAGGAGGACAAATGCCTCTTTTCCGAAGATTACCAAAAAGAGGATTTAATCCTATAAAAAAAGAAAAGATTGCCATTATAAATTTAGGTAAAATTCAAAGTTTTTTAGATACAAAAAGAATAAATTCAGAAACAAAAATTGATTTAGATTTATTAAAAAAGGCTAATATCATTAGCAAAAGTTATAAAAAAATTAAAATTTTAGGATCCGGAGAAATTAAAGATAAAATAGATGTAAATGTTGATTTTTTTTCAAAATCAGCTGAAGAAAAATTAAAAAAAATTGGTGGATCAATAACTCTTAAGAAAAAAATATAATCTTTTATGAGTGAATCATCTCAGCCAAACGATTTAAGAAATCGAATATTATTTACAATATTTATTCTAACAGTCTATAGATTTGGAACTTTTGTGCCTTTGTCAGGTATAGATCCTGAGCAACTTCAGATCATGATGCAAGATAGTCAGAGAGGCTTGTTAGGAATGTTTAATGTATTTGCTGGAGGAGCAATAAAAAGAATGGCTATTTTTGCATTAGGTATAATGCCATATATTTCTTCTTCAATTATAGTACAACTTTTGACTGGAACTTCAGACTATTTTAAAAATCTAAAAAGCCAAGGAGAAATTGGAAGACAAAAAATAACACAAATAACAAGGTATGGAACAGTATTATTAGCAACAGTTCAAGGTTATGGATTGTCAGTTGGTTTAGAGTCTTCAGCAAATTTAGTAATAAATCCAGGAATATTTTTTAAAGTTTCTACCGTAACAACAATCGTTGCTGGAACAATTTTTTTAATGTGGTTAGGAGAACAGATTACACAAAGAGGAATTGGCAATGGTATATCATTAATCATTTTTTCAGGAATTGTTGCTGAAATACCAAGAGCTTTAGTAACAACATTTGAACTTGGTAGAACTGGTGCAATTTCTACTTTAATGATTATTGCAATTTTTGTTTTATTAATTTTAACAATTATGTTTATTGTTTTTATGGAAAGAGCTCTAAGAAAAATTCTTATAAATTATCCCAAAAGACAAATGGGAAATAAAATTTATGGTGGCGACTCTTCGCATTTGCCTTTAAAAATTAATTCTGCTGGTGTTATACCAGCAATTTTTGCTTCAGCTTTATTATTATTACCAGTTACTTTTTCAAACTTTACTATTTCTCAAAATGAAACATTCTTAAATATCATATCTTACTTTTCACAAGGACAACCTCTATACATGTCACTGTATGCATCTGGAATAATCTTTTTTACATTCTTTTATACATCAATTACTTTTAATCCAAATGAAACAGCGGAAAATTTAAGGAAGCATGGTGGTTTTATTCCAGGAATAAGGCCAGGTGAAAGCACAGCAATTTATATAGATAATATTTTGACAAAGTTAACAACAATAGGAGCTTTATATCTGACTCTAGTATGTTTAATGCCAGAGTTTTTAATTGCAAATTATCCAATTCCTTTTTATTTAGGAGGAACTTCTATATTAATTGTTGTTGTGGTAGCAATCGATACAGTAACACAAGTACAAACAAGATTAATGAGTTCTCAGTATGAACAATTAATCAAAAAAACAAAATTTGGAAGATAGATTAGTGAATATAATTCTGTTCGGTCCACCAGGAGCAGGTAAAGGTACTCAAGCTCAAAAAATTGTCAACAAATTTAATCTTTATCAAGCTTCAAGTGGTGATCTTTTAAGAAATGAAATTAAAAATAAATCAGATGTTGGAAAAAAAATTGAGCAAATAATTTCTCAAGGAGATTTTGTCACTGATGATATCGTTAATAAAATATTAAAAAAAGTTATTATAAATCCTTTGTACAGAAACAAAATTATATTTGATGGATATCCTAGAAATATGACTCAAGCAGAGAATTTAGAAATAATGCTTAATGCAGATAACCAATCTATAAATTTTATATTATTTTTAAAAGTAAATAGAAAAATTATAGAAAAAAGAATTTTAGGAAGAATTATATGTGAAAAATGTAATAAAACTTTTAACGAGTACTTAAATAAAGAAGAAATTGATAATCATAAATGTGGAAGAAATTATTTAAAAAAAAGAAAAGATGACAATCAAGAAGCTATTATTATTAGATATGATGAATACATGAAAAAAACAAAACCAGTTTTAGATTTTTTTTCACCAAGAAGCTATTTTCATGAAATAGATGGTAGTCAAAAAATACATGAAATTACTAGTAAAATTGAGCAAATCCTTACTGTTTAAGACATTGACTTTAAAAGAACTTCTTATATAAAAGGCTAAATTTTAATCACAAATTTATGGCTCGTATCGCAGGTGTAAACATTCCACAAAACAAACTTGTGCAAGTTGGTCTAACTTATATTTATGGTATTGGTGATAAATTTTCCAAGCAGATTTGTGATTCACTTGAAATACCCAAATCAAAAAGAGTTAATGAATTAACAGATGATCATATATTAAAAATTAGAGAGTATATTGATAAAAATTTTATTGTTGAAGGTGATTTAAGAAGAGAAAACTTTTTAAGCATAAAAAGATTAGTTGATTTAGCAACGTATAGAGGATCTAGACATAGAAAAAAATTGCCCGTAAGAGGACAAAGAACAAGATGCAATGCACGAACAAGAAAAGGAAAAGCTATTGCTATCGCTGGTAAAAAATTAACACCACTTAAAAAATAAATAATGAAAAAAGACAAAATTGAAAATAAAGATCAACCACAAGATAAATCAAAGTCTGTAAAAAAAAGCACTTATTCAAAAAAAAAGAAAACTAAAAAAAATGTTTTAAACGGTATAGCTTATGTGCAATCAACTTTTAACAATACAATAGTTTCTATTGCTGACACATATGGTAATATTATTTCATGGGCTTCTGCTGGACAAAAAGGGTTTAAAGGATCTAGAAAATCAACACCTTACGCTGCTCAAGTAGCAGCAGATGCTGCTGCAGTTAAAGCTTTAGAAGTAGGTATGAAAACCTTATCAGTTGAAGTTAAAGGACCAGGTTCAGGAAGAGAAACTGCTCTAAGAGCTTTACAAGCAAGAGGATTTAAAATTATTTCTATAAAAGATACAACACCTATGCCTCATAATGGCACAAGACCACCAAAAAAAAGGAGAGTATAAATGGAGACTATAGACGTAAATGCAAAAAACTGGAAATCAATGATTAAACCGCCCAAACTTGAAGTTCAATTAAGTGATGATAAATCTTTTGCTAAAATTATAGCTGAGCCTTTAGAAAAAGGTTATGGTTTAACTCTAGGAAACTCTTTAAGAAGAATTCTATTATCTTCTATAAGAGGAACAGCTGTTACAGCTATCCAAATTGATGGTGTACTACATGAATTCACGTCAATAAAAGGTGTTAGAGAAGATGTAACAGATATTGTTTTGAATGTTAAATCTTTAGCTTTAAAAAGCTCTTCAGAGGAATTAAAAAAATTAATATTAGATGCAAAAGGACCAGGTGAAATTAAAGCATCACACATTACACAAATTGCCGATATAGAAATTTTAAATCCTGATTTAGTAATTTGTAATCTTGATGAAAATACTCACTTTCATATGGAAATGACAGTTGGAAATGGAAAAGGATATGTGTCAGCTGATATGAACAAGCCCGAAGAGCCACCTTTAGGATTAATACCTATAGATTCACTATTTAGTCCTGTGAAAAAAGTTTCTTACTCTATAAGCACAGCAAGAGGAGGAAAAGCTTTTGATTATGATAAATTAACCATGGAAGTTGAGACAAATGGATCTATTTCTGCAGAGGATGCTGTTGCTTATTCAGCTAGAATATTTCAAGATCAATTAGGCATGTTCGTTAATTTTGATGAACCACAAGAAGTTATAGTACGTGAAAAACCATCTGAACCTGAATTCAACAGAAATTTATTACGTAAAGTTGATGAATTAGAACTTTCTGTTAGATCAATGAATTGTTTAAAAAATGACAATATCATATACATAGGTGATTTAGTCCAAAAATCAGAAGGAGAAATGCTTCGTACACCGAATTTTGGAAGAAAATCATTAAACGAAATTAAAGAAGTGTTAAATGGAATGTCGCTTTATCTTGGTATGGAAATTCCAAATTGGCCACCAGAAAATATTGCTGAATTGTCAAAAAAGCTTGAGGAATCAATTTAATGAGACATAGATTAGGGTATAAAAAATTAAATAGAACATCAGAGCACAGAAAAGCATTAATTAAAAATATGCTGAACTCACTAATTAAATATGAACAAATAACAACAACATTGCCAAAAGCAAAAGTACTTAAACCACAAGCTGATAAAATTATTACTTTAGGAAAAAAAGATACTTTAATTAATACAAAAGCCTTGGTTTCAAAATTACAGGATATCAATTCAGCAAATAAAGTTAAAAAAACTCTTGCAAAGAGATATGAAAAAAGAAAAGGTGGATACACAAGAATAATTAAAGCTGGATTTAGATATGGAGATAACGCGCCAATGGCAGTTATTGAATTTGTAGATAGAGATGTAGAGGCTAAAAGAGTAAATAAAAAGAGAAAAGAAAACCTTAAAGATAATAAGGAAGAAAAGAAAATAGCTACAGCTTAACAATATTTCGAAAATAATGAATAAGTCTTTCAAAATAGACTCTTCATCTATAAATATGCGAATTGATAGATGGATAAGAAATAATATTGGTAAAATTCCACAAAGCTTAGTTGAAAAAAATCTTCGTATAGGGAAAATTAAATTAAATAAAAAAAAAGTTAAAAGTTCAGTCAAATTGAAACTGAATGATGAAATAAATTTTTTTAATTTTAAATTTGAAGAAAAATACATTTCCAAAAAAGTTAAATATCAACCTACAAATCAGATTATTAAAGAAAATGAAAATTTAATTATTGATAATAATGATGATTTTGTAGTTCTTAATAAAGAATGTGGAATTTCAGTCCAAGGTGGGACTAAATCAAAAAAAAATCTCATGGATATTTTTGCAAAAAGTGAAATTTTTAAAAATACAAAGCCTTATTCAGTTCATAGATTAGATAAAGAAACTTCAGGAGTTTTTATAATTGCAAAAAATAGAGATTCAGCAAGGTTGCTTACTTCATTGTTTAGATTAAGAAAAATTCACAAAACATATCTTGCTATCTGTCATGGTGAAATTGAAAAAAATACTGGAGTTTGGAATAATAATTTAGTTAGATATGAAGGCAAAAAGCAAATATTAGAAAAAGCCAAAACAATTTTTAAAGTATTAGATAAAAATTACAATTGTTCACTTGTTGAATTAAAACCTATAACAGGTAGAAAACATCAATTAAGAAAACAACTATTTGGTATAGGTCATCCAATTTATGGCGATAATAAATATAAATTAGAAAATATTAATAAATCAATAAATAAAGAATTAATGCTTCATTCTTATCAAATCAGATTTATGATTAATGATAAAAAATTTACTTATACTGCTTTACTACCCAATTATTTTAAGCAATTATTGAAAACAAAAAGACTTAAATTTTTAAATTATTAATTAGATTATTTAATATTTTTTCACTTAAATTCTCATAATTTTGTTTTTTAATGGATATAAGATTTGTCACTTCTTTATCTTTAATCCCACACGGAATTATTTTATTATAATTATTTAAATCATTATCAATATTTATAGAAAACCCATGGTAAGCAATCCATCTTTTAATTCTAATTCCAATTGCAGCAATTTTTTTTATTTTATTTTTTGATTTAACCCATATACCTATATTTTTTTTGTCACTCTGTGATTTTATTTTATATTCTTTAAGAGATTCAATAATTGAATTTTCAATTAAACTAATAAAATTTCTAATATCTCTTTTTCTATTGTTCAAATTAATTACGAAATAACAAACTAATTGACCTGGCCCATGCCAAGTAATTTTACCTCCTCGTTTAGTTTTGATCAAATTTATAGAATCATCTAAAATATCATTTTTATTAAAACTGGATCCTGCCGTATATACAGATGGATGTTCTAAGAACCAAATCAATTCTCTTGCTTTACTGTTATTTACCTCAACAACTCTATTTTCTAAATATTCAATAGCTTTATTATATTCTATTGGTTTTTCTGATTTTTTTATCTCTATATTCATTAAAGAATTGTATTATATAAATTATGTATTAATAGTGCCTTATTAAAATTATAATTTTATGACTGTTGTAAAAAAAATAAAAGATAAAAAGGTCAACTTTGAGTTTAATAAAGAATATATTGAAGTTGTAACTGATAAAATTGCGAGCAATGATGCTGTATTTATTTCAAATTCATTCAAGGAAATGCATCCTGCAGATGCTGCTGATATAATTGAGCATTTAAATTCAACAGATAGAGAAAATTTAATTAAATTAAATAATTTTAAAATTGATCCAGAAGTTTTTGTTGAATTAAACGAGTCAGTTCAATCAGAAATCATCAAATATCTTTCATCTAATTCAATAGTTTATATTCTTAAAAATCTTGAATCAGATGATGCTATTAAAATTTTAGAAAATATAGATGAAAAGAATAAAAATGATATTTTAAGTTCTTTGCCACCAAAAGATAGGTTTGTTTTATTAGAAAGTTTAAGTTATCCAGAAGACTCTGCTGCAAGAATAATGCAAAGAGAGTTTACAGCAATTCCTAGCAATTGGTCTGTTGGACAAACTATTGATTATTTAAGAGAAAATAAGGATTTGCCAGATGAATTTTTAGAAATATATATTGTAGATAACGAATTTAAACCTATTGGTACAGTTCCTTCATCAAAAGTTCTTAGAACACCAAGAGAAGCTAAAATGATTTCCATAATGTCAGAAACGCAATTTTTCATTCCAGTTGATATGGATAAAGAGGAGGTAAGTCGCCTATTTGAAAATTATAATTTAAATTCTACTTGCGTAGTGGACAAAAATAATAAACTAGTAGGAATGATTACCAGTGACGATATACTTACAGTATTAAAAGAAGAAGCCGAGGAAGATACTTTAAGATTGGCTGGTGTAGGAGACGAAAAAATTACTGATGGTATTTTTATTAAAACAAAAAGAAGATTTAATTGGTTACTATTAAATCTATTTACTGCATTTTTAGCTACATGGGTGATAAGTATGTTTGGAGCAACAATAGAACAAATGATTGCATTAGCTTTTTTGATGCCAATAGTAGCTTCTATGGGTGGAAATGCAGGAATGCAAACTTTAGCAATAACAATTAGAACATTAGCAACAAATGATCTAACCAGAAATAATTTATCACAAAATATTATAAAAGAATTTAGTATTGGAATTTTAAATGGAGTAATTTTTGCAATAATCAGTGCATTTGTTGTTCAACTTTGGTTTAATGATATTCAGCTATCTATAATTATTTCTATATCAATGATACTGAATATGATAGTAGCAGGCTTATTTGGCATTCTAGTTCCTGTATCACTCAAAAGAATTAATATAGATCCCGCTATTGCTTCAAGTGTTTTTGTAACGACAATAACTGATGTTATTGGTTTTGTATCTTTTTTGGGAGTAGGTGCATACTTTTTTTACGGTAATTAATAATTATCTATTAACCTTACATTTCTATTATAGTAGGCAACAAATATTTTAAAATTGTGTTTATTTATTTTTTTTGAAAAATTGAACTTATTTCTTATTTCTAAATATTCTACATCAATATTTTTAAATTTGTTTATTTCATCTTTAATTTTTTTAATTTGATTTATTTTATTAAAATTTTTGATTAATTTTTTTTTAAATTTAATCAATAATTTGGCAATTTTAGAAGATAAAATTAAATCTTTATTGTTTAATAAGTTATTCCTAGAAGATAATGCCACCATTTTCATATCACGTATGGTTTTACAAGATATAATTTTAGTTTTAAATTTCTTTTTAATAAATTTTTTTATTAAATATAGTTGTTGAAAATCTTTTTCTCCTAAAAACATATATTTAGGTTCAATAATATTCAGAAATTGATTAATAACAGCTAAAACACCTTCAAAATGCCCTTTTCTATATTTTGCACATAATATTTTATCTTTTTTATTCAATTTTAATTTCATGCTTTGTTTTTTTTTATAAATTTGGTTTTTATTTGGTAGCAACAAAAAATCTATTTTTAATCTTTTTAGAATTTTTATGTCTCTAGATAAATTTCTTGGATATTTTTTATAATCACTCTTTTTATTAAATTGTGAAGGATTTATGAAAATACTTACAATAGTTTTATTACATTTTTTTTTTGCAGATTCGATCAATGAAATATGACCATTATGGAACATACCCATTGTAGGAACAAAGCCAATGTTTGCCTTAAAATTAACTTCTTTATTTAGTTGATTAATACTTTTAATAATTTTCATTTATGGTACTTCAAATCAATAGTTAAAAAACTTTTAATGATAAAACAAGCTATAATTCCATTAGCAGGGTTAGGTACAAGATTGTTACCACTTACTAGTGTCTTTGCTAAGGAACTTTTGCCTATTAATGGCAAACCTAGTCTAGAGTATATTATAGAAGAATGCATTGACGCAGGTATTAAAGAAATAATTTTAATTATTTCAAAAAAAAAACAAATCATAAAAAAATATTTTTATAATGATAATTGTTTTAAGAAAATAATTAAACAGAAAAAAGATAAAAGGATTATTAATGAATATAAAAAAATTTTAAAATATAGAAAAATTATAAAATTTGTTTATCAAAACAAGCCTTTAGGAACTGGTGACGCCGTATTAAAAGCAAAAAAATTTATTAAAGATAAATATTTCCTAATGCTTTTACCAGATGATCTAGTAATTAAAAGAAATTGCTCAAAAGATATGATCAAAATTTTTAAAAGAAAAAAATGTTCGGTAATGGCTAGCATGAAAGTTAATAAAAAAACAGTTAATAGATGGGGAATATATTCAATAAAATCAAAAATTAATAATAATAATTTTTATATCAAGGACGTAATTGAGAAGCCGGAAATTAAATCAGCTCCTTCAAATAGAGCGGTTGTAGGAAGATATATTCTGCCAAAAAAAATATTTGCTAAATTAAAAAATCAAAAAAAAGGTAAAGGTGGTGAAGTACATATAACCGATTCTATTAGAAGACTAATACGTGAAGGTGATAAATTTATAGGCCACAGCTTTTTTGGTAAATATTTAGACTGTGGCACAATGCAAGGATATATTAAATCATCACTAGAGATTTCAAAAATATGAAACTTTGCATGATAGGAACTGGTTATGTTGGATTGGTAAGTGGAACTTGTTTTTCTGATTTAGGAAATAAAGTAATTTGTGCTGACATTGACAAAAATAAAATTAACAAACTAAATTCTAATAAAATTCCAATATATGAACCTGGATTAGAGGAATTAGTAAAAAAAAATTTTGATCAAAAAAGACTTTCATTCACAACAGATATTATTTCTGCAATAAAAGACTCTGATATAATATTTATTTGCGTTGGAACACCTACCAAAAAAAAATCTAATACAGCTGATTTAAAGCATGTTTTTCAAGCTGTAAATCTGATAGCTCAAAATATTAACAAATATAAAATTATAGTAACAAAATCTACTGTTCCTGTTACTACCGGTGATAAAATAGAAAAAATAATAAAAAGTAAAAATAGAAAAAAAAAATTTGATGTAATTTCAAATCCTGAATTTTTAAGAGAAGGAGAGGCTATTAGAGATTTTGTTTACCCAGATAGAGTTGTAGTTGGAACTAAAAGTAAAAAGGCTAATAAAATTATGAAATCACTTTATTTACCAATAATTAAAAAAGAAAGTAGATATTTTAATACTTCTCGAAGGGGAGCAGAAATGATTAAATATGCTTCTAATGCTTTTTTAGCTACAAAAATATCTTATATAAATGAACTCGCCAATTTATGTGAAAAAACATCTGTAGATATAAAAGATGTATCTATGGGAATGGGTTTGGATCAAAGAATTGGTGAAAGATTTTTAAGAGCAGGGCCAGCTTACGGAGGCTCATGTTTTCCAAAAGATACTAGAGCATTGGTTGATACTGCAGATAAATTTAAAATCAGCCTTTCAATTGTTAAAAATGTAATAAAATCTAATGAAAATAGAAAAAATCTTTTGTTGCAAAAAATTCACAATATTATTGGCAAAAATATAAAGAAAAAGAAAATAACTTTTTTAGGAGTAACATTTAAACCTAACACAGATGATATGAGAGAAGCATCAAGTTTAAAAATGATTCCATATCTTTCAAAAAAAGGAGCACTTATTAATTATAATGATCCTTCAGGTAAAAAAAATATCCTAGATAAAATAAAAAATGTAAAATTCCACAAAAATATTTCATCTGCTTGTTATAAAACTGATTTAATAATTATTCACACTGAATGGAATGATTTTAAATCATTAAATTTCAAAAATCTTGTCAAAAAGAAAAATTTTATTGTTTATGATATGAGAAATATTTATTCTCCTGAAAAAATGTTTAAAAATAGAATAAAATATTTTGGTATTGGTAGATCATTAGTTTAATTCAAAAATTGCATCTACTTCTACAGCTACACCTAATGGCAAACTATTAACGCTGACAGCAGCTCTTGTATGCTTCCCAAAATCACCGAATATTTTTGCTATAATATCAGAAGCACCATTAATAACTTTTGGTTGTTCAATAAAATCTTCAGTAGAATTTACAAATCCAGTTAATTTTATACATGACTTAATTTTTGATAAATCTTCCCCACAAGCTTTTTTTGCTTGTGCAATTATACTTAGTGCACATCTTTGTGCAGCTTGATACCCTTTATCAGTATTTAAATCTTTTCCTAATTTACCTTTAATTAAATTACCATTTTCATCAATAGAAATCTGTCCAGAAATAAAAAGGAATTTATTTGAGGTTTTTGTTGCTATATATGATCCTACTGGATCAAGAGCTTTGGGAAGTTTCAAATTTATTTTTTTTAAATTATCCTCAGCATTCATTTTTTCTTAAACCAATCAGCTAATGTTTTTTTCTTTTTGATATTTGATGTATCAAAACCCACATCATCAGAAGACCCTTTTAGATTATTTTCTTTTTTCTTAAACCATATGAAACTTTGCATGATAGGAACTGGTTATGTTGGATTGGTAAGTGGAACTTGTTTTTCAGCAGCATTTACATTTAAAAAAAAAAAGCAAAACAGAATAAATAAAATTATATTTTTTATCATTTATTTTTTTTTTTTTTACTTTTATCGTATTCTTTTCTTTTCTCAATTAATATTAAAGCTTCCTCTATGGTTAATTCTAATGGATCTTTTTCCTCAGGTATCGTTGCATTTAATGATTTATACTTAATATATGGACCATATTGACCTTTCATTATTCTAACTGGTTTCTTATCTTCAGGATGTTCTCCCAGATCTTTAATTAATAATGAAGATATTCTTCCAGGTTTAGCTTCTGAAATAAGCGAGATAGCTCTATTAAGACCTATTGAAAAAATTTCTTCAACAATTTCTAATCTTGCAGATTTATTTTCACATTTAAGGTATGGACCAAATCTTCCAGAATTTAACGTTATTTCATTCCCATTTTCAGGATTAATCCCAAGGCTTTTTGGCAATGAACATAAAAAGTTAGCTTTACTTAAATCAATTGATTCGATTGGAATTCCTTTTGGTATTGAAATATTTATAATATTTTTTTGTTCTTTTTTCTTAGATTTTTTCTATTTTCATTAGATTTTATTACATTTTTA
>JYMV01040501.1_pt1 | contig 12558 bp, 10 predicted proteins | sample 338911 | NCBI WGS metagenome assembly JYMV01 (sample SAMN03354496, study PRJNA234377) | hydrothermal vent metagenome | biome: Deep sea; feature: Hydrothermal plumes at the Eastern Lau Spreading Center, Western Pacific Ocean; material: Seawater | place: Tonga | collected 2009 | depth 2000 m m | reverse complement strand
AAATCGAATCTCCGATTTCAATAAAAGCATACTAGATCAGACCGTGTGATTTTATAAAATAGTTTCATCTCGGATTTTGCCTTCAAGCAAAAAAAACGCCCTCTAAAATTTTAGTGGGCGTTTTTTATTTCCCGCACATAAAAACCTTAAAAAAAAACAACTTACCCCCACCCTTCGACTTATTTCAAACACAATTTTTCTAAGCTTCTCCAGTAAACTTTCAAAAAAAACAAAAAAAAGCATCAAGGAAAATTTTCCGTATCCCGATAGGTTCGTTGAACTAACAGGAAATACAAAAATTTCCTAAAAATTTAAGTCTCAGAAGTATGTTTCAGCAAGGAAGCTGAACCAGAGTCAATATAAATTCCTATTATCAAGGAGGATAAGGAAAATGGCTGTTAGAATTTTTAATAACATCCCCTCTCTCAATGCCCAGCGCATACTGGGTATCAACAACGGTCGCCTAGCTCAATCGGTAGAACGTATCTCATCTGGCATTCGTATCAATAGAGGATCGGATGATGCCGCAGGTCTTGCTATTTCGGAAGGATTGCGGTCAGACATTCGTGCCCTTCGCCAGGCCGTCCGCAACGCGAACGATGGGGTTTCACTCATCAATGTAACAGAAGGCGCACTCAACGAACAATCCGGTATCCTCATTCGTCTTCGCGAGTTAGCATCGCAGGCCGCAACCGGAACGGTTGGTTCCACAGAGCGCCAGACCATTCAATTAGAATTCTCTGCGCTCCGCAACGAAGTCGATCGTATTGCCCAGACCACTGAGTTTAATGGTCAAAAACTGGTGGAAGGATCATTAGCATCATCCGTCGCAACATCCAGTCATATCCTTATTCAGGTTGGAATCGACAATTCAGAGCACAGTCGAATTAATTTGAATACACAGGTCAACTTATCTGCAATGACTTCGACAGGGCTCTCGATTCACGAGTTAAGTGTTACTTCTTCTGATGCTGCTCTTACAGCCTTAGAGCAAATTAACACATCAATCGGAATGTTAACCCAAGGACGAGGTAAAATAGGCGCGGTTCAAAATCGACTGATTAGATCCATCTCAACCATTTCGATTGCAGTTGAGAACTTATCAGCAGCAGAGTCGGCCATCCGAGACGCGGATATCGCCGAAGAAGTTGCTCTATTAACAAGAAACCAAATTCTGGTGCAAGCGGCAACCGCAATGGTGGGACAGGCAAACTTGATCCCGCAATCGGTTCTCCAATTACTCCAGTAACTAATTAAAACTATTTAAAAACTAAATCTCCAAAAAAAACATTGGCAGGGAAGCCAATTACATAACGAAAGACCAAATTCGTTAATAAAGTTTTCAAGGAGGATAATTTATGGCATTAAGAATATTCACAAATCTTTCATCGCTAAATTCCCAAAGGGCGATGCAAATAAACAACGCTCGACTAGGGAGTTCCCTGGAACGAATAGCCTCTGGCATTCGACTCCAACGTAGTTCAGACGATATCGCTGCAATGTCGGTATCCAATGCTTTACATGGGGATGCCGTGGCGCTAAGACAGGGTGCCAAAAACCTTGCTGATGGTTTTTCCCTGATCAACACGGCTGACGGCGCGATAAGTGAACAAGCGAGCATCCTTATTCGGTTACGTGAAATCACATCTCAAGCAGCAACCGGCACCATAGGTGACACAGAAAGAGCCGCTGTAAACATGGAATTTACAGCACTCCGCGCGGAGTTTGACCGCATTGCGGCAACCTCTGAGTTCAATGGCAGAAAATTACTCGATGGGTCTCTTTCATCTGGCTCTAGCGACACTATGGTCATACAACTAGGACTGGACTCCAGCGACAATAACCGTTTCAATCTAAACACGGAAATAAACCTGTCCGCAACAACATCGAGTAACCTAGGCTTTGGTACCAATAGTATCATCACGGAGACTGCCGCATTGACAGCGATGAGCAACCTTATCGAAGCTATTGAAAAACTATCTGCTATTCGAGGCAGAATAGGGGCAGTTCAAGAACGTCTGCAGTATGCAAAAGATCACTTGAACTCAACTGTTGAAAATCTCAATGGTGCCATTTCGACGATGCGTGATGCAGACTTTGCAGAAGAGTTCGCTGGCCTGACAAGAAATCAGATCTTGGTTCAAGGCGCAGCAGCAATGATTGGACAGGCTAACTTGATACCGCAATCAGTATTGACTTTATTGCAGGAACAGTAAAAAAGATTAACCTGTTGGTTTGAGCTTGGATAAATAATAAAAAATATTTCTAAAAAAGGAACTAATGGAGATAGGCCCTCTTTGGATAGAAGCTCAACAAATGAAAAGGCTTACTTGAGTATAAACATTCAATCTGTAAAATTGTTTATGTAGGTTGATCGGTCTAGATACCGAGAGGAAGTTCTGGAAACCCAGGGCATGGTTTAGCAAAACTAGACCGGTAATATCAGAAAACGCATGGCTTTCGAAAGAATTAAACGACAGGAGAACAAGATGAGTCTGTCACCGGACTCATCTTTTTTGTCGCCGCAGTAAAGAAATATCATTGCTCCACAATCAAGTATCACAACATCTCCTTAAAAACCCAGCCTTTAAAATCAAAGACACCTGTACGATGACACAATATTTGGATATCCTTTAACCTAACTTGATTTTCTTAATTCATCCAATACGCATATGAAAGTTTATAAAATCGGTCTAATTGGGTGCGGAAGAATAGGAACTCTTTTAGAAAAAGATAAATTAAGGGGAAAACCCTGCTCACACGCTGGTGGATTCAATGCTATTCCAAATGCCAAGATAGCTGCTGGATGCGATATTAACCGCTCAAGGTTAAAAACTTTTGGGATGCACTGGGATGTTAACCGCCTCTACGAGGATTACCAAGAAATGCTACATCAAGAAAAACTCGACGTAGTCTGTGTTGCCACGTGGACAAACCTGCATGCCTCAATGGTAATGGACGTAGCGCGATCGGGCGTCAAAGCTATCTTCTGTGAAAAACCTATCGCGCTAAATCCTTACGATGGTCGCCAAATGGTTCACTTCTGCAAAAAAAGAAATGTTCCGTTGATCATCAACCATGAGCGGCGTTGGGACAGCTATTACCAAAAAGCGCATCAAATTATCAAAACTGGAAAGATAGGCGAAATCCGCACAATTATTGGAAACGCCCTAAGTTCGAAACCAGGTAAGGAACCCATCCAGAGTCATGGCGGGGGAGCCTTGTTTCATGATGGCACACATCTCACGGATCTCTTGCTGTACTTCGGTGGTCCAGTGGAATGGGTATCTGGTCATGAAGTCAGACCTTATGGAAAAAAGTATATCGAGGAAACGGCCTGTGGGATGATTGGCTTTAAAAGCGGGGCACTTGGATTCATAGAAGGTGGTGGAGCAAGAAAATACTTCAACTTTGAACTGGATATCCAGGGATCGGAGGGGCGCCTCCTAATTGGAAACGACGGGCGTGAACTTTACCTAGCAAAAAAAAGCAAGCGATTCTCAGGCTTTCAAGAACTGGAACAAGTACGCTTTCCAGAACCCAGAAAAACCATAAGCCCTTTTGAAGGCGGAGCGAGAGAAACCTTAAAATGTTTACGTACAGGGAAAGATGGGATTTCAAGCGGCGCCGATGGGCTTAAAGCACTAGAATTAATATTCGCAATTTATCGCTCGGCCCAACTCAAGGGGAAAAAGGTAAAGCTAAAATAAATCCGTTCAATTGGAAACAATGAACAAACAAAATCCCACATCGCTCACCTTCAATACTCTGGATTCGAGCTAAAACCTGAAGGCCTATTAATCGCCAAAAAAAATGTTTTCCAGAAATTTGCTTAATTTAAACCTTGTCGGTACACTGTTTCTCACAAAAAATATTAACTATTTTTAATTTGATAGAATTTATTTTTATATGTTATATTTTCCCCCGAAAACGTGACTTAACCAGCGCAACATATTCACTGTTAAAAAATCCTTTAAAGACCACCTTAAATACCGCAGCATAATCTTGAGAATTTTGAATGATCGAAGTAGAACAACTTTCTAAATCTTACGGTCCTAGGGAAGCGATAAAAAATTTATCGTTTCAGATTGAAAAGGGGGAAGTCGTTGGATTCCTTGGCCCAAATGGCGCCGGGAAATCAACAACCATGAACATCTTGTCGTGCATTATGCCCGCATCAAGCGGTACTGCAAAAATTTGCGGATTCGATATCTTTGAGCAAGCCTTAGAAATCCGCAAACTCATAGGGTACCTTCCTGAAATACCACCAATTTATTCTGATATGGTCGTTTATGACTTCCTAACGTTTGCGGCAAGACTCCGTAACATTCCCTCTAAAAAAACACAATCGGCCGTTGATAAAGTTATCGAACGGTGTTCTCTGAAGGAAGTCAACGGGCGAATCATAGGGAGACTGTCAAAGGGATATCAGCAAAGAGTGGGCATCGCTCAAGCACTGGTGCACAACCCGGACATCTTAATTTTGGACGAACCAACCATTGGATTAGATCCAATCCAAATTATCGAAATCCGAAAACTGATTCAGGAACTTGCTTCGTCGCATACGATTATTTTGAGTTCACACATCCTCCCCGAAATAACACAAATTTGCAAACGAGTGATTATCATAAACGACGGTCAAATCGCAGCAGTCGACTCATTGGATGCTCTGACGACAAAATTACGCAAGGGAGAAAGGTTGCTTTTGAAAGTGCGCCAAAACAACAGTGAAATAATTAAAAAACTTCATGCATTGACAAAAGTAAATACGGTCACTGAACATCAACCTGCGCAGTTTACAATTGATTGCGAACCAAACGCTGACATTCAGGACGAAATAGCTCAATTGAGCCTAGACAATAAGTGGGGCATCGTAGAACTAAAACCTGCCTCGATGACCCTGGAGGATATATTCCTAAAACTTACGCTTGAAGAAAATGAGGTCCAACAATGAAAAATATTTGGATCGTAGCAAAAAAAGACCTCGGCTCATTTTTCAACTCACCCGTATTTTACTCTTTAACCTCAGTGTTTCTAATTCTCAATGGGTTTATTTTTTTTAATATTCTAAATTTTTTCAGTCTGCAAAGTTTTCAAGCGCAGCAAATGCGTGGAGGGGGAATGGGATTGAATCTAAATGAGATGGTTATTGAACCCTCTTTCCATAATATGGCTGTGATTCTTCTACTCGTTATCCCATTGATCACAATGCGTAGTTTTGCAGAAGAAAAAAAGTCAAAAACATTTGCTCTTCTTTTGTCCTCGCCTATCCATCTAAGAGAAATTATTGCAGGAAAGTTTTTGGCCTGCATGATAGTGGTCGGACTGATGATTCTTCTTTCTGCCTATTCTAGTGGATATTTAATAATTGTCGGGCAACCAGAAATTGGCCCGGTCATCACTGGGTACCTGGGAATACTACTGATGAGTGGTTGCTATGTATCAATGGGATTATTTGCTTCTTCTCTTACTGATAATCAGATCATAGCAGCGGTAATAAGTTTTGGTTTGGCTTTATTCATGTGGATCATCGGCTGGGGGGCCCAAGCGGGGGGATCCGGATTAGGACAACTACTGGAATACTTATCCCTAATCACCCATCTAGAACATTTTTTGAAAGGATTGATAAGTTCTAGTGACCTGGTTTATTACCTTTCATTTATTTTTTTCGGGTTATTTCTAACCCATAGAGTCCTTGAGTCTTCCCGATGGAGATAAGAAAATGAAAACTTCATCTAAAGTCGCGGCATGGTTGGCTTCTATTTCTGCGATTTGTGGACTTTTTATCTATGTTCTTGCGCCAGATAAAACAACACCTGCCCTTATTTTGCTGGCCATAACGGTTTTAAACACTATCCTTCTTGGGGTGTCAGAAAGAAAGAACCTTTTGCGTGCTTTGAAAACAAGATCTGCTGTTCATGGAACAAACTCACTAGTCCTTGTCGTAATCTTTTTAGGTATTTTGGTGTTTATAAACCTTATCGCCTTTCGCCATAACCAACAGTTCGATTTTACGGAATCAGGGTTCTATACTCTTTCCCCGCAGACAAAAAAAATCATCGCATCTTTGCCACGTGAAGTCAGACTGACCGCTTTTTTTCAAATCGATTCTCCTGAAAAAAAGTTATTTCAGGATAGGATGCAAAGCATTTTAGAATCGTCAGATAAAGTCAGCCTTTCATTTATCGATCCCGATAAAAACCCGGCCATTACAAAACAATATGGAATTACCACTTACGGCACCGTTGTTCTTGAAAGCGGAAAAAAAGAATCTAAGATTAGAGATCCCAATGAAGCAAACCTAATCAACGGAATACTTAAAGTGACGAAAGATGAACAAAAAGTAATTCGATTCTTGGAGGGGCATGGCGAAAAACGCATTGACGATTTTGAAAACCAGGGTTTCTCCACAGTTAAGGGGGCTTTGGAAAAAGACGGGTTTAAGGTTGAGAAGTTACTTCTTCTTCAATCGGGAGAAATTCCTGACGACACAGAACTTTTTATTATTCCAGGACCCGAGAAACCAATTCTTCCTGAGGAGCAAGAACTTATACAAGAGTATCTAGACAAAGGTGGGTCTGTTTTACTGCTTCTAGATCCTCAATCGAAAGCGGGGATAGAAAATTTTCTAAAACAATGGGGAATTGATACTCCTGATTCTTTTGTTATAGATCCCATGTCAAAGCTATTCGGTGGAGACTATGCGGCTCCTGTGGTAAGCCAGTACGTTGCTCATAAAATTACAAGTGATTTTACACTCCCAACAATCTTCCCACTTTTACGAACCGTAACAGCTATAAAAAGTACCAGCGCGGATACCACGGAATTTCTATTAACTGGAGCCAACAGTTGGGGAGAAACAAACTTAGACGTTCTGAAGGAAGGAAAATCTCAATTCGACGAAAAATCTGATATCAAAGGCCCTGTCTCAGTAGCGGTTGTCTCCACCCGGGAAGTTTCTACTGAAGGAACAAAAGAACCCGAAAAAAATAATAAATCAGACGCCACCGCCAACCTGAAAAATATCAAGAAGGCTCACTTAATAGTTATTGGTGATTCTGATTTTGCAGGTAACCAGTATTTTAATTTTTCAGGCAATGGTGACTTATTTCTCAATATCGCCTCTTTTCTTGCAGAAGAAGAAAACCTTATTTCCATCCGTCCAAAAGAACGAAAGAATAGTCCATTGTCCCTGACAAGCGATCAAGGAATGCTAATTTTAATGCTGGGACTTTTAACGCCGTCTTTCGTTATTTTTATCGGTGTGAGAACCTGGTGGAGGAGACGCCGTTTATGAAGTTTAAAGGAACGGCTGCGCTGGCAGTTGTGTTCATCGGAATCGTTCTTTACTATTTCCTGATAGACCTCCCTTCTGAGAAACGAGAAAAGGAAGAAAAAAACCGCCTAGAAAAAGTCATTCTATTCGACTCAGAAAATGTCAAAGCTATCACCTTTATCAAGGAAGAAAACTCTGTTGAGTTAAAACGCCTTGGCGCAGACGAATGGCAAGTAACCGCACCGGTTAATGCAAAAGGTGATTCTCCAGCCATCTCAGATTTTCTATCATTTCTAAATAATCTAACTTTCACACGAGTTGTCGAAGAATCTCCAAAAAATTTCAGCACCTTCGGACTAGACACTCCTAACCTTAAAGTCATTCTTTCAATGAATGACGGAAAGACTAAAGGAATACGAGTAGGTGAAAACCATCCGATGGGAAATAAAGTTTATCTCGCACAATTAAATGGAGAACGGGTTCTCACGGCAGATATTACGAGAGACCGTTTGGATCAAAAAGTTTACGATTTACGAGATAAAACTATCCTTGATTTCAAAACTCCTCAGATAAACAAGATAGAACTCATCCGTGACAAAAAAACCCTTACCTTAAAAAAAAATGAGCACTCGTGGCAATTGATAGAAGAAGAAACCATTGCGAAAGGAAACGAAAGTGAAATAACAAATTTGCTAAATACAATCCAGGCGGCGCACATTGAGCAGTTTGTGGAAGAGCAACCCGAACAACTGGCTTCCTACGGATTAAACAATTCTAAGCTTACGGTCAAACTAACTACTTTGAAGGCAAACGAACCGCTCACTTTATTTATTGGGGGAAAAAGCAAACATGGTTTTTATGCTAAGACTCTATCAAAGAAAAATATTTTTGTTATAAACCAATCATTGTTTGACGCATTGGACAACCGCCAGTTTGTGGATTTTTTGAATAAATCGCTCGTCGAATTCAATGATGACGACTTAAGCAAAGTGACTTTGCGTATGGGCGATAGCAGGGTCGATCTAATTCGAGATAAAAAAGATCTACAAAAGTGGACTATGGTGAAACCTGTCGACATGAAAGCAAATACGGCGACCATCAATAGTTTGCTATTTGACTTGAAAAACACCCGTATTGTTAAATTCATTAAAACAAATGCAGAGAACTCTAAAATGTTTGGAATGGAACAACCGGAAAAAGAAATAAGCCTTACCTACAAGAATGGGGGAACTTGGACACTAAAGCTTGGCGGTCAGACCTCAAATGCAGATCATTATTTTGCACAACGATCTGATGAAGAAACGGTATTCACCCTTCAAAAATCTTCTATAGAATCAATATTTCGTTCTCTTTATGACTTGAAAGACAGAACAGTTTTGGAGTTCGATGATGATGTGGCTAGGGAAATACAAATTCACGACTCTAAACAAACTTTCATTTTAAAAAAATCTACAAACAAGTGGAATCTCACCCTACCCGAACCGAGTAAATCGATTCAAAGTTTCATAGGCAAAGATATTCTTTGGACGCTAAACTCTATCGAATTTGAATCCGTGCTTGCAAAGGATCCGGGAAACGCAGTGACCGGTGTGGCCAAACCCAAGGTTTCAGTAAAATTATTGGATGCGAACAGTGCGGTTCTTGCTCACATCCTGATAGGAAACCCTGTAGCCAAATCACCCGAAGTTCACTATTTAAAAATTGCTAAAAACTCAACCATTTACACGATGAAAAAAAGATTTCTCGATGAAATTTTAAGCAATCTCAAGAAACTAAAAGAGAAACTCTAACCCGACTGATTCCCCACTTTTTATTTAAAATGTTCCATCGTTGCATTTTCAAATAAACCACCTTAGAAAGGGGCCATTTTTTTATGGTACACAAGATATGGCCCAACCCACCCCTTACTCGCCTAAAAAAACAAAACAAAAATAAAATAATAACTTAAAAAACAACTGTTTACAGAAGAATATCAAAAAAAATGGATTTATTTGTTGACTACTACTACATGTAGTGGTAAATAATGGAAAGCATACAATATAAGGGGGGTTCGCCTTAAGGCATATTGACCGTAGTGGGCTTCCCAAAAAGTTCAAAAAGTCAAATATAGAAATCAAATTAAGATGAGTTTTAAAAGTTATCAGTTAAAAAATAATGTTGATATTCTTGAAACTCACCCCGGGCGGGTTACTAGGAAAGATGTCTCTATGGAAGGTATGGTGCGCTCCACAAGTTCGGTGGGGCACTCTGATTTTCACCCCTTCACGAATCCCCAAATGCATGAGCGCCGGCCGAACCCTCTAAGGTTTCATCGGCAGATGAAGTTCTTCCAAGCGGCGTACCATAGAAACTCTTTTGCCTGTCATTGGTCGTCTAAAACAGACCGCTATAGCAGAGTAGTAGCCCGCCACCTTTTCTTTGATTTGGAAAAGTCCGCCTTATTCGAAGCCTCTACTTAAAGTCATTCAGTTCCAGTCAAGGGCAGGATGAAAAAAAAGATTTCACAGCGCCTTTAAGATTGCAGGTTTTTTTTGAGGCGGGCTTTTTAATCATACACCTCATTCGTCTATCTCTTAATTTCCTTAACACGACAAACTTTTTCTATGACAGTTGGCGGACGACTGAATAACCCTACTCAAGCAAAGTCTCTTCAATGAATGAACCTGTGAAAAAAATATGCAGAACAACGGGCCCGTTTGTTCCTTTATACTCTCACCCAGGTGATGCAGGCGCTGATCTTAAGGCATCCGAGTCCTCCATTGTGCCAGCGCGGGGGAAAGCCTTGGTCCCCACTGGGTTATGTATTGAATTGCCAGAAGGACACGTAGGCCTTATTTGGCCAAGAAGCGGCCTTGCCGTCAAACACTCAATCGACTGCGGTGCCGGCGTTGTTGATGCAAAGTACCGCGGAGAAATTAAAGTCCTGCTGTTCAACCATTCTGATAAAAACTTTACTATCGAACCGGGTGATAGAATCGCTCAATTATTAGTTCAAAAAGTAGAAAACATAAATTTTCTTCCCGTTGAGAGTCTGGATGAAACGGAGCGCAACAAGGGAGGATTTGGCTCAACCGGGAAATAATAAATAATTAGGGGAAAATAATTAGTTGCGATAGGGGTGGTTTTTCGTAGTTACTTCAGCTCTAGTTTCCAAGGGTTATATACCAAATGATTTTTTGACTTTTTTTCTTATTTGCTCTCTCATCTTATAAATTTCTTTTGAATAATCCATGACAGAATAAGCACTAAGCTCACTGCCTCCCCAAGCAATTTCTATTTCCTGAATTGCGTTAATTTCTACTTTGCTTATTTTTTTATAGTTGAAAGACCCTCTAGAAACTAGAGCTATGTATGTTCCATAATGTGCAAGGAGAAATCTTAAATGATCTGAAAACGGTTCATTCAACTCACTATCTACCTCCAGTATTAAATACCGACGACCCTCATCATCAACATCAAATTGTTTGTGATCAACATCCAAACTTTCAGCGTTAATTATTTTTATCAGCTTTTCCCAATTCATTTTTTCAAGGTCTTCAGGCTTATATTTAGCCAGAGTAGTTGCAAACCCATACTGTTCTTTAAGTTTACTCATTACTTCCAACCTGTTTGAAGTCAAACCAACCAGGCCGTTGATTGCTTCTTTCAACTTCATACCTTAGTTGAGATTCTTGACTTTCATTCAACTCTTCATTTTTATTACATGGATCTAGCGAACGGAATTCAACCGCCATACTCATCACGAAGCAGTTTCTCTCGCTAAGCTCAACTATCACACTTTATCACAATTATTTCAATGGGATAGCAGGGATTACGGTTGCCGATAATTGCTAATCTTTATGGCTATTTGAATACAAGTGTTCCGCGAAAAAATCCGACCCCGATGCGCGCAAAGTGATTCTCTTTGACAAAATATTCGATATGGTGTCTATTGGGCAGGATTTGCAATGGTATTTTAATTCCAAATCTAGTTGCCCAAATAGGAAAGTTTAATATGAGCAAATTTAAAAATTGGCTTGAAGAATGGTTCGGTATCCCAGTTGACGACGATCACGGTAGCGATTCTAAAATAACGACTCCAATAGTCTCTGAGAGATCGAGTGAGTTTCACGTTCTCCGAGTACAACCCACCCCTAACCCAAACGCCTTTCAATTTGTAATCAATGCTCCAATAATTAGCACTGGCACCAAAACATTCACGAACACTGATGAAGCAAAAGGAGATTCCCTGGCAGAAGCACTATTTCAAATTTATGGTGTTGAAAATATTTATCTCAAGGAAAGTTTCGTTACCATCACCAAGTCAGAAACCGTTGGCTGGCATACGGTTTTTGAAAAAATCGGGGAAACCATTGAGGAAAAAATCCATTATTATGACATCCTTGATGAAGAGGAAGTAGCCGCAGAAAAATCTGAAACGATTCTGGATAAATTTCATAAAGAAGACTTCCAAAATTGCGATGCAAAAGAAAAAATACTCATCATTGAAGCAGTGCTTGACCAAGCCATTCGCCCGGCTTTGGCGAATGATGGAGGTGGGGTTGACGTATTGGGAATTGAAGGAAACGTAATAAATGTGCACTATCAAGGAGCTTGCGGCACATGCCCAAGCTCCACCACCGGCACCCTAAGTTATATTGAGACCTTCCTTAAAGATACGCTACATCCCGAACTCACAGTCATAGCCCAGTAAAAAGAAGTGCAATAAAGTAAAAACTGAAAGTGCTCCAAAAAAACTTGCCTTCAAGCTTCAACCCCTAAAAAAATCAACGATAACATTAAGAGCAATTGAATAAAACCTTTCAATCTCTTTTTAAAACCACTTATTATCTATTTTTTTGGCTGATACGAGAGAATAAATTCAAGAGCAGATGATGGATCAGGGCAAACGGCGAACAACTCCAAAGTAGATGATTTGACAAACTTAAGACCAACCATCTCCCGAAGGTTAGAAATCAAACCATCATAAAAATTATTTGTATTAACAAATACCAGTGGTTTATCTGTGAGACCGAGTTGCTTCATCGACATAATCTCTATGGCCTCTTCTAAGGTCCCAACCCCACCCGGAAGTGCGATAAAAGCGTCAGAACGTTCATCCATGATAGCCTTGCGAATGCGCATCGTTTCTGCAATTATTAATTCATCCGCTTCGACGTATTCAAAACCTTCATCTTTTTCTCTTAAAAACTCTGGGAAAACCCCTACAACCCTACCACCATTTTTATGAACTGAGCGTGCAACTGCTCCCATCAGACCAATTCCCCCTCCCCCATAAACTA
>JYMV01035161.1_pt1 | contig 12558 bp, 9 predicted proteins | sample 338911 | NCBI WGS metagenome assembly JYMV01 (sample SAMN03354496, study PRJNA234377) | hydrothermal vent metagenome | biome: Deep sea; feature: Hydrothermal plumes at the Eastern Lau Spreading Center, Western Pacific Ocean; material: Seawater | place: Tonga | collected 2009 | depth 2000 m m | reverse complement strand
GGGCTCTTTCATTGGCGAATTTCCGCCTCTCCTCGCTCCCTCCTGTCCACTGGATCCCTTTTATTTTCCCATCTCAGGCGTGATGATCCCGCGTTCCCCCCAGCGGGTTCCGGACCCTGCTGTCCACTGCCGGGGGCTGCCCCGGAATCTGAGACGAGCGACAGCCGTGACCAGCGAAATTCGATCACGACTCTCCGCTGTGAGCGAGATCCTCGGACGGGTCCGGATCGCAAGTAGCTATGAGACGCAGTGTCTCCGGCTCGCAGAACTCGAGAGTCAGATGGCCGAGGGTGACTTCTGGAACGACCGGGAATCAGCGGAGAAAACGATCCAGGAACTGAAAAGGGTCAAGGAAACGGTCACGAATATCGATGAGATCGAGAAGCGCCTGGGTGATGCCGAGGCACTCCTCGATCTCGCCAAGACCGAGCAGGATCATGACAGCAAGACGGAAGCCGCCAGCGAATCACGGCAACTGCTCGCCCAGGTGGAACGACTCGAACTGAGGACACTGCTTTCCGGGCGCCATGATGTTTCCAACGCATACCTTTCGATCCATGCCGGGGCAGGAGGAACCGAAGCTTGCGACTGGGTTTCGATGCTGCGTCGAATGTTCCTTCGCTGGGCAGAAATCAACGGCTTCGGCAGCGAAGTGATCGAAGAGTTATCCGGAGATGAGACCGGTTTCAAAACCTTCACCGCGCGAATCATCGGCGCTTACGCCTACGGCTACCTGAGGGCAGAGACAGGGGTCCACCGTCTCGTCCGGGTCAGCCCGTTCGATGCCCAGGCACGCCGGCACACAACATTCGCTTCGGTCCACGCTTCTCCGGAGGTCGACGACGTCGATATCGAGATCTCGGAATCTGATCTTCGCGTCGACACTTACCGGGCGAGCGGAGCCGGAGGCCAGCACGTCAACACCACCGACTCGGCAGTGAGGATTACCCATCTCCCGACGGGGATCGTCGTCCAGTGCCAGAACCAGCGATCCCAGCACGCCAACAGGGCCCAGGCGATGTTGGTTCTCCAGTCGAGGCTGACAGAGTTCGAAGAGAAGAAGCGCGAGGAAGAGATGGCGAAGCTCTCCGGTGAACGCAGTGAAATCGCCTTCGGCAGCCAGATTCGCTCCTATGTGCTTCACCCCTACAAGATGGTCAAAGACCACCGAACTGATCACGAGACCGGCAACGTCGATGCCACCCTCGATGGGGAACTGCAGCCCTTCATCGAGGAATGGCTCAGGCAACAGGCTCAGGGCGGCGGGAATTGAGACGTGCCAACGACACCTGGAAGGAACGGGAATGAACGCTCTGAGAGATGTCGACCCGGTTCTCGCGGACATTATCGTCCGGGAAGAGGAGCGGCAACGAGCAGAAGTGAATCTGATCGCTAGCGAGAACATCGTCAGTGATGCAGTTCTCGAGGCGCAGGGCTCGGTCCTGACCAACAAGTACGCCGAGGGCTACCCTGCCCGGAGATACTACGGTGGCTGCGAGGTGGTCGACGAGGCCGAGAACCTCGCCAGGGAGAGGGCATGCGCTCTCTTTGGAGGAGATCACGCCAACGTTCAGCCCCATTCAGGAACCCAGGCGAACATGGCGGCCTATTCCGCACTGCTGAATCCTGGAGATCGCGTTCTCGCCATGGACCTCCAGCACGGCGGGCACCTCTCTCACGGATCCAGGGTCAGCCTGACCGGAAAGATCTACGACTTCCATCACTACCCTGTCTCTCCCAAGACGGAACTGATCGACCTCGACATCGTCGGTGCGATGGCGAAGGAACTGCAACCGAAGCTGATAATCGCTGGAGCCAGCGCATATCCGAGGATTATCGACTTCGCAGGTTTCGCAGAGATCTGCAACGAAGTCGGCGCTTTCTTCCTCGTCGACATGGCTCACATCGCCGGACTGGTTGCGGCGGACGAGCACCCGAGCCCCGTACCCCACGCAGATGTCGTCACATCGACGACCCACAAGACTCTCCGCGGGCCACGAAGCGGGCTGATCCTGTGCAAGGAAAAACTGGCGAAGAAGATCGACTCCGCAGTCTTCCCTGGTGGCCAGGGCGGCCCGTTGATGCACCAGGTCGCGGCCCGCGCAGTCTGCTTCGAGGAAGCGATGACGAGTTCCTTCAGGGAATATGCTGCGAAAATCCGAGCCAACGCCGCAACGCTATGCGAGATCCTGAGCGAAGGGGGCTTGAGGATCGTCTCGGGAGGAACCGACAACCACCTCGTTCTCGTCGACGTGCGCTCCGTGGGTCTCCGTGGGGACGTCGCGGAGGAGCACCTGTCGCGCGCCGGGATCGTCGTCAACATGAACATGATCCCCTACGACCCCAACCCTCCCCGCCATCCCAGCGGCCTGCGCCTCGGAACCCCGACGATCACCAGTCGCGGGCTGGGAGCAGAGGAGACCGGGAGAATAGGCCGCTGGATCGTCGAGGTGTTGCAAAACCCCACCGACGAGGAGCGGATCGCGAGGATCGGGAACGAGGTTCGAGAGCTCTGCGACGGCTTCCCGACCCGGATCTAGCTCACTGGCGGGCGTGATCAGGGAGCGTGATATACCCCGACAGCCCGGCGGACTGCATCCATCGTCTCCTCGACAACGGGGCGGACCTTTCTTGCGCCTTCTCTGAGAATGTCCTCGACCGTTGTCGGGTCGGCAGCGAGGCTCTCGCGCTTGGCGCGAGCTGGCCCGAAATGATCGAGGAGCGCTTCAAAGAGCTCCTGCTTGGCATGCCCGTAGCCATAGCCCTGGTTCGACGCGCGGAACTTCTCGGCCATCTCAGCCACACGGTCTTCCGATGCGACCAGTTTGAAGAGCTCGAAGATGGTGTTCCCTTCGGGATCCTTGGGATCGTCGACCCCACAACTGTCGGTGACGATTCCCATCACACTTTTGCGCATCGATTTTTCATCACCGAAGATCGAGATTTCGTTGCCGTAGGACTTGCTCATCTTCTGTCCATCGATACCCGGGACCTTTGCGCATGCCCCTTGCGGGATCAGCGGCTCCGGGAGTGGAAAAACCTCGCCGAAGGTCTGGTTGAATTTGCTCGCAAGGTCGCGAGTGACCTCGACATGCTGCTTCTGATCCTGGCCGACGGGGACGTGAGTAGAACGAACGATGAGGATGTCAGCTGCCATCAGAACCGGGTAGGCGAAGAGCCCGTGATCGGCGGAGAGCCCCCTGGAGATCTTGTCCTTGTAGGCGTGGCAGCGCTCGAGGAGCCCCATCGGCGCCAGGGTAGAGAGGACCCACGAAAGTTCGCACACCTCGGGGACGTCCTCCTGCCTGTAGAGGACAGCCTTCGTGGGGTCGAGGCCGAGGGCAAGGTAGTCCAGGGCGATCTCCCTGGCGTTTCCTGCCAGGGTGTCGCTGTCACGAACCGTCGTCAGAGCGTGATAGGTGGCGATGAAGTAGTAAGCATCTCCCTGGACCTGCAGTCCGATCCACTGCTGGACCGCTCCAAAATAGTTCCCTAGGTGGACCCCCGAGTTCGTCGGGCTCAGTCCTGAGAGGATCCTCATCTTTCCTTCCTTCATTTCGCCAGGATAGGCATCTCCCACCCCTGGCGGGTCGCGCTTCTCGCCTGCCCGGTGGACAGGGTACCGAGGGGCAATCGGATTACAAAGCCCGCAGTCTTGCCGCTTCTCTCGCGCTGGAGGACAATCGGAGGGGTGGGGAAGATGCGCGGGAACCTCACGCCCGGGCACAGGCTTTCTCCAGAGGGAGCAACCGATTGGCCAAGAAGAAGACCCGCAGGCTCAGGAAGGCGTTCTTTGCCGGGGTCGCCACCCTGCTCCCCACCGTTCTCACCATCTTCATCCTGGTGGTCTGCTTCAACTTCCTCGACGAGAAGATCGCCCAGCCGATCACCTCCTTCATTCGCACCCAGCTCTCCTCCGATTTCGCCAAGGATCAATACTGGAGCAAGGTGCTCGGCTACCAGGAGTGGCAACTCGACCAGGAAGTCTCGAGCGATCCACTCCACGAAGGTGACATTCCTTTCGAGGAAAAAGTCATCGCTCACGTTCCCAGCTGGCTCGGGTTCTGCATCGGACTGATCCTGGTGCTCGCAGTCGGAATCATCTTCAAGGGATATCTCGGCAGGCAACTGCTGCGACTCCTCGAGGGATGGATCCAGAAAATCCCACTGATCAAGGTGATCTACCCCTACGCCAAGCAGGTCACGGAGTTTTTCTTCAAGGAGAAGAAGACGATCGAGTACCAGACCGCGGTCGCGGTTCAGTACCCTCGAAAAGGGCTGTGGTCGATCGGCTTCATCACCAGTGAGGGGTTCAAGGAAATCTCCAAGGAGGCGGGAACCACCGTCGTCTCAATTTTCATCCCCTCGAGCCCTACTCCCATCACCGGCTACACGATCCTGGTTCCCAGGGAACAGACAATCCCCCTCGATCTCAGCGTCGACGAGGCGCTGAGATTCACCATCTCCGCGGGAGTGATCCTGCCCGATCAGCAGAAGCCCGACGAGGGTGAAGGGGCGAACGAGGAAGAGACGTAAAGACCTTCCCCGGGTGATCCCTTGACCTCCCCGTCTCTATCACTAGCATCGAGCCCTCGTTGGAATACCAGGTCGGGCCGTAGCGCAGTTTGGCAGCGCGCCACGATGGGGCCGTGGAAGTCGGAGGTTCAAATCCTCTCGGCCCGACCATTCCACGAGCCCCCAGGGCTTCGATGTGCCCCACCTTGGCCCATTCCCGCGACCCGATCGGGGAGGTTCCCCCATCAAATCCCCTTGCCCCCGAGGAATCGTCAGGCTTCGACGTCCAGGACGGACGGTCTGGTTCTGCAAAACCGCCGCCGATGAGGTCGAAGCGGTCGGATTCGTCAACGGCCATCCGAACGTGGAACCTGTCGGACACTGCCAGGGTCGCATCCTTCATCCTCTCTTCCCTCTACCCGATGGGGGCCTGGTGATGTGGAAGCGCTGCCAGCGCGGGGGCCTGCTGGGCAGGGTGGTGCGCGACAAATATGCAGGTCACCGACGCTTCATCGAGGAACTCATCGGGAGCCAGAACGCCAGGAGAGAACAACTCCCGGTGACGGAAATCCTCGCCATCGCCTCGATTCCAGATGGCAGAGGGCTCACCCGGGTGGAGATGCTGGTCCGCTTCGAGGAGGATTGCCGGGAACTGGCGGAGGTTCTAGCCGACAGGGGCATCGACGGGAGAACTCGTGGTGAAATTCTGAGGAACACGGGCGAGGTTCTTCGCAGGTTTCACGGCTGCGGTTTCCTCCATGGTGACCTGAACCTGAAGAATATCCTCCTGCGTCTGACCCCCGACTCTTGCTATCAGGTCCTCCTCACCGACCTCGACCCGGGGGGGCTACCTCCGCGAGCGAGTTCGCAGCAAAACCTCCTGCGACTGGTCAGATCGTATCGAAAGCTGACCCGGGAGGGCTTGCCTGCCGTCTCGAGCGTCGAGGCATTTCGCTTCCTCCACGCCTACTTCGGCTGCGACAGGGTGAGATTGCGGGAGATGTGGGATCGCTCGATCGCCCTTCTTGTTCGGAGGGCGCGCTGATGGATCGGACATGCATCGGAGTCATCCCGTACCTCAACGCACTTCCACTGGTCGCCGACCTGCCTCGGGACTTGCCCGGAGTGGAGATCGTCGAGGGGCTACCGAGCACACTGGCGAGGCAACTCAGAGGTGGGGAAATCGATGTCGGTCTGGTCCCCCAGGTCGAGGCTTGCGTCCTCCCTGACTACCGCATCGTCCCCGGCCCCTGTATCGCCTGCGACGGGCCGGTCAGGTCGATCCTCCTCTTCCGCCGTGTTCCCTGGACCGAGGTCAGGAGGATCGCGGTCGACCGTTCGAGCAACTCCTCCGTCGAGCTGCTCAAGGTCCTCAGACGCATCGATGACCTGCCCGACTCGCCGGTAGAGTCTGTCCCCCCCGATCTCGGTCGACTCGAGGGGTCAGACCCCTTCGACGCCGTATTGCTGATCGGTGACCCGGCCCTGGCAGCTGCCCGCTCGAGCTGGGAGAGGGATGATCTCGGAGAGCTGTGGAAGGAACGAACCGGCCTGCCCTTCGTCTTTGCGGCATGGGTCGGTCGACAGGGGCTCTCCTCGAGGGCGCGACAGTTGCTCGAGGAGGCCTGGCGAAACGGGACCGCGAAGAAGAATGACCTTGCCTGTCAATTCGTCGACGAGAATCCTGGGATCCTGTCGGCAGCCGAGGCTTGCGAATACCTCGACGAAAACATCTCCTATCATCTCGGACCTCGGCAAGTGGAAGCCCTCGAGCAGTTTCATCGGCTTCGACTCCAATTCGGGTCTGCCGTCGACAGCGCCTGGCAGCCAAGGTTCTTCGAGGAGGTCTCGTGATCCCTCTGACCGCGACGGTGATCACCTTCAACGAGGAAGACAACATCCGCGACTGCCTCGAGTCACTCGAATGGGTCGATAACATCGTCGTCGTCGATTCCGGCTCAACGGACAGAACGATCGAGATCGCAAGGGAGTTCACAGACCGGGTTGTCGTCACCGACTGGCCCGGGCACCTCGAACAGAAGAACCGTGCGGTCGATCTCTCACCAACAGACTGGGTGATCTCTCTCGATGCCGACGAGCGCGTGACCCCAGCTCTGCGTACGGAAATCGAGGAGGCACTCGCGACCGAACCCCTCAACGCTGGATTCTCGATGCCGAGACTCACCTGGCACCTCGGACGGTGGATCAGGCACGGGGGGTGGTACCCCGACAGGAAGATCAGGCTCTTCGACCGCAGAAGAGCACGCTGGGGAGGAGTGAATCCCCACGACAGGGTGATCCCCCAGGGGCCTGTCACACAGCTCCGGGGGGACATCGAGCACTACACCTACCGCAGTCTCCATCATCATCTCGAGACCATCGATTTCTTCACCTCCATCGCGGCCAGAGAGAAGGAGAAGCAGAATTCCCGCTGGCCGTTGCTGTCGATGATCACCCGACCGCCATTCAAGTTCTTCCGGATGTACATCCTCCAAAGTGGCTGGAGGGACGGTTTCGCTGGCTTCATCCTCGCGGGGATCGGTGCCCTCTACGTTTTCCTCAAATACGCCCGGCTCTGGGAACGCCGTTCCTCGAGAAAGCGTCAGGTCGACCCCGACTCGATTCCGACTCACCACCGGGGACCAGAGTGGAGGGCTCCTCGTATCCTTCCTCCGGCGGTCGAGGAGCGGGATCTCCAGAACAGCCGTGGCAGGAGCGAGGAATGAGAGTTCTCCACCTCTTCGCAAACCACAAGTTCACCGGACCTGCCGACCCGGCGCTGGTCCTTGCCGCCGCTCAGTCAGATCTCGGAGCGGAAGTGACCTTTGCCAGCAGCACCCCCCGCATCGGCAAGAGCGACCTGCAGAAACAGGTCTCCGCTCGTGGGCTCGAGTCTCTCGAGGGATTGCGTCTGCCGAAACACTCGAAAGGGCTCGCGACGATCACCGATGTCACGCGATTGCGGCGCACCCTCAAGTCCGACCGTTTCGATGTCGTTCACTGTCACCTCGCCAACGACCACCTGACCGCGACCATCGCAACTCGCGGCCTGGAGATTCCGGTGGTGAGAAGCCTCTACCATCTCGAACCTCCATGTGGGAGGCGGGCACGTCACTCCCTTGGTCGCTCCTCACTGGTTCTTGCACCGAGCGCCGAGGCAGCTCGCCTCCTCGGTGAGTCCGGCCTCATCGATGAGGAGAGGATCGAGGTGGTCCCCCCGGTCCTCGATCTCGAACGATTCAACCATCGCTCCAGTTCAGAGATTCGTGAGGCATGGGGTTGTGCCGGTGAAGACGTGGTCATCGGGGTTGTCGCCCGGATGCAGCCTCACCGCCTCTTCGATCTCCTCATCGAGGGATTCAACATGGCAGCTAGGGAGTTTCCCCAGATTCGTCTGGTCATTCTCGGCCGTGGCACTCACCAGGAGGAGGTCGCCTTCAAACCGGCTCGACGCTCGGAGTTTTCACAGAGGATCATCTTCCCCGGCTACATCGATCCACGGGAGTACCCTCGCCATCTCGCCTCCTTCGACCTGCTCATCTATCTCGTCCCCGGTTCCGATGGCACCTGTCGGGCAGCGCGCGAGGCACTCGCCTCGGGGGTGCCGGTGATCTCCACCGCCCGGGGACTCCTCGGAGAGTTGATGCCCGAAGGGCCGGGGGGAGCTCGGATCGCCACCGAGGAAGCGAGATCGCTCGCCGATCGGCTGGTCGAACTCGCCTCCTCGACAGAATCTCGACAAGCCCACTCGAGAGCAGCTCGAGAATTTGCACGGCTCAAGTTCGACCCCCAGAGGGCCGCCAGGGAGGTTCTGGAGGGATACCGCGCCTTCAGCCACCTCTAGGCCGGTATCCAGGGTCCATTTCTTTCCCGCAGATTCGGCAATTTTTCCTCAAGTCTCCCCACCCGGGGGCCGATCCACCCTTCAGGCACAGAAGGACTGTGCCAGGGCAAACCGTGAGATGCGGTTTCGAAACAAGGGCATGTTTGAAAGGTCGGTCATGGTTACCACGAGTTTCAACTTCTCGTTCGGGCGTTTCTTCTTCGGCTGCGCCATCCTCGCCGCCGCCGTCGTCTTTGGTCTGAGCGGGACTGTCGAGAGTGCTGCTGGTGGCAGTCTGTTCAGCACCAGCGCGCTGATACTCTTCCTCGGATGTGTCATCGCCCCTTGCGTCATCGCCTGCAACAGCAACTGCTGGAACGCTGGCTTCTCCGTTTTCGGTGGCAACTGCAACAACAACTCTGCAGCTGGCTACTTCTGGAGCTGTTTCTCCAACTACGCGATCTACGGCGGAATCATCGCCAGCGTCGCCACTGTCTGCACCACACTGGGCAGCATCGCAACCCCCAGCTGGGGCACCGTTGTCGCTTCCGGTCTCTTGCCCGTCTTCTACGGCTGGACCCTTTCGGTCATCGCCAACTCGATCTGCCGCTGTTGCTGGGGCGCCCACTACGCTTCCAACAGCAACGCTGTCACCGGCTCCACCGCCGTCAACTCCAGCACGGCTGACGATTGCTCGACCGCTGACAACAACACGAGCAACACAAACGTCACCTATTCCAGCTAGGTAAATCCAAACACAAGTATCAATATTTGAGAGACTTCGGGGCGGCGCGCTAGCTAAGGCACGCCGCCCCGGCTTGTTTGTTAGCCATCCCCCCCAATTCGGCAATATCTGGCCAGTTGCACCCCCCGTCGGTTGTTCAGGCACCCCAGGACTATATACTCGTCCCTAAGTATTCAAATGGTTCTTTCATCAGGAGGTCCCTCTTCCCCCACTAAGGCGATCGGTCTGTCGGAATGCACACCCAGTGTGCCTTTCGAATAGCCCTCGCCGGAAGGCCCCGGCCCTACCGCCGGAGGGGAAGATTAAGTTCAGGGGAGGTCCCGTGACATTTCCTTTCACACTGGCAAGAGTCTCTGGCGTTCTCGCCATCCTGCTACTCCTCGCCCTCGCTCCAGAGAGCAAGGTTCGGGCAGATGAGGTCCTGGTCGACAGTGCCCAGGTTCAGATTTTCGGGGCAGAACATGGCGACCACCTCGGTCGATCTTCATCCGGAGCAGGTGATGTCAACGGCGACGGAAGCCCCGATCTGGTGATCGGAGCTCCGGGAGCAGAGACCGATCTCGATCTCGATGATGATGACGACGAGAACGACGACGATGACCTCGACGGGAAGGCCTACCTGATCCTCGGATCAGGCGAACTGCCCGCAGAGATCGACCTCGCCGACAGCAATGAAGGCGTCGTCATATCCATCCTCGGGCCCGGGGAACATGCCAGCCTGGGGTGGAGCGTCTCCGGAGCTGGGGATATCAACTCCGACGGCTTCGATGATTTTGTCATCGGCGCTCCAGACGCCGATCACGGTTCCCGTGATGAATGTGGCGCTGCCTTTCTCATCTACGGTTCTCCATCGCTGCCGATGGTGATCAGCACTGCATCCCTCGGTTCACTGGGAGTCACACTCCATGGCCCGACCAAGGACGCTCATGCCGGGTATTCCGTCTCGGGCGCCGGTGATTTCAACAATGATGGCTTCGATGACGTTCTCATCGGAGCACCGGGCGCCGACATCGGCGGACACGAAGAATCGGGAATCGCCTACCTCCTTCTCGGAGGAAATTCCCTGCCAGAATCCATCGACCTCAGACATGCTTCCCCCCACATTCTCGAGTTCAGAGGCAGCGGCGAGGAACGGCATGCGGGCCGGGCGGTATCGGACATCGGCGACTTCAACGGGGATGGTGTCGCCGATATCGGGATCACCGAACCGGGAGACGATCACGACGAAAGCGGTAGAGCTCACGTGATTTTTGGTAGCGCCACGCTTCCGGCCGAGGTGTCTCTGGGCGACATCGCCTCCTCGGGTCTCCAGTCGATGACGATCGATGGTGGCGGCCAGAATAATAATCTCGGCCGCTCCATCAGCAGCGCCGGAGACCCCAACGACGACGGCTTCTCCGATGTGCTGATCGGCTCGGGAGAGGGGGACGATGACGACGATGATGACGATCACGAGGGCAGCGCCTTCCTGATCCTCGGTTCAGCGTCCCCCCCCACCAGCCTGTCGGTGGAAGAACTCGATGGTGCTGGAACCGAATTCTACAACCTGAGTAACCACGAAGCCCTCGGCCACACCGTCCACAATACCCTTGATGTCACAGGCGACGGGCAGGACGACTTCCTCCTCGGATCGCCGAGGTACAAGGCCGAAGGCACCCGCTGGGGAGCGGCCTTCCGCGTCCCTGGGGGTACCGATCCCCTCCCCGTGGCGATCGACGTCAACGATCTCGCTTCCTACGGCGGACTCCGTTACCGGGGGGTCCAGAACAACGGCAAGAACGGCTCCTCCGTCGCCGGCCCCGGGGACGTCAACGGCGACCAGGGTTTCGATCTGATGATCGGTTCCCATCGGTTCAGTCCCTACGGACGCTCCCACGCAGGCGCCGCACGCCTCTTCTTCGGACAGCCGCTCTTTTCGCCGACCGCCTTCAGTTGCACAGCGATCGGAACTGCCATCAGCATCAACTGGGAAAATGGAGCCCGCTACGACTACCTCGAACTGTATCGCGATGGGGTCCTGTTGGAGACACTCTCCCCCGAGACGACCAGGTACGTCGAAACGGACCTTGCTTTCGGCACCCATCACTACGAGATTCTGGGCTTCAGACGCGGCCTTCACTCGGCGACAGTCTCGTGTGACATCGAAGTCCTGGTTCCGATCAGCGACTTCCAGTGCAGCGCCAGTGCAGACCAGGTCGCCCTCAGCTGGACCAACGGCACCCTCTACCAGACTATCGACGTCTACCGCGACGGCGAACTGATCGCCTCGATTCCAGGGACCTCCGAGAGTCACGTCGACAACGGTGTTGCCGTCGGTCTGCGCACATATTCTCTGATCGCCCGCAGCACCAACACCGAGACGCTGGCCATCGACTGTTCCATCACCGTCCTGGCGCCTCCCTTCGACGCAGCATGCTCGTCGGTCGCAGGCGCTGTCAGCCTCACCTGGTCGAACGGCTCCCTCTACGAAGAGATCGTCCTGACCCGAAATGGCGCGTTCCTGGCGTCTCTCGCCGGTGATGCCACCAGTTACAACGACAGCGTCACCCCCGGAACATACACCTACGAGATTCAGGGTATCGCCGATGACGGTCGCAGCGAGAGTGCCGTTGCTTCCTGCACCATCGTTGATCCCAATGCAGTGATCAACCTCCACTGCAGTGCTGTTGCAGGGGATGCCACCATCACCTGGACCAACAAGGATTCCTACACCTCGATCGAGGTCGAGGTCGTCGGTGTCACCGGAGAGGTGGTGCCTGGAGACGCGACTTCCGCCACCATCGGTGGCCTCCAACCGGGAAGCTACGAGATCTGCGTCACCGGAGTGGTCGGCAACGGGATCAGCGCACCCAGTTGTTGCAATCTCGTCATCCCGATCCCGATCACTGACCTCTCCTGTTCCGCCACTGGCCACGCCGTGACACTCAACTGGAGCAACTCCGAGGACTACGACCAGATCGATATCTTCCGCGATGGAATTCCCATCGCCGATATTCCGGGGACGATGACGAGCTACACCGACAGCGACGTCGCTTCCGGACCCCACACCTATTCGGTGGTGGCTACGATTCGCAAGGGAACGACCGCCCCGGTCAGTTGCGACATCGACGTGCTCGACCCCCCCACAGATCTCGTCTGCTTCACCACGGCCGGCGTCGCGGAACTGACCTGGACCAATCCGAGTTCCTACGATGTCATCGAACTTCTGCGCGATGGAGTTCTCATCGCAACCCTGGCCGGTGATACCACCTCCTTCAGCGAGAGCGGCCTCCAGCCAGGTAGCTACGTTTACGAACTTTTCGGGATCCTCGGGAACAGCATCAGTGACACCGCCAAGTGCACTCCGGTTGTGCCCATCGCCGTCACCAATGTCGGCTGTTCCCTGCAGAAGGGGACCAACGTCGCGATCAGCTGGGCACCGGCTGTGGAGGGTGAGTCCCTCGAGATCCTTCGCGGTGGCGATTTGATCGCAACC
>JYMV01014075.1_pt1 | contig 12560 bp, 8 predicted proteins | sample 338911 | NCBI WGS metagenome assembly JYMV01 (sample SAMN03354496, study PRJNA234377) | hydrothermal vent metagenome | biome: Deep sea; feature: Hydrothermal plumes at the Eastern Lau Spreading Center, Western Pacific Ocean; material: Seawater | place: Tonga | collected 2009 | depth 2000 m m | reverse complement strand
GACTGCAGCATTAATGCCAATTATTTAGGAATCAATGATAGTACTTACAATACCACTCCTTTTCTTGAAAAAAAATCTAACTCTTATATCAATGCTGGTAGGGTTGCATCTATTACGAATTGCTCTTCCACATCAAATATTTTTCTTATGGGAATGGGGAATAAAAATGATCTGCCAGATCATAAAGAAAAACTACTTAGAAACCCCAGTATTTTTACTTATGCAAAAAATGCAGGGTATAAAACAGCATATATTTCTGCGTCAAGCGAAGGGAATAGACTCCAGAATTACATGACCTATTTTGATCTTGCAGATATTGATTATTTTTTTCAACCAAATACAAAAGAAGAAAAGGATCTTCGATATGCTGATGAAATTTTAGCGGATCATATAAAAGGTTATTTGGAGAAAAATGATGGAAGTTTTATTTATGTTGTTAAATCTGGAGCACATTTCCCCTGGCAGCTTAACTATCCATCGGAACAGGCTATTTATAAACCCTGTCTAATTGGAAATGAGGGGATCAGCGATGCTAGCTATCAAACTATACTCAATACATATTTAAATTCAATTAGATGGAAAACGGATCACTTTTTTCAATCTTTACTCAAGGATACCTCAATTTTAGATAATACCCTAATGATTTACACCTCCGATCATGGTCAATTGATTCCATCTAATCATAATAAACAAACCCATTGCAACACTCGTGATCCTGATATTCAGGAAGGGATTGTACCTCTATTGTACTTTTCAAATGATCTTAGCAAAGTGCGACAGCCAAAGTCTATGTTCCGATTTATTCCTGTAACTTTGGATGTAATGGGGTATAGCCCAGATGTTTCTGGGATAAATGCATTTTTAGATTTTGAAAAGCCTGGATTTTTCTATGGTCATTTATTCCCCAAACATAGAATCCATCAATCAGGGATTAAGGAGATCCATCTTAAATGAATAATTCATCTGGATATATAGGTACCCAATCCATTTTTGGGAATTACGTGTATTTCGTAGGGTAGAATCCTTAATTTAATCCCATGAATTCAATTAAATATTTACTTATAGCAGGAGGGTTTCTAATGAGCTCTGAAAACACCGCATCAATTCGAGATGAATACCAATACGATAGCCAGGGACGACCCATTATACCTCCCCAGGAAGAATTAATTAACATTTCTAAGGATGGAGGTGAACTCTGGAACCGATTGGTTTTTGAAAGCAGTCCTTATTTACTGCAGCATGCTGCCAATCCTGTGGACTGGTACCCATGGGGAGAAGAAGCTTTTCAGCGGGCAAAAGAATTGGATAAGCCCATCTTCCTTTCTATTGGGTACACCACCTGCCATTGGTGCCATGTGATGGAGCATGAGTCCTTTGAAAATGATGAGGTAGCAGGGCTCATGAATGATGCTTTTGTCTGTATTAAGGTAGACAGGGAGGAACGCCCGGATATTGACAATGTCTATATGGAAGTTACCCAAATGATGAACAATCGCGGTGGCTGGCCCATGACGGTCATAATGACCCCGGATAAACAGCCATTTTTTACTGGTACCTACTTCCCTAAAACATCCCGGGGCAGGCGTATCGGAATGATGGAACTCATTCCTAAGGTGAAAGATGTGTGGCAATCAAAACGTGATTCACTAATTACAGATGCAGCTAATCTAACCAAACGGCTTCAGAGAAATCAGACCAATCGAACCAGTGCTGGAGAAATTTCTCAAAATGTAGCCCATCAGGCATTTAATGCATTTTCTAATCGATATGATAATAAACAAGGGGGGTTTGGATCTGCGCCAAAGTTCCCCAAAGCCCATGATTATTCATTCCTCATAAAATACTGGAAGCAAACCGGTACCTCCCATGCCCTTGCCATGGCGGAACATTCCCTGAAATCTATGCGCAATGGTGGTATGTACGATCAGGTTGGATTTGGTTTTCATAGGTATTCCACGGATGCCCGCTGGCTGGTACCTCATTTCGAGAAAATGCTCTATGATCAAGCCATATTAGTACAAGCTTATTTGGATGCCTATCAGGCAACGGGTGATGCCTATTATTCCACTGTAGCTGAAGAAATTTTGAATTATGTACTCCGGGATATGACCGCTCCAGAAGGAGGGTTTTACTCGGCGGAAGATGCAGACAGTGAAGGGGAAGAAGGCAAATTCTATGTATGGTCAGTAAATCAATTGGATGAAATTCTGGGAACGGAAGATTCTGAATTTTACCAAAAGGTTTTCAATATCAGGAAAGGAGGCAATTGGAATGAAGGCTATCGACATAAAACCAATATTCCCCATCTGACAAAAAATATTTCTCAGCTTGCCCGCCAATTTAACCAGACTGAAAAAGAGCTTATTGAGAAAATAGAAAAAATTCGAACTAAATTATTTAATGTCAGAGAGGAGCGAGTGCATCCCCAAAAGGATGATAAAATTCTCACCGATTGGAATGGACTCATGATAGCCGCCATGGCTAGAGCCGGCGCTGTATTAAATAATGATACCTATGCAATTGCTGCCATAAAAGCCATGGATTTTCTCCTGGAAAATTTGATGAAAAAAGATGGCAGTCTCATGAAACGCCACCGCAATGGTAACTCCGGGTTAACCGGTGTTTTGGATGATTATGCCTTCACTATTTGGGCGCTCATTGAACTCTACCAAATGAATTATAATGAAAAGTATCTGGAAATCGCCATGGACCTCTCCGAATACCAGATTGACCAATTCTGGGATTTTGATTCGCATGGATTTTTCTTTTCCGCTTCATCTGGTGAAGAATTACTGGTCCGGAGCAAGGAGGTATATGACGGTGCTATTCCTTCGGGAAATTCAGTATCTGCATTCAATTTTATACGCTTGGCACGCATGACATCCCGCCCGGATTTTGAAGATATCACTTTCCAGATCCTGAATTCATTCTCTGGATTTTTGAACCGGAGTTCATCTGGCTATTCCATGATGATGCAGGCCGCTGAGTTTGCATTCGGACCTTCCCATGAGGTTTTGGTATTTGGTGATGAGGATAATTCTGCCACCCAGAAAATTCTGGAGGATATCCAAACTATTTATATGCCCAAACGGGTAATTGTGTATGGTAAGAGTGGGGGAGAAAGCCTGAAAAATACAATTCCCTTTGTGGGATTTTATGAGCCCAATGCGGATGGCAGCCCCAGGGTATATGTCTGCCAGAATTTTTCCTGTAAACTACCTACCTCTGATTTTGAGGTAGTGAAACAGCAGTTGGGAGTTAATTAGATTTAAGAATTAAGAGTGAAAATATTGTTTTAATCATTCTATAATATTCTTCCCACCGTCATCCAGCGTTTTGGGGCGGTGCCAATAGGAAAACTGGGGCGTCCAGCTGGTTTCATTCAGTCCTGCCAACCCCAACAAACTCCACATAGAGCAGTAGATATCACCGGGACCAAATACACAGTCATTCTTGCGGTAGATTTTATCACCATCCCGCTCATAGACCACAGCACCGGGCATATTATTTGAATCCTTCATTACGGACTGCTCCTGAATATACTCACCTCCTCCATGAGAAGCTAAGCGAAACCTCCAGCCCCGGCTATTGGCAAACTTCCGTTGTAATTGGGGTGCGTCTTTTGACACCAATACCACTGAAATAGTAGATTCTAAATGGGGAAGAAATCCATTAAACCCATCTGCCCAAAGTGTACAATAGCGACAACCCTGTCCCATATTATGAATTAGCAATAATTTATCTTTTTCTCCAAAAAGATCCAAAAGATTGATCTCACCTTCAATTGTAGAAAAGCTGTAATTAATTACTTCATTCCCGCGATTCGATTGCTGAAGTTTAGCCAGCCTTTCCATTAATGTGTGTATTTTCTGCTCTATATCTCTAATTTCATTATTTGGCATAAAATCTCCTATCTAAAAAAACTATTTTGGAATGTACAGATCTGTAATGGTCCCGCTGAACATCTCAGCTGCATTGGCAACCGTTTCAGTAAGTGTGGGATGAGGGTGGATGGAAAGTCCAATATCTTCAGCATCGGCGCCCATTTCAATTGCCAGCACCGCTTCCCCAATAAGGTCTCCCGCATTTGGGCCTACAATTCCAGCCGAAATAATCTTTTTAGTTTCAGGGTCAAACAATAATTTGGTTTTTCCTTCAATCCTGTGCAGAGCTAGAGCTTTTCCACTGGCTGCCCAGGGGAATTCCCCTTTCTCGTAGGGGATATTTTTTTCTTTTAACTCAATTTCTGTTGGGCCTACCCAGGCAATTTCTGGATCGGTGAAAATGACGGCGGGAATAACCGCAGGTTCGAAGGCTGATGGTAGTTCTGCAATAACTTCCGCGGCAACTTTCCCCTCGTGGGTGGCTTTGTGGGCCAGCATGGGGTCGCCGGTGATATCGCCAATAGCGTAAATATTCGAAATTTCAGTTTGCCGTTTTTCATTCACAGGGATAAATCCCCTCTCAGTAAGACTGATCCCCACATTTTCCAGCCCCAAATTTGAAGTATTGGGTTTGCGCCCCACGGAGACCAGTACGGTATCAAAAGTTTCAGAAAATTCCTTTCCATCTGTTCCTTCAAAATGGACAGTAACTTCATTGTCAGTTGGTTCCACTTTGGAAACTTTTGTGGAGAGGTAAATGTTCTCAAAGGATTTCTTCAGTTTCGAAGCCAATGGCTTCACCAAATCTTCATCAGCGCCAGGCAGGAGGAAGGGCATGAATTCCACTACTGTTACTTGTGATCCCAGAGCATTATAGACTGAACCCATTTCAAGTCCGATATAGCCCCCACCAATAACGAGAAGCCTTTTAGGAATATTCTGTAATTTTAATGCGCCTGTAGAATTGATAATGCGTGGGTGGTCAGTTGGAAAACCAGGAATTCCTGCTGCCACTGAGCCGGTACCTATGATACAGTTCTCAAAAGTAAGGGTCTGTTGACTATTTTCTGAGGTAATTGAAAGTTGGGTAGGGGAGTCAAAAGTTGCTAATCCTTGAATTACCTGTACATTCCGGGCTTTTGCTAATTGGGTAATCCCATTACTGAGTTTAGTCACCACTGATTCCTTCCAATTGCGGATTTTATCCAGATCAAGTTCAGGATCGCCAAATGTTACCCCTGAGTGTTCTAAGGCTTTGGCATCTCCAATCACTTTCGCAAGGTGCAGGAGGGCTTTGGAAGGAATGCAGCCCCGGTTCAGGCAAACGCCGCCTAATGCTTCATCCTTATCAATAAGGATGACTTGCTTACCTAAATCAGCTGCCCGGAAAGCCGCAGCATATCCGCCAGGACCAGCGCCAATCACTACTACTTCAGCGTGTAAATTATCGCTCATTTAATTCTATGTAATTTCTTCAAAATTTGAAAGTAACTGCCCAAAATTGCTAGTGAAACGAGCAGCCGCAGCGCCATCAATGAGGCGGTGATCATAAGACAGTGCAAAGGGCAGGATCAGGCGCTTGCGTAATTTCCCTTCCATAAACACCGGTTCAGAAGTAGATCGGGATATACCCAATATGGCTACTTCCGGTGGATTTACAATGGGCGTAAAATAGGTGCCACCAATTCCTCCTAAACTGGAAATGGTGAAACAGCCGCCTTCCATATCCGCAGGCAATAATTTCTTATCCCTCGCTTTGCTGCTAAGGGTGGTAAGTTCCCGAGCTAACTCCTTAATGGATTTTTCATTGGCATCTTTTATCACAGGAACCACTAATCCGTTTGGGGTATCAACTGCTACGCCAATATTGATATATTTTTTCAGGACAATATTTTCATTGCTGCCATCAAGGGAGCTGTTAAACTGGGGCATTTCTTTTAATAGGATGGAAACGGCTTTTATGAAAAAGGGCAAGAATGACACTTTGACCGATTCATCTTTGTTCACTTTTTTTAAATGCAGGCGCAATTTATCCAATTTGGTGATGTCTGCCTTATCAAATTGGGTCACATGAGGGATGGCTTGCCAGGCTTGCTGCAACCGCTTTCCGGTAATTTTCTTAATTTTATTCAAAGGCTGAATGTCAACTTCACCCCATTTAGAAAAATCCAGATCCTGCCCCGGCGCAATAATAGGTAATGCTGAACCTCCCGGTGCTCCACCAGCCAATCGACCTTTTATATATTCCTGTACATCTTCCTGTGTGATGCGTCCCTTTGGCCCGCTGCCAGTCACCAATTTTAAATCGCAGCCCAGCTCCCGGGCAAAGCGCCGGACTGATGGACTGGCTAGTACTGGTTTCCCAATTTCTGAAGTTGCGGGTAGGGGCGGTTTTACATCAGGGGTTGCAGCAGTAATGTAGGGTGTGGTTGGTTCAGTTTTTACTATGTCCCTCGGCTCAGCAGATTCTGCTATAGGGGGAGAAGGCTCATCAAAAGCTTCAGCTTGATCCTCATCTCCAGTGATACTGATTATAACATCCCCCGGTGAAATTGCGCCACCTTTTTCTACCTGTACATTTTCTACGGTTCCCGATTCTGTTGTGGGGATTTCCATGGAGGCTTTTTCCGTTTCCACAACAATAATAGGATCGTCCACTTTTACTGTGTCACCCTTTTTTACCAAGACTTCACTTATCTCTACACTGGTGATTCCTTCACCCAGCTCAGGAAGTAAAATATCTGCCATTATAAAAGGTTATTTTTCAATTTAAACAGTAACAGGGTTGGGTTTTTCCGGATCTAATTTGTATTTACTGATGGCATCCTTCACTTTGGATTTTTCCACTTTGCCTTCGTTGCTGAGGGATTCCAAAGTAGTCATGACAATGTAATAGCGGTTTACTTCAAAAAACTTTCGCAGTGCATCACGGGTTTCGCTGCGTCCAAATCCGTCAGTCCCCAATGCCACAAATGGGCAGTTGATATAAGGGGCGATCTGCTCAGCCACTAATTTTACATAATCCGATACAGCAATTACTGGCCCGTTTTCTGCTTTCATACAGAAACCTAAATAAGACTGCTTATCTTCTGCATCCGGATGAAGGGTATTCCAGCGGCTTTTATCTTCAGCTTCCCGATGGAGTTCACTGAAGCTGGTTACACTCCATACATCAGTATCAATTTGCCAGTCCTCTTTTAATAGTTGCGAAGCAGCCAATACTTCATTCACCATGGAACCGCTGGCCAGTAATTGCACACGTGGATTTTCACCTGAATCTCCAGACTTTAATTTGTACATCCCTTTGATGATACCTTCATCTATATTTTCCAGAATGGGTGGCTGGATATAATTCTCATTTTCCAGGGTGAGGTAGTAAAATACATCTTCCTGATCCACATACATGCGCTGAAGTCCATCGTGAATAATGACTGCAATCTCATAAGCAAATGCCGGATCGTAAGCCTTTACATTGGGAACGACGGATGCCATGAGATGGCTATGCCCATCTTGATGCTGGAGTCCTTCTCCAGCCAGGGTAGTGCGCCCAGCAGTAGCTCCCAAAAGGAAACCCTTGGTACGCATATCCGCTGCTGCCCAGATGAAATCACCAATACGCTGAAATCCAAACATGGAGTAATAAATAAAGAATGGAATCATATTAATACTGTGGTTGCTGTAGGCTGTCCCCGCGGCAATAAAGGATGAAATCGATCCCGCTTCAGTAATGCCTTCCTCTAAAATTTGACCATCAGTAGCTTCTCGATAATAGAGAAATTGGTCTGAATCCACAGGGTCATACACTTGCCCGACATGGGAGTAAATTCCTAACTGGCGGAAGAGGGGATCAATACCAAATGTGCGCGCCTCATCAGGGATAATGGGGACAATATGCTTACCGATATTTTCATCTTTGCAAAGCAATGTTAAAATCCGGACGTAGGCCATAGTAGTAGAAATTTCCCGATCTCCTGAGCCTTTCAATAATTCGTCCAAAATGGAGATCGGAGGAATGGTAAGCGGAGGTGCTTTATCCGTACGGTGAGGGAGAAAACCGTCTAATTCATTTCGACGTTCTTTTAAGTATTTTATTTCGTCGCTGTCCTCGCTGGGTTTATAAAAAGGCGCTTTTATACATTCTTCATCGGATAGAGGAATATCAAAGCGGGAACGGAAATGGAGCAGCTCATCCTCATTGAGTTTTTTCTGTGAATGAGTAATGTTTCGTCCTTCACCGGCTTCCCCTAAGCCATACCCTTTGATAGTATGTGCCAGAATTACGGTAGGCTGCCCAGTATGGTTTACTGCTTCAGAAAATGCCGCATAGACCTTGGCAGGATCGTGTCCGCCTACTTTGAAATTCCAGAGTTCGTCATCGGTATATTGCTCCACCATTTTCAGTAATTCAGGGTATTTTCCCCAGAAATGTTCTCGCATGTACGCACCGCCTTCAACTACATATTTAAGGCTATCACCATCTACCATTTCTTCCAATCGTTTTATAAGCAGTCCCGAATCATCTTTTTCCTGAAAGGTATCCCATTCGGAGCCCCAGACCACTTTGATTACATTCCAGCCGGCACCACGGAATGCACCCTCCAATTCCTGAATAACTTTTGCATTTCCACGGACGGGACCATCTAATCGCTGTAAGTTACAGTTCACTACAAAAATAAGATTGTCCAGTTTCTCGCGAGAAGCCAAAGTAAGTGCGCCCATAGATTCGGGCTCATCCATTTCACCATCACCTAAAAATGCCCAGACTTTGCGGTTATGATTTTCCATGAGACCCCGGTCATGGAGGTAGTGCATAAAGCGTGCCTGGTAAATAGCCATGATGGGACCCAGTCCCATTGAAACGGTAGGGAATTGCCAGAAATCAGGCATGAGCCAGGGGTGGGGGTAGGAAGAAAGGCCGCCTTCAGGAGCCAATTCCTGTCTAAAATTTTTCAGCTGTGTTTCAGTGAGCCGGCCTTCCAAAAAAGCTCGGGCATAAATTCCGGGAGATGAGTGTCCCTGTATAAAAGCAAGATCACCACCGTGGTAGTCATGGCCACGTAAAAAATGGTTAAATGCTACTTCGTAAAGTGTGGCAGCAGAGGCGTAGGAAGAAATATGCCCACCAATTCCGTGATGTTCTCGATTAGCACGAACTACCATCGCCATGGCATTCCAACGAATGAGAGATTTAATGCGCCGTTCAATTGCCCTATCGCCCGGATATGGTTTTTGATGACTGAGGGGAATGGTATTTACATAATCTGTAGAAGCACTATAGGGCATTCGAACGCCATTCCGCCGGGCAAATTCAATTAATTTTTCCAAAAGAAAATGTGTTCGGTCTGTACCGGAAGTTTCTAAAATCGAGCGAATGGAATCAATCCACTCTTGGGTCTCTTGAGGATCAGAATCTTTATACTTAATTGAATTATCCATTAATCAATATATCTTTTATAATTTTGTGCTGAATTTGAGGTGAAAAAAATACGCATTTTAAAAATGGGAAAACAAATGCTACTCTTAGAATGTCCTCATTTTTGTTAATAATTCTTCCCACCCAATCTCTAGTAAAACAGATTTCATATAGCGAAAACCAGAGCCGTAAATTTCATCCGGGTCATTTTCCATTGCCTGTAGATGGATTTGAGAAAAATGAGTATCATCATTTTTATAAATGAGGTAACTGCCCAAGTTGCAAAATCCTTCTGCTGTTTTTTCATCTAATTGGATGGAATTTATTTCCAGCCATATATGGAGGAATTCATGTGCTAAAACAGCTTCAAATTCTAATCGAGGTAATCCGGATAATATAAAAATATGATAGGGTTTATCAGAGCTTGTTAGAGAATTTGAATTTTTTTCAAAATGCGTGAATCCTTTTAATTTTAAATGGGACAAATTTCCTGCTTTTTCATTTAATTGGTTAAGATCGACTAAATTAATGGGGATACCCATTGGGGAATTGGTAATACCAATAGTCCCCAACTGTGTGGTAACCGATTGGTAAGCCCTAAGTATTGATGAGTCTTTATGGACTACCGTAATCTGACAAAGGCTACAAAGGTGCCGTCCATCTGGATAAACATATCCGCCCCGAGTTACACCCTGGGAAATAATTCGAGAGCAGGAGTAGCAGAATAAGCCCTCTTTTTCATGCTTGGAGTGAAAGGCATTTCCCCAGGCATCCACCAAATAATCTACCTTCAGTGGTTGAAGACAAATTGTACATTGTTGTATATCTGTCGCAAAGATGGAGCATAATAAAATTGCCCATAATCCGGAAATAGTCAATTTAAAATGATAAAAAAAGCAGTTCATTTTCAGGGAGAATTTACTTACTTCTAAATAAGAGGATGGTAGTAATTTATTGACTTCGAATGATTGAAAATATTCACTGATGAAAGTTGCATTTTTAACAGCCGGCGGAATCGCTCCGTGCCTGGCTTCTTCTATTGGCAGGCTCATTTGTAATTATTCAGAGCATGAATCTCATATTGAAATGATGGGCTATTTATATGGCTATAAAGGCTTACTAACAGGCAAGTCTATTCCATTTGATGAGGATGCAGTTGCTCATGCTGAAATTCTGTACGAATATGGTGGATCTCCTATTGGTAACAGCCGAGTAAAACTCACCAATGCAGACGATTGTGTGAAAAATGGATATATCAAAAATGGAGAAGACCCCCTAAAAGTTGCAGCAAATCAACTTGTAAGAGACGAAGTGAATATTCTCCATACCATTGGTGGAGATGATACCAATACTTCTGCCGGGGAATTGGTGAAGTATCTTTCAAATAATGGGTATGATTTAACAGTGGTTGGATTACCTAAAACTGTGGATAATGATGTATTTCCAATCCAGCAGACATTGGGTGCCTGGACAGCTGCAGAACAGGGAGCAATTTTTTTTGAAAATGTAGCCAATGAAAATACAACCAGTTCCAGGCAGCTCATTATTCATGAGGTAATGGGGCGTAATTGTGGCTGGCTCACTGCTGCTACTGCAATGGAATACAGACGGAGATTGGATAACAGGAAATTTCTCCCTTCCTTATTAATTACCAAAGAACGTTGGGATGTGGATGCGGTATATATTCCTGAGATGAATATTGATTTACCAAAGGAAATGAAACGTTTGAAAAAGCGAATGGATGAAAAAGATTCTATTAATATCTTTCTTAGCGAAGGGGCTGGTATTGACAGTATCGTATTAGAAATGGAAACCCGTGGAGCAAAAATAAAACGGGATGCCTTTGGACATATTCAGTTGGATGAAATTAATCCCGGTAAATGGTTTGCAAAACAATTTTCAAAAGAGATCTGTGCCGATAAAGTTTTGGTTCAGAAAAGTGGATATTTTGCCAGGTCTGCAAAACCCAATAAAAAAGATTTAGGGCTCATTTTCCAGACAGCTGATTTTGCAGTTCAGTGTGCCATGGATGGAAAATCTGGAGTTGTAGGTTTGGATGAAAATAATAATAATCAGTTTGCCTGTATAGAATTTGAAAGAATTAAGGGAGGGAAGCCGTTTAATCCACAAACGGAATGGTTTCAATCAATGATGAAAGAAATTGGACAACAATAAAATAACAAAGGGAATTAATGAATAAGGAACAATTAAGAAATACAGCAAATGCAATGGTGCAAAAAGGCAAGGGTATTTTAGCAGCTGATGAAAGCAATCCCACTTGCGGCAAGCGATTTGAAAGCATTGGTGTAGAGTCAACAGAACTCACTCGAAATACATATCGAGATTTACTTTTCACCACAAGTGGAATGGAAGAGTTTATCAGTGGTGTCATACTTTTTGACGAAACCCTGAGACAGTCCACCATTTCAGATGGTACCGCATTTCCTCAATATTTGAAGAATTTAGGTGTGATACCAGGAATCAAGGTGGACAAAGGCGCCAAGGAATTGGCATCTCATTCCGGTGAAAAAGTCACCGAAGGATTAGATGGACTGAGGGAACGACTGAGCGAATATTATAAATTGGGTGCCCGGTTTGCAAAATGGAGAGCAGTCATAACCATTTGGTGAGGGCATTCCAACAGAAGCCTGCATTCATGTGAATGCCCATGCGTTAGCACGCTATGCAGCTCTGTGTCAGGAAGCAGACATTGTACCCATAGTTGAGCCGGAAGTGCTCATGGAAGGGAAACATAGCATTGATTCCTGCCACGAAATTTCACAAAAAACATTCACCAAAGTATTTGAAGAATTAGAAAAACAGCGTGTGTATTTGGAAGGTATGGTATTAAAACCAAATATGATTGTTTCCGGGATTGGATGCAGCGAACAAGCTGGGGTGGAAGAAGTGGCGGACCGTACGGTTGAAGTTCTGAAAGCTACTGTCCCTGATGATGTGCCTGGATGTGCATTCTTGTCTGGTGGACAAAGCAACGAAAATGCCACTGCCCATTTGAATATGATGAATTCTAAACATGAAGGAAGTCTCCCATGGAATCTTAGCTTTTCCTACGGGCGTGCTTTGCAGGCATCTGCTCTAACCACATGGAGTGGTAAGAATGAAAATATTCCTGTAGCCCAGGAAGCATTTCTGCAGCGTGCTAAATTTAATGGAATGGCAACCAAAGGTACTTACACAGAGGCACTGGAAACTGACATGGCTTAATCTTTAAATGATATTAATTGGAAAGGGGAGTGGTTAAT
>JYMV01026921.1_pt1 | contig 12561 bp, 16 predicted proteins | sample 338911 | NCBI WGS metagenome assembly JYMV01 (sample SAMN03354496, study PRJNA234377) | hydrothermal vent metagenome | biome: Deep sea; feature: Hydrothermal plumes at the Eastern Lau Spreading Center, Western Pacific Ocean; material: Seawater | place: Tonga | collected 2009 | depth 2000 m m | reverse complement strand
AAATCCGAAATTCATTGTTGGTAGAAATTGATTTGGCTGGTGAATTTCCAACCATGTCTCGTGTCTGGGAAAATTTACTAGAAGTAGAAGTGATTTCGGGTGTGCTTGAAGAGTTTGGAGGAATTGTTCAGCCTCTTGCCTTTGACGCTGATAAATTTGAAGTTTATGCGAGACGACTCGGTTCAGGATGACTTGCACTTCTGTCTGCCACTAAGTTTGCGCTAGGGCCTGACTGAGTCCTTCCCAGCGAGCCATCGTCTCAGACCACCTTCGACCGGCAATCATTCCACCGTCGACCAGGATGTCGGTGCCAGTGACGAATTCAGAATCGTCGCTTGCCAAGAAAAGCGCGGCTCGTGCGATGTCTTCGGCGATACCTGCACGTGGGTATGGTTGTGCGCCATTAAATCGGTCTAGTAAATCGTCTGTTGCTCCATCGGCGTCAGCCTGTGCATCGTCTAGACCGAAAGCTTTCCCGAAAATTCCCGTGACAATTGCTCCGGGTGACAAGCTGTTCACCCGTATTTTATGCTCCGCGAGTTCCATCGCTACACATTTGCTGGCATGAATTACGGCTGCTTTTGCTAGGCTATACACCAATGAAACGCCGTAGCCAGCCCGTTGCCCGGCGATGCTTCCGGTATTGATGATGGTGCCGCTGCCTTGACGTTTCATAATTGGGGCCACGTGTTTCATGCCGTACAGTACGCCGTTGATGAGAACGGCTAGTTCGGAATTAATCTGGCCGCCTTCCAGGTTTTCTACGCCCCCCGCTTTGCCTGGAATGCCGGCGTTGTTAAACAAACAATCGATACGCCCAAACTTGTCCATAGCAGTCTGGATGAGATTCTCGACTTGCTCATCTTCAGCAACGTCGGCGCTGACATAAAGAGCTTGGGGGCCAAGGGAACTTGCTAGAGCTTGGCCTTCGACCTGCCGCCGGCCTGACACGACGACGTAGGCTCCCTCTTTCGCAAATAGCTCTGCTGTGCGCCGACCGATTCCGCTGGTTGCGCCGGTGATCACCGCCACTTTATCATCCAGTCTCCCCATAATTCCTCCATGTTCCAATTATCATTTAATCAGATCGCCCTTTCACCATGGCCCGTTTCCGGTATCCGGAGAGCTAATGAGCGCTGGACCTTACTAGTACTGATCCGATCGGAGTAGAAGGAAATTGTGTGCTAAATTCCCGTTCGATGGGACAGTTGTGCAAACCTATGTTCTAGATCTGACGGCTGCTGCTAACAACCCATTTGCGTAGGGGTAGGGTAGAAATATGGCACTAAGACTGGGCTTGATGGCGGGCTACTGGGGCACAAAGCCCCCGAAGGATTTGGTTGGGGCAGCCAAACGAGCAGAGGCGCTTGGATATTGGGGCTTCTTCACTGCAGAAGCGTACGGTTCGGATGCGTTTACGCCACTCGCTTGGATCGGCGCGCATACAAACTCTATAAAACTTGGCACGGCGATTATACAAATTTCGGCGAGAACGCCTACGTCGGCAGCGATGCATGCGCTCACTTTGGATCATCTTTCCAAGGGCCGTTTGATCCTTGGTTTGGGGGTGTCTGGGCCACAGGTAGTGGAGGGGTGGTATGGTCGTCCTTTTTCGAAACCGCTGGCGCGCACGCGTGAATATATTTCAATAATACGTCAGGTCATGGCGCGTGAGGGGCCAGTGATGAATAGTGGTCCGCATTATCCTATTCCGTATCCGGCGGATGCACCGGGTTCCTGGGGGCTTGGCAAAGCTCTTAAGCCGATAACACACCCGCTCCGCTCGAATGTCCCCATTTTTCTCGGTGCTGAAGGTCCAAAGAATGTGGCATTGGCAGCCGAAGTTTGCGATGGCTGGTATCCACTTTTTTATTCTCCGTTTCGAGAAGAGGTTTACAGGGATTCCATTGCCGGTCGACCAGAAGGATTTGAAATCCTCTGTCCTGTCCATATTCATGTTACCGATGATCTTGAGGCGGGCCGTCTGGAGGTTAAACAAAACATAGCACTCTATGTTGGGGGTATGGGCTCACGAGACCGAAATTTTCACAATAAGCTAATATCACGCATGGGATTTGGAGATGCTGCCAAGCGCATTCAGGACCTTTATCTTGATAGGCAAAAGACCGCGGCGGTGGCTGCAGTGCCGGATGATTTGGTTGATGAGGTAAGCTTGGTAGGTCCTAAGGAAATGATTCGACAGCGTCTTGCTGCGTGGGAAGATAGTGCTGTTACCGGTTTACTTGTTTGGCCGAAAACCACGGACGATATCGCGACGTTTGCAGAACTGGTGTTGAATTGAATCGCAGGTCTGGCATGATTTGGTCCAACTTTTCCTGTTTAGCGACTCTTTGACTACTTTTGCGCAAGTGGCAAGGCATGAAGATGGTTCGTAAACCAGTTATTGGAGCGGTCGCGATAGCTTGTGTACCGCCGAAAGTTGATCGAGATTTATCCTAGGTGAACGATACCGGTTTCTCCAAGCCGTCTGACTTCTTCTCCTGAATATCCAATTTCCTCAAGAATTTCACTGGTCTGGGCGCCAAGAGGCTGGGGTGGGAAGCGAACGCCAGGTCGCTCGCCATCGTATTTTGCCGGATGTGCGAGAAGGGTGATGGGTGTCTGCGCCGCACTTTTGACATCCAGAAAAGAACCGTTGTGTTGAACTTGCGGATCTCGGAGTACAGCCGAGTAGTCGTTGACACGGGCGTACCATAACTTCTCCTTGTCAAGCTTTCCCTCTAATTCCGTCGTATTAAAATCTTTCACCGCTGATTGAATTAGCGCCGCTATCTCTTTTTTGCATTCAAATACTTCATCAGAAGTGAACTCTTCGAGTGCAGGGAGAGAAATCGCATTGGCAAGAGATTCCATTGAGCCAAGAGAGATAGCCACATACCCGTCTTGCACCGCATAGATTCCATAAGGGGCAGGGAAATACCACCCAGCGATATTTTTTGGTGGCCGTTGACTCTGTGTTGCCCCATTTGCATAGCAGACTAATGATTCATTTTGTAAATCTAAGGCAGCCGAAAGGAGGTCCACGTCAACCCGGCTTCCTTTTCCAGTTCGTTCTCGGTGAAATAGCGCTGCTAAAATAGACATCGCAAGAATTTGGGCGCCATGATGGTCAACAGCCGATACGCCCACCGGGGTCGGTGGTTGGTTTTCGCTGCCGTTAATGTTTGCAAGGCCAGAAAGTGCCTGAATAACAAGATCCTGGCCCGGGCGTTTGGAGTAAGGACCGTCCTGTCCGTAACCGGACGCTGCAGCGTAAATGATTTTGGGATTGATTTTACGAACTGCTTCGTATCCGAAACCTAATTTATCCATGACACCGGGTCTAAAATTCTCACTCAATACGTCTGTTGTTAGGATAAGTTTTTCAATTACCGTGGAGCCTTCGGGCGATTTTATATCAACAGCTAGGCTTCGTTTGTTCCGATTCCCGCAGAGGTGGAGCATAGTCTCGCCGTCTACTTTGTGGTTTGCTCCACCCCAATGCCTTTGGAAAGCGCCAGAAACTGGCTCGACGCAAATCACATCTGCTCCAAGATCGGCAAGGACCTGTGTCCCCATGGGACCCAAAAGGAAATGGTTGAAACTGAGGACGCGGATGCCTTCAAGAATATCCATGACGCGAGCCTATTCGTTGTTTAACCCTGGGTGGAGCACCCTTTGCGAGGGTAATGGGGTTTTACGAAGAAGAATAGGAGTTGCCCATAGTGTAAATAGATGGACTGGCGCTAAGTGCCTGTAAATTTTGGGTCCCGTTTTTCAATGAAGGCATTAACCGCTTCTTTGTGATCGTAGGTCTGGGCGCTAGCGATTAGGCGTTCTGCCTCGCCATCGAGTGCGGAAAGGAATGGTTCGACCAGGGCGTCGTCTAAATTATCCTTCATGTGTTCAAGCGCGACCGTTGGACCGTTTGCTAGACGGATTGCTAACGCAAACGCTTCTTCTTGCAATTTGGCGTCGGATGTAACGCGATTGATCAGGCCAATCCGCTCGCACTCTTTTGCATCCACGCGGTCAGCTGTAAACATCAGTTCTCGTGCGCGGGCGGTTCCGACAAGCTGTGTCAGCATCCAGGTTATACCGTAATCTCCGGAAAGACCTACTTTCGCATAGCCCGTGCTTATAAAAGCGGATTGGGCTGCAATCCGGATGTCGCAGGCGAGGGCAATCGCAAGTCCAGCTCCTGCCGCGGGCCCTGGCATCGCAGCGATGGTTGGTTTGCGGAGTTGCCGGAGAGCGCCCGTGAGGGTCCGTTGACGTTCTCTGAGTTGAGCAACCTTTTGTTCAAAGGTCGTTTCAGTCTTTGGCGAACTAGTCGCCATCCCTTTGATGTCACCCCCTGCGCAGAAGGCTGTTCCGGAGCCGGTTAACAGTAGTGCACCAACATCAGAATCCTGTCCTCTATCTCGTATCATGCGACGAAGGGCAGGAGTGATTGTATCGCCGAGCGCGTTCCGTACCTCGGGTCGATTCAGCGTGATAACCGCAACGCTGTCTTTCACCTCACACAGTAACTGGTCCGTGCCGGTATCGATGATTTTTGTGACCATTTGCTATGGGACCGTATTTTTGAAATTCTGCCGTTCGCTCATCTGGGAGAGGTAATCTCTAATCGGAATGCTATTACGGGTTGCTTCCTCTCCCTCAGGCCACATGTTTGTGGCGGTTAGAATTGGCGCAACAAAGCAGTCCACCATGCTAAACGAATTGATGCCAAAATAACCATTCGAGACCGCGGTTTCGATCATTTCAAACATTTTTAGAAAACGTCGTAAAGCTTTATCGATTTTGGTGCGGACAACATTCCCGTCTTCGTCTTTGTGAAATGCGTACTCAACCACATAGTTACGAATCAAAAATTGATCGATTTCTGGTGCAGCAATAGAGACCCACTGTCCGACTCTGACTGCTTTGTCGGCATTTTCCGAGATCAACACTGGACTGTCGAAACTTGTATCGATGTAGCGCGATCACTTGCGACTCTGATAGTTCGAAGGCTCCATCCGGCATTCCTGGCACTTTTCCTGTTGGGTTAATGGCTTTGATGTTGTCCGCATGTGGCATTGTAGGGATGAGTTCATAGTCGACATCTTTTTCCTCAGCGACCATGCGAACAGCTCGCACAAAGGTGGGTTGGGGGATTCCAATAATCTATAATGTCATTCTTTTGTCTTCCCTATCACTTACTTGTGCGTGTCCCTTGGGACAATGATAGCTTCAGGTGCGTAGTTAACCCAGTGTTTCTGTTTTGTATTGTAAACAATGTATGAAGTTTAGGGTGAGCCAAAGGGCGATGTCCGAAATGGTGGTGGCAAAAACTCCTATCTGTACTAGGAAATTTGCAACGAAATGACTCGAAGAAGTTTAGTTTGTTGTCGCGATCCAATCAGGATCGTCCTGTGCACGTCGTTCAAAGTTTAGGAAGTCATAATAACCACAGCGGCCTTCGCCTGGAAATTCTCGGCAGATTTTAGGCCGAGCATTGTAGATGGTGCAGTTACGTGTTTCCGTGTCGAGAAAACGACAGATTGTTACGAAATGCTCGTCCGCTTGGTGTCGAAGAATGCGTTCACTGGATTTTTCTCCCTGCTTTGTGAAGCGTTTTATGGCGGTATCAAAATCGACGGAGAAGTGACGAGCAAGCCTCTTAATATCTGCCTTTGTAACAACAGTACGGCCGTAAGAGCAGCAATAAGCTGGGCATTTGTCACAGTTATAAAGACGCGCCATGGGTTTCACTCTCACAAAAAATGGAAATGCACCTTCAAGTGGTTTGCAGATGTACCCAGAAAAATAGGATGTTTAGTGTGCGTTAGGCAGGAAGTTCGATCATAAGCTTACCAAAGTTGTCACCTCGGAAAAGGCGTAATAGGGTTTCCGGAAAGATATCAACATCGCCTTGAGCGATGTCGTGCTCTGTTTTAATTGCTCCCGAGGCACGCCACTCAGCCAAATCCTTCTGCATTGCTGGCCATTTGTCTCTGTAATCAAAATAAATAAATCCCTGCATTCGACTGCGGCGGCCCAGTAAATTAATATATGCGGGTGGTCCAGAGGGGATCTCTGTCGCATTGTATTGTGAAATTGCGCCACAAATTACGACACGAGCGCCAACATTAATCCGTGCCAACGCCGCGTTCAGCGTATCGCCTCCGACATTATCGAAGTAGATGTCAATTCCATCCGGGCATGTACGTTTGAGGCCTTCCGACAGATTTTCGTGTTTGTAGTCGATCGCAGCGTCGAAACCGAACTGGTCAATAAGGTGCGCGCACTTTTTGGAACCGCCAGCAATGCCCACTGTTCGGCAACCTTTTACCTTTGCGATTTGTCCGACATGAGAGCCGACGGATCCAGCGGCACCTGAAACCAACACGGTATCTCCGTCTTTTGGTTCGCCTACTTCGAGTAAGCCGCAATACGCGGTAAGTCCTGCAATCCCCAACGTGTCCAACCAGACGGGATACGGGGCCAGTGTCAGGTCGACTTTCTGAAGATCTTTCCCATCGCCTAGTGCAAATGTCTGTATGCCGCCAAGCCCTGCAACAGCCTCTCCTGGGGCGAATTCTGAGTTCTTACTGGAAATGACTTCGCCAACGGTTAGCGCTCGCATGACAGCATCGATTGGTAATGGAGGGACATAAGATTTACGGTCATTCATCCAACCGCGCATGGCTGGGTCCACCGAAAGAAAACGGTTTCTTACAACCACCTGTCCTGGCCCCGGTGTTGGAACGGTGTCTTCCACCAAATTCCAGTCACTATTTTTAGGTAGCCCCACTGGCCTTGCCGCAAGCCGGATTTGGCGGTTCACGTCTTCCGTCATTTTGTTGTCCTTTACGTTTTGGCGCGTCCATGGGTTGCAAGCAGAGCCGCGTTCAGCCAAATATAATTTCTTTGTTACGAGGGACGTTCCGGTGACCCGTTCATCTTGCAAATCATGAGGAACTGTCGGACCGGTTTCACCATGAATCCGATTTTGTTTTTGTTCTTTCTAAGCTTTTTGGGGTTCCAGATGTGGTGGTTGCAACGAATTTGTCAGGGTTTCGTCCTGCATTATCACGGCCTCCTGGTCTTCTGGCACGTAAAAATAGGATCCCGGACGAAATTCATAACCTAAATCCCCAAGTAAACGCCGTTGGCGAGGTGTGCATTTATCTAGAATTGCTTCTGGCACAACAGCCCCGTAGTCGTACCAACGCACGAACATTTGGGAATAATTGTACAGTATCGTTTTTCGCCCAATGTCCATTTGATTCGGTGCCGGTCCGTGCCATAGAGCGTGTGGAAAAAGATAACAGTCTCCCGCCTTTCCCATTAGTTGTACTGCGCCAGGTGCGTGCGGATTTGGTGTGCGCTCCTTGGTGGTGGGAAAAGACCGCATGTGACTTCCAGGGAATACCGTGAAATTGCCACTGTCCACATCGTTTACGTCTGTGAGCAAATACATGGCTTTCATTGCAATCGGAGCACTGGTTTCTGTCACCCGGATCAGCCTCTGTCCCTCGCCGCCGTCGGTATGCGTATAGCCTGGGAAGCCATCTTTTCCGCCACGCACAATGGCCTGCGACATCGAAAACTGCAGATAAGGCCCCATGATATCCACGATCAAGTCGAACACATTTGGGCGGTCGATTAGATCAATGAAAGCTTGGTGGTAGGGAAGGAGATCGCGACGGTCCATGAAGGATCCCATGTCGGGATTGGCATGGTCCACCCAGTCATAGTGGCCGAGTGGCCTTGTTTCCCGTGAAGGCTCATAGCCCGGAAGCATCCGTATGCGATCAATTTGATCACTAAAAAATTCGACTTCTTCAGGGCTCAGCGCGCCTTCCATTTGAAGAAAGCCATCTACTGCCCACTGCTCTCGCTGAAGGTCGGTCAGCGTCGACATGGCATTTTGCTTCATGATTTGCAAACATCATCCCTTTTGTACCTGTTAACAGGCGGTATTTTACGCGTCTCTAGCCGAAGTGTCACTCGCTGTCGCTTTCGTTACATCTCATTGTTACCAGAAGTAGTGTCATTAGTTGAGGGGTTTAGTGACGCTCAAATACCTCAAGTCGGGTCTGGTTCCACTTTCCTTGGTAATGGCGTCGGTATCTGATCTTCACCAAAGGCCAGAGCAAGAACCATGGTGACGAAGTACCGTGGAACCAAGAACAGTTCGGTGTCACCGTCCAGAAGTGTGTAATAAGTGTATCGGCTTGGCAGCATGTCGCCGACATACAGGGTTTCCAGAGGCTCTAAAGAATCAGGCTTGTCTGTTTCATGCGGATAGAAGGGAAAAATAATCTCTGGGTTTTGCAATCCGTAGGCATCGAGGTTACTGCCCGTTATGAACATAGCGGCATAACTTCTGTCGCAAACCGTTCAATACGCTCCAGCGACTGGTTTAAATCGTGGCTTTCGAAGCCAATCACGAGGTGATTGAGACCGGCCTCGCCATAGCCTTGCGCATCTTGGGCGATTTGCTCCGCATTTCCAGTGAACGGGCGTCTATCACCATCCCGGCCAGGGATGGGTTTTCCCAGTTGATACCATGGGGCATACAACGCCGTATCAAGTGCATCCGGGGGGCGTCCGGCACGTTGCACAAGACCTTTTACTTGGGACAACATAGTCCCATACAGGCTCGGAGAATCTAAAAGATGTCGGGGATTGGCAATCACGGGATACCAGCCGTCCGCCAATCGGCCTGTTCGATCTAGGGCTGGCTTGCTTTCGCCACCCATCCAAATAGGTGGGTGTGGCTTCTGTTCCGGCTTTGGATCGAACAGGATGTTCTCGAAGTCTACCAGGTCCCCATGAAACGAGGGTGTCCGCTGGGTCCAGAGATTGCGAAAGGCGGAGATGTATTCTTCGGCTCCGGCCGCGCGTTTTGAAAAAGGCATGGCGCCGAGGACGCCAATCTCCTCCGCCATCCATCCAATGCCAACGCCTACCGTGAGGCGGCCTTTGGACAAAACATCGGCAGTGGCCAGCATCTTTGCTGCAAGCACTGGTGCGCGATGAGGGAGCACCATGACCGAGGTGAGGAGGCGAATGTTTTTGGTTACTGCAGCAACGTAGGCAATTGTCATCAGTTGTTCCAGGCAGGTGCCTGTATCTTGCGCTGGCCATAGTCCCTCTTTGTTGTAGGGGTACTTGGAGTCGACGGCGCCCGGGATTACCACGTGGTCGGGAAAACCGAGGTAGGAGAAACCTACTTCCTCTGTTTTTTTGGCTATAGCTTGCAGCCCATCCGGTTTTGCCCCGACCCCTCGTGTGCCGACGTGCAATCCAAAATCCATCGTTTCGCTCCCCTCTATTTGATTCTGGTGGCGCCAGTCATCGATGTCTGTGCCTGTATATACTTAAATAACTCGTCTCAAAACGTGGCGGCGATTTGTGGTGTAGGGACGGACCTCCGAGCTCCAGCGCCCTCGTTCGACCGCCTCCGTCCATGCGTCACTAACCAGAATTTCCGGGTCGGTAATCTCGTAGATGGCGGTGTACTTCGGTTCATCCTCCAGGACGATATTTAGCTGTTTCCCTCCGAGGTTCATGGTCAGCTGGTCCTTCTCCAGTCTCGTGACAGAGATCACCCCAGGCACCTCAGTGAGATATGGGACGTGTTCGTCATCGTAAACCTCGTTAAAGAGATCTTCCTTTTCCGCCTCCACGTCCATGCTAACGATGAAAAAGTACTTTCCCGCTTTTGGCATAACCGCGTCCTTTCCATTGAAACGTTACCGACGCAGAAAGTTTGCGGTTCTATCGGGACAGGAGCAAGTGGAAAGAACCGGCCTCGCCGCGATCCTTGCAATTGGAACAGGGCGGGTCAGGGTTTCAACCGTTAACCCACTGCAGCCACATTTAGTTATTGCTAAAAAGCGTTTCTTGTTTGGGAAAATATCGAGAGTGTTGACTGTCTTGGTAAGAGGCCAGCGCTTGCAATTCAGTTCATTCCAGACGGAGACTATTGCCCCAGCATCGAGAGAACGTTTTTGGATATGTGCGGCGCTAAAAAAGTAAATCCTGCAAAAATACCCAGGTACCCGACGACGGAGATCAGCAAATAGCCCCAGTCCTTCTCGTCCAACTCTGATCGGTAGTGCGCCATGATTTATTCCCGCTTAGTGCAGGGGTCATCAGAGCAGCATTTATTGTCTGCACTGTGGTCGAACTGTGGCATTTTTAGGGCAGCGTGTGGTTGGGCTTTGGTTCTCCGCCAGTCCGTTATTCTTTGCCCGATCTTTGACATAGATCGCCCTGAAATTGCCTTTTTGTAGTCCAAATCTGGCCATTTCGAGGAGGCTCAATGAGTGTGGTTTTGTTGGCACTTCCGGACCCGACCAAGCCAACAACACTTGCAACAGGGCGGATCCCTGTTTGTCACAAATGTGGCCCGTCCATGATGGAGGTTGACCGATGCCAGTAACGCAAGCCATGGAGTACAAGCCAAATTTTACCAGACACGCACAGAAGAGACTGACGGCAAGGGGAATTAAGGGCAATGTCGTGGAGTTGATCACGATCTACGGCGACCGGGAGGCGCGGGTAGGCGAGAGATTGATCGCTCTTTCGCTTTCCGCCGACAAAATTCGTGAACTGATTGCTGAAAACATTGTGAAACCCCAACAGGTAAGCTCTTTATCGAAGACTGTTGTTCTTCTCAATGAAGACAGGTTTCAGGTTGTCACCGCTTTCGCTCGATATGGAAAAAAGGGTCGACGCTATGACCACGGCATTAAGTATTCGGACTCCCGATCAAGAGGTTTTATTGAGTTGTAACGTGTAGCCGACCATAAGATAAAAGTGGTGGCAGGAATTGGTGCCATTTTCGCGCCACACTGTTGTTTTAATTTATACGAAGAAAGTGGAATAAAGGTCTCGTCGACTCCCCGATAAATCAAGTGTCGACGATTTTGGAGCAAGGGGGACCATGGGCCAGAAAATCGCAATTGTCGATGATAACAAGAGCCTGCTTGAGTCGCTCAGTATCGCGCTTGGGGAAGAAGGTTTCGAAACAGATACGTATATCAATGGAGAAGAGGCACTGCAGGGAATTCACACTCGGCCTGTCGATCTCGCAATTCTTGACATCTTAATGCCGCGCGTGAACGGATTTGACGTGTTGCGGCAGCTGCGAAAAGCTTCTGCCATACCCGTCATATTTCTCACGTCCAAGTGTGACGATGTTGATGAGACCTCCGGCCTTGACCTGGGGGCTGACGACTACGTCCGGAAGCCTTTTAAATTGAGTATTTTGATTTCGCGTATCAGGGCGCTTCTTCGTCGACAGGAACTGGACCAGGGCAAAGATACGAAACAGCTGTTGCAGGGCGATCTGAAAATGGATTTAGAGCGATATCAGTGCACGTGGAAAGACATTCAGGTACCCAAATTAACCGTTACGGAATTCGAAATTTTGGCATTGCTGCTCAAACGGCCGGGTGTCGTGCGGACCCGGGATCAAATCATCGACTTGGTCTACGGAGAAGGGTTCGCGATCGGCGACCGGATTATAGACAGCCACAAAAAGCGCATTGTGAAGAAATTTAAAGAGGTAGATCCGGAATTTTCCCAATTGGAGGCGGTGTATAGGATTGGCTACAAATGGGTTCCGGTCGCGAACTGACAAAATCGACTTTGCTTCGCTTGATTGGTTCGGCGGCACTGTCAGCGGCGTTTTCCGTGAGCGCAGGCGGTGCTAGCTTGGCGGATATTTCGGGGACTCCCCGGGTCGTCGACGGGGATACGATTATTATAGGGGAAGAACGCATTCGCTTGTACGGCATCGACGCGCCTGAGCAACGGCAATCCTGTCTTGAAGATGATCTCGAGTGGGCCTGCGGGGAGGAGGCGACGGCTACCCTTAGAAACATGGTTGCCGGCCGCGTCGTGGACTGTAGAGGCAGTGACAGGGATCGATATGGGCGCCTGATTGCCGTTTGTTTTACAGCTGGTCGGAATCTGAACGAAGATATGGTTCGTGAAGGATGGGCGCTGGCCTATCGGAAGTATTCCACCGACTATCTCAGAGCGGAAGGCGACGCAGAAAGGAACTTCCGGGGTATCTGGAGAGGTGACTTTGTACGTCCATGGGAATGGCGTAGAAAGAACCGTAGATAAAAGGGAACACTCAGCATTCGATTGAGTTGCGTTCGTACAATTAAAAATTTCATCCTCGATGTGACCGGCTTGTTTCGAAAGACCGAATTTGCGGGAATAAGTTCCTAAAGGAAATGTTTCGTATACGAATCACTTCTGGCGCCTAATCGCCTGACTTCCGACACAATAAATCACCAAACCATCATTTTTTAGCCCGACTTTGGCCATTGCAGTCGGGTTTTTTGTTCCTGTGCCATGCCCTGCAGCATGTGCCGACGAAACCACCCATCGTTGCGGGGAAATGGGTCTCTCTGTGGGAGGCGGGAGGATAGAGCGGATGCGTTGGACTAGTCTTGGTGGGCATTAGCTCTCCCGTCTCCTCACAAGGGAATGTTTTTCAGCATGAGGAAAGAAAAACGATGAAAGATCTATCCCTTCAAATCAAAG